>Ga0315555_1003936_pt1 | contig 10156 bp, 5 predicted proteins | sample SalMarSW160380MG_FD_202113 | JGI IMG/M metagenome (GOLD analysis project Ga0315555, IMG submission 202113) | Salt marsh sediment microbial communities from the Plum Island Ecosystem LTER, Massachusetts, United States - Salt Marsh Sediment SW1603-80 ...
CTTCATGCATTAAAGGTTGAGGCTTTAAACAATCTTGTTTCGCAGTTTTTCCTGTTTGTTCCAAACTTGTTGGCGGGATTTATCCTGTTTTTTGTAGGTTATTTAATAAGTATTCTTTTGGAACGCACGGTTCTTATTACCGCCGTAAATGCTGAATTACAGTTTGCTCGATTCATATCTCGCGGAGCGCAACTATTAGTACTGGCCTTTTTCCTGGCTATTGCATTGGAACAAATTGGTATTGGGCAAAATATAGTTGTGGCTGCATTTACAATTCTATTTGGTGGGGTAGTTTTAGCCCTTGCACTGGCTTTAGGTTTAGGTGGTCGTGAGTTGGGTAAAGAATGGCTGGAAAAAAAGCTTGGTAAAAAAGGAGAAGGAAAAGAAGAAAAAGATATGTGGTCTCATATTTAATTTTGAGTAATTGATGAATCTTTAAAGCAACAAGTTTTTAAATATTACGGTTGTTTGCCGTCAGATCTTTTTGGACAAGTTTGGTGTGTTGATTAAGAGATGGTCCAATAGGAATGAGACAACTTGAGTTGGTTTGTGTAGGTGGTTTTATCTAACCAACTGGGACAAGTTGAGTTGGGGAAGATATAAAATACCAACTGGCAGTGTTCCAAGTGGGATTATTATCAGATAACTTTGTATTTATGGAATTTAAACCAAGTGTGAAAAGTAATTTAAAATGTTGACAAACAAGTGTCGAACAACTGGATTCCACTTGTCCCACTTGGCCATATTCCCACTTGTACACCCCAGGAATATGGTACCAGAAAAATCCGATACAACTGTATGATTGGTCAGAATGCTAAGCAAGAAAGAGGACCAAGTGAGTTGGTAAGAAAGAAAAGGACAGTTGGTAAAAGGTAACAAGTGGTATCTTTGAACGATAACATGGGGCATGCCAAACTGAAGGGGATTAGAAGGAAGGTATTGTGGGTGGAACAGCGGATTACATGGGTTGGGGAAGAGTGGAATTATGGATTGGATACTTAGTAAAAGACAACTTGGTTTGGGCGATGAAGATGGGATTATATATCCAGTCGTTCCAAATTGAGTTGGTTTAAAATAGTAATATCTGATAGTATTCCAATTGTGGTTGTTAAAAACTGACTTGGTTACAAGTGGATTAGGTCAATGGCAATCGGTTCAAATATGAAATATACAACTATGATTGGTCGGCTTGGCTTGGTACAGTTGGTCTCAAACAGTTGTGTATGGTGAAGAGGTGTCTTTTAGAGTTGGAGACTTGGTGGAATGGGGCAGATGTATGATGGTGAGTTGTTACAGTTGTGAGTTGGTGGAATGGTGGAATGGTTCCCAAGTGGAAGTGACCAACTGGTTTTGCATTGCTTTCTTTTCAGACACACAGCACGGTTAAAAATCTCATCCGTAGTAAATCCGTAGTAAATTTTGGTGAAAAATTATTAGTGTTTTTGGGGTTAAAAACGGCAAAAATATTGTTAGTAAACATAATAAACAAAAGGTTACCAAAACCAGAAGAGCCAACCCCTTCCGGAAATTGGCTCTATATATGGCGGAGGTGGGTGCGAGTCGAACACACCTTCCCACTTTTAAGCGGGAACACGCGGCTTTGAAGGCCGGGAGGAACACCGGTCCCCATCCACCTCCCGAAAAACTGATAAAATATAGGTATCTCCTCCGAAAGAATCAACGCCTGAAAGATTCTTCCGCATATAAAAAACCCCGGAGGGAAAAACCGGGGCCAGATTTATGAACTGAATTAAAAACAACTACTTTCGCTGGGCCATGGGAATATACTTTTGTGGTGAAGCAACGTTCTTGTATGCCGGACGAATAATACGTCTGCCATTAATCAATTCTTCGATCCGATGTGCCGACCAGCCAACCACCCGTGCCATGGCAAAAAGCGGTGTGTAAATGTCCCGCGGAAAACCTAATAAATCGTATACGAAGCCGGAATAGAAGTCAACATTGGGGGAGATGACCTTATTAGATTTTTTGACCTTCTGGAATAATCCCGGTGAGAGTCTTTCCACATTCAGGTACAGCTGATGCTCATCGGACCGTCCCTTTTGTGCCGCCAGGTCCTTGCCTTTATTCTTTAGGATAATGGCACGGGGATCTGATTTTGTGTATACGGCATGACCCATTCCGTAGATTAATCCCTGCTTGTCGTGTACTTCGCCTTTAAGCATTTTTTCCAAATATGTGGAGAGTTCATCGTCGTCATTCCAGTCCTTGACGTTCTCTTTAATATTGTTCATCATATCCATGACATAAGAATTGGCAGCCCCGTGTAACGGTCCTTTAAGAGAACCTACTGCGGCAGCAATGACTGAATAAGTATCTGTATGACTGGAGGTCACGACGTGCGTGGTGAAAGTCGAATTATTTCCCCCGCCATGGTCGGCATGCAGAATCAGGGCCAAATCCAGTAAATCGGCCTCAATCTTGGTGTAACTTCGATCCTGACGCAGCATATACAGGAAGTTTTCGGCACAGCATAAATCCGGGCTGGGTGGATGAACGAATAGCGATTCACCGTGCAATTTATGGCGCATCGCCTGATAGGAGTAAGCAATAATGGTGGGAAATTTTGAAATCAGATCCAGGCATTGCCGCACCACATTCGGTATGGCAATATCATCGGGATTGGAGTCTACTCCGAACAGCACAAGGATTACACGCTGTAACTTATTCATAACACTCGGACTAGGGAATCCCAGGATGGATGTTTCGTTCAATCCGGGAGGCAGGTTGGTTCTGGCGTTAAGGTATTGCCGGAAATTCTGCAGTTCATCCTGTGTCGGCAGTTTGCCAAACATCAGAAGGTAAATTACTTCTGTAAAACCGTGACGTTTTTCTTTCTCAATTCCAGTCACCAGGTCATTAATATGTATACCCCGGTAATATAATTCCCCTTCGGTTGGTACCACTTCTTCGTCCACAATTTTAAAACCGATAACGCTGGAAATCTGGGTAAGTCCAACCAGAACCCCCGATCCGTCCTCATTTCGCAGTCCCCGCTTCACCGAATAACGAGTATACAGTTCCCTCTCAATCTCGGCCGTCTGCATAAGCTGATTGGATACATAGTTAATAAAGTTATCAGACATACGCTTTCCTCATTTCATTTTTTTAAAATTAGGAATTTTTTTAATTAAAATGTACAATTTTTGAATTTTTTACTGCACTAGTAAAATTATTCTTTTAATGACTTTTTTACAAGATTTATTAAAAATAAAGCATCAGAGGAATCAGATTTAGGAATCTTTAGTTTTTTCGTATATAATTTTCACTTATATTTAAAAAAATTTTAACAAGATGATAAAAAGTTCTCGTTTATTTTTAATTGATGGTTCAGCGGTTTTTTACCGTTCTCATTTTGCATTTATCCGTAATCCCCTGATAAATTCCAAAGGGGAAAATACCGGCGCTATCTTTGGCTTTATCAATTCCCTGCTGAAAATTCTCTCTGAAGAGAAACCGGATTATATAGCTGTGGTTTTTGATACCAAAGACCCTACCTTTCGACATAAAAAATTTAAAGACTATAAAGCCACCCGTCAGAAGATGCCGGAAGAAATGATAGCGCAATATCCGCGGATTATTGAACTGGTAAAAGCTTTTAAAATACCCATCATTGAAATGAGCGGATTCGAAGCGGATGATGTGATCGGTACCCTGGCCAGCCAGGCGGAACAGATCGATATAGAAACATTAATGGTAACAGGCGATAAGGATTTTATGCAGCTCCTCTCCTCTCTGGTCAGGATGTATGTCATCAGACCGGGCAAGGAGGTTGAAATATGGAACGGTGAAACAGTATCCCAACGCTATGGATTCTCCCCCCAACAGGTTATCGAATTTCTAGCCCTGACGGGAGATAAAAGCGATAACATCCCGGGAATTCAGGGAATCGGGGAAAAAACCGCCATGGACCTGATTCAGCGGTTTGGGTCTCTGGAAAACCTTTATGAGAATCTCGACCAGGTCCCCCAGAAAGCTCTTCATCTGAAACTGGTGACAGGCAAGAAGGATGCTTTTCTGTCCAGAGAACTGGTCACCATCGAACGGCATGTTCCCATTCAACTCAATCTGGAAGAGATGAAAATGGAAAAAGCGGATGGCCATAAGTTACTCAATTTATTTGAGCAACTTGAATTCCGTTCTCTGATGGAAAAACTGCCGGAATTTGCAGATGCAACCACCATACAATCGGCTGAACAGACCTCCTCACAAAGCGACTACATACTTGTAAACACGCGTGATCAGCTGGACAGCCTGCTGAGAGAGCTTCACGCCACCGATTTTTTTGTATTTGATACTGAAACCACCGGACTGAGAGCGTTTGATGCCAGAATTATCGGTATTTCCTTCTGTATAAAATCTCCCCGGGCATATTATGTCCCCTTTAATGATCCCAATGCCGAGTTCGGTGAAGAAGAGGCACTGCCTTTATTAAAACCGCTTATGGAATCAGAGCGGACCGGCAAGGGAGGGCAGAATATTAAATTTGACGGGCTGATGCTCAGCCATCACAATGTTCAAATTCGGAATATAACCTTTGACACCATGGTGGCGGATTATTTGCTCAATCCGGGATCCAGACAACACAATCTTACATCCATGGCGCTGTCTTATCTGAACTACCAGATGATTCCCATTGAAAAACTTATCGGTTCCCGTGGTAAAAAACAGATAACAATGGCGGAGGTGGATGTTCCACAAGTGAGCCGCTATACCTGTGAGGATGCTGATATTACCTACCGGCTTAAGCAATTACTGGAAAAGGAGCTCAAAAATACCGGAACCTTTGAGTTGTTTGAAACCGTGGAAATACCGCTGGTTTCCGTGCTGCTGGAGATGGAAAAAACCGGGGTTAAAATAGATGTGTCGTTCCTGAATAGAATGTCCCGGGAACTGGAAGAAAATCTGCTGAAACTGGAAAAATCCATTCATGAAAAGGCTGGGAACCGCTTTAATTTAAATTCACCCCAGCAACTGGGCAAAATACTGTTTGAGCAGATGGAAATTCATAAGGACCTGGGAAACCGTCGTCCCGCTAAAACCGCCACCGGCCAGTTTTCTACTGCCGAACAGACCCTGGAAAAGTATGCCAGTCATCCACTGGTGGAGAAAATACTGGAATACCGTAAGCTGAGTAAACTGAAATCGACCTATGTAGATGCCCTGCCACAGCTTATCAGTGCGGGCACCGGACGTCTTCATACTTCATTTAACCAGACCGTCACAGCCACCGGACGTTTATCCAGCAGTGATCCGAATTTGCAAAATATTCCCATCCGGACCGATATCGGACGTCAGATACGGCAGGCCTTTATTCCAGGCAACCCGGCTGATTACATCCTGAGCGCAGATTATTCGCAGATTGAATTACGTATGATGGCACACCTGTCAGGGGATCCGGGTTTACGGGATGCCTTCATGAAGGGTGAAGATATTCATGCCACCACCGCCGCGGCCATTTTCAATATTGCATTAGAAAAGGTTAATGCGGATCATCGCCGCAAAGCGAAGGAAGTGAATTTCGGAATAATCTACGGAATCTCCCAGTATGGTCTGGCTGCTCGACTGGGCATTTCAGCAGATGAAGCCCAGACGATTATTGATAATTATTTCGCACGTTTTCCGCGGGTGAATGATTATATGACGCACACCATTGCTTTTGCACTGGAACATAAATACGTAACAACCATCCTGAAGCGCAGGCGTTACCTGCCAGAAATAGAAAGCAAAAACGCCAATGTACGGCAGAACGCAGAGCGCATGGCAATTAATACTACAATCCAGGGAAGTGCCGCCGATCTCATCAAACTGGCCATGATCAATATTCAGAGAAAAATTGAGAAAGAACACCTGCAGACCAAAATGATTCTGCAGGTACACGATGAACTGGTTTTTGAAGTGAAAACCGCAGAAAAAGAAAAAATCCGTGCGATGGTTAAATATGAAATGGAAAACGCCATTAAACTTGATGTTCCCATCCGGGTAGATATCGGGGAGGGCAAAAACTGGCTGGAAGCACACTAGGTTCCTGATACGGGCCGTGGAAATAAGGTGTTGTTCCGGACACTTTTTGCTTTAAGGTTTCTGGCTCCTTGCGTCTATAAAAAAGAGGATATTTAGCTGATATGATTCACACCAGAGAAATTATGATCCGTGAAAATAGAATTATAATTGTATTGCTGGGGGTATTGACGGTAATTGCAGTGGGATTTGTGTTATATCAGATCCGCTCCATCATCTTGCCTTTTTCCCTGGCTGTCTTTATCAGTTATCTGATCAATCCGGTTGTTCAGTTTTTCGAAAATCGACATATCCCCCCTTTTCTGTCTATTATTCTGGCATTGATCATAACTTTTCTCTTGCTGAATCTGTTCGGTGTTCTGATTTATACCAGTATCCGGTCATTTGCTTCCGAATTTCCAAAATACAGCCAGAGACTGAATGTTTTATTGTATCAAATACTGGATTTTCTCAAAATTCCGAGGGATGCCTTCAGCGGGCAGGATTATAAACAAGACAGACTTCAAATTCTAACGTCCATTCAAAGTCTGTCCCTGAACAGGATTATCCTGAATACCCTCGGTTCACTTCTGAATTTCATGTCTAATTCTCTGCTGGTACTGCTCTTTCTGCTCTTTATCCTGATCGGCCGCAATCAGCTGATAAAGAAAGTGCAGGTGGCGTTTGAAGCACAGACTGCATTACGGCTCGCCGGAATGCTGACAAATATTAATAACCAGATCCAGCGGTATTTGATCGCCAAAAGCATAATCAGCCTGGCAACCGGTGTGCTGTTTTTTATCGTATTGCAATCCTTCGGTGTTGAATTCGCCATCATCTGGGGACTGCTTGCATTTTTGCTTAACTTTATTCCCAATATCGGATCCATTATTGCCACCATTTTGCCATTGTTGATCGGTTTTATCCAGTTTGGCAGCCTAGGTAAATTATTCTGGATTGCTTTGTTTCTCAGCACTATTCAGATTGTGATCGGTAATTTTCTGGATCCCCGCATTGTGGGCCGCAGTCTGAATCTCAGTCCACTGGTTGTTCTGTTCTCTTTAATGTTTTGTGGGTGGTTGTGGGGTGTCATCGGTATGTTTCTGGCAGTACCCATATCGGTGATTGTTAAAATTATTTTTGAAAACATGAAATCGTTACGCTTCATGAGTATCCTGATGAGCCATTCGTCCGCTTAGCTGTTTTGTCTCTCCCGCCTCATTTATTATTCCGGCATAATTCCCTCTTCTTTGAAACTGTAATATCCTTCCGCTCCGATGATGATATGATCCAGTACCGGAATGTCCAGCAATTTTCCTGATTGGAAAAGTCTCTGTGTTATATTGCGGTCTTCCGTGGAGGGTGATGTTTCACCGGATGGATGGTTGTGCATAAGGATTACGGATGCGGCCAGATCCAGGATGGCGGTCTGGAAGACTTCACGGGGATGGACCAGTGAGGCGTTGAGGGTACCCTCCGATACCCGGAAATCCCGCATCAGGATATTGGCACTGTTGAGAAGGATGACCATAAAGATTTCTTTTTTCAGGTGTCCCAGGTGCGGTCCATATTTTTGAAAGACGATTTCGGGGGAGGTAATTTTCAGTTTGTTTGAGCCCGGAAGAGCGGAAATCCTTCGGGCAATTTCGAAGCAGGCCGCCAGGGTTACTGCCTTGGTACTGCCTATCCCTTTTAATTGTAAGAACTTGCGGAAATCCAGTTGAGACAGGGAATGCAATTCCCCCAGTTGATTGAGAATGGTTTTGGCCAGATCAACTGCCGTTTGCCGCTGGCTGCCGGTCCTGAATAGAATAGCCAGCAGCTCGGAATTGGATAAGTATTCCGGCCCCAGGCTGATGAGTTTCTCCCGCGGACGTTCGTCCTCCGGCCAGTCCTTGATTCTCGTCCGGTAAAAAGCTGGTTCTTCAATCTTCATTTTTTCCTCCCTCCTGTTTATATCTCCCCGGAATATAAAACTGGTAAAATTTGTAAAAAGAAAAATGTGGTAGCGAAATCCTCCCGGCTCCCTCCCGTAAAGTTATTAGTCCCTTTTGATCCGAATAATGAATATTAAAAATTCATGAATTTTTACGATAATGCCACAAAAGTGCCTGTTCTATAATATGAAATTTATGATCGTTAAAAGGAAGACCATTATTCTGCCTTCGTTCTCAGTCTTCCTTCCATCTGACCCCTTAGGAAAAAATCATTCCGATCCGGAAAGAAAGAGTCAAAATTTTTCAGTTAACCATAAACATGAACATTTTGTCCGGCTAGTTTTGCCGGTTTTCTTCAAACCATTTCCGGATATAAGCCACAATGTCCTGAGTATTGGTACCCGGGCCGAAGAGTTTTCCCACACCCATGGTACTTAATTTGTCCATATCCTCCTCTGGAATGATCCCGCCGCCGGTCAATAAAACATTATCCAGCTCTTTTTCTTTCATGAGGTGCAGAATTTTGGGAAAAAGTGTCATGTGGGCACCGGAAAGAATGCTGAGTGCCACCACATCCACATCCTCCTGCAAGGCAGTTTCCACAATCATCTCAGCGGTCTGGCGCAGGCCGGTGTAAATTACTTCCATGCCGGCATCACGCAATGCAGCAGCAACCACTTTGGCACCACGGTCATGACCATCAAGACCCGGTTTGGCAACCAGTACACGAATCTTTCGCTCCATATATCATCCTGTATAGATTACAATGAAACCTTATTCTTAAATCATATATGACAAATATATCTTCTTTAGCTTTAATAATCAACAATCAAACAACACTTTATTCCTGACAGGAATAATAATTATGTTTCACCACAGCAGCGGATTTGTCGGGACACTGAGATAGATATGTGAAATGATTCCACATTGTAAAAGTCTGGTAGATTTGTATGGTAACATCCGGAATTTCTGCACCTGCACGCAGTCCTTATTATCTCCAGAATCCTGATCCCGGATATATTGCAGGCAGATTTTACTTTCATTGAGTAACCACTTAAAATAAGGTGACAGGTTGTGCCCAAAAACAGCCAGACCCGTTTTTTTACGTCCGGGTTCCGGTTTATTGCCTGCCGGCAGAGCTCTACTGTCCTGAGCTGTGGTTGACCATTGAATCAGAGAGAGCCGATTAGGATCGACCTGGCAAGAAGACCGGAACGCATAAAACCGGCGACAAGAACCGTTAATTGAATTTTTGCGCCTGGGAGAATAGAAAGCATTGGGAACACCCTTCTGTAGCACTACCGGCAGTTACATAATCATAAATTATATTATTCAAATCACTACATTAATATATTATATTTTACATTTATATTTATTTTTATCATATTGACAAATTTCCACTTAAAATGTATATTAAATTTATTGTGAAATGATTTATTTATTAAATACATCTAAATTTCACTAAAAAAACAGTCAGGGTGCTTATGAAAAGATCAATACTGTTTTTGACCATCCTTTTGACCTTCCTTTTTCTGTGCACAGCTTTTTCCCAGGTAAACTACAATGGATGGTGGCAGAGTAACCTGTATGTTTTTCAGGATCTGCAGGAAAACAGCTACTATAATTTCTACCAGGGACTTCAATTCCGGCTGTCTCCGGAAAGCAATGAAGATCTTTACCTGAATACCTTCTTGCGCGTTGCACACCGGGATGATTTGAACGAATGGGAAGAGCGAGTTTATAATCTCTATGGAAACTGGACTATCGATCAAAATTATCAGGTTCGATTGGGACGTCAGTTCCTTTATCGAGGTGTCATCAACGGAACTATGGATGCGGTTACACTAACAGGCCGGTTTGCCAAGAATTTGCAACTATCTGCTGTGGTTGGAACGGAAGCCCCTTTCAACCGCGAAATGAAATTGACCAGCTGGAATGAAGGTGGGGCAGTGGGTGGATTCGCATCTTACCGCATGCCCTGGAACAACACCCTCGAAGTCAGTTATTTCCAGAAAACCCGGAAACCGGAACTAAAGGACCAGGAGGCAGATATCACCAGCGAATTATACTGGCAACAACTGGGGGCTACTCTGGTGGGCTATTTTAACCGGCGCCTTAATTATTATGTACGGTTAGATTATAACCTGCTTAAGGAAAGTTACCAGACGCTTCGCGGGCGTTTAACGTATTTTCAGGAC
>Ga0315555_1003937_pt1 | contig 10156 bp, 4 predicted proteins | sample SalMarSW160380MG_FD_202113 | JGI IMG/M metagenome (GOLD analysis project Ga0315555, IMG submission 202113) | Salt marsh sediment microbial communities from the Plum Island Ecosystem LTER, Massachusetts, United States - Salt Marsh Sediment SW1603-80 ...
TCCCTGAGGAGGTCGAGATCGATCAGGAGGGATTCAGCATCCTTCCCGCTGATTCCCTCATCGCCGATTCTGGACAGCGTGTTCGCCAGGGTATCGAGCCGTGCCTGCAGGCCGACCACCGGTCCCAGCACCTCGGTCCGATCGAGGCCGGCGCCGGGGATGACCCTGGTACCCGGCTCCGGCGTGCTCTGCAGGCGTCGGATGGCCGAGATGGCGTGGTCCACCGGGGACTCCGCCTCGAAGGTGAGGACGGCGTCGCCGAGCCGCAGCGTGTCGGCGTGCTTCAGGTACGCCTCCTTGGCGCGGGTGCCGTTCACGAAGACGCCGTTGGTGCTGTTGAGGTCCACGACGCGCGTGGCGCTGCCGACGGTGTGGATCTCCGCATGGCGTCTTGACACGCCGTCTCCGGATATGGGCATGTCGCAGTTGGGATCGCGCCCGATCGACTGGACACCTTCCCTGATGTTGTGCCGTTTTCCCGAGTTCGTTACCAGATCCGCCATGTGCGTTGTGCCCTCAGGACACCATCCTATCGCGTAACGCCGTCCGAGGCAAGAGTCGTTGCAGCCATCCGGCTCGGCGTGGACTCCGGGTTGCGGCAGGCTCCTTCGCTCATTCTCGGCGCCTATGGATGCGGAAATGGGCGCCTCCGAGGACGCGCTTCGACCGACCAATGAAGAGCCTTCGGCCTGTCGGTCTCACCACGAACCCGTTCAGGAACCTGCCGCAACCCTCTGGACAAGACCGCGTTTACGGCGTAAATTGCGCTTTGGATACACGAAATCGAGGGCGAAGGTTCTATGTCCGTGCAGATTACCGAGCTTTCTTTTCTCGACCAGCTCGCCGGCCGATTCAGCCTTCCCGTTCCGGAGCATCTCGAGGCCGGCGCGCCGCGGTCCGACGTGCGTGACGCGTTCGAGCGGTGGGGCGGCAAGGGGGTGGTGAAGGCGGACGTGCTGTCCGGCGGGCGGGGCAAGGCAGGCGCTGTGGCGGTGGTGGAGGACCCGCAGGAGGCGGCGAAGGAGCTGAGACGCCTCGCGTCGGTGGAGGTGCGCGGCAGGCAGGCGCGGACCGCGTATGTCTGTCAGTTCATCGAGGCGGACGTCCAGGTGTACTCCGCGATCACGTACGACTCCCGGTCTCTCGGTCCGTCGATCACGCTTTCGATGAAGGGTGGCGTGGACATCGAGTCGGTCGGCCCGGAGGACAAGCGGACGATGCCGGTGGACGTGTTCAAGGGATTGGACGCGTACCAGGCGTCCAACCTGCTCACCGGGCTCGGCTGTCCCAAGGGACTGATCTCGATCATGTCCCGTACGCTGGTCAGTTTCTGGGACATGTTCATCTCGACCGGCATGCGGATGTGCGAGGTGAACCCGTGGCGCATCGGCGCGGACAGGAAGCCGTATGCGTGCGACTTCAAGGCGGTCTTCGACGAGGCGAACTACAAGCTGAAGAACCCGGACCTGGACTTCCCCGAGTATCCGGAGAACGCATCCGAGTTCGAAGAGGACATGGCGGCGTGGAACGCCTCGAGCCATCAGGGCCAGGCCCACGTGAGCGAGTTGGGAGGAAATCTGGTGCTGCCCATACTCTTCGGGGGCGGCGCGAGCACCATCATCGCGGAGACGCTGGAGATCGCCGGCGGCAGTCCGATATTCCTGTCCGACTTCGGCGGCAATCCTCCGTACGAGAGGATGTTCGGCACGGCCGTGCGATGCTTCAGGTACCATCTGAAGGACGCGTCTGCGCTCCTCATCCTGGGGGGCAAGGCGAACAACACGCTGATTGACGTGACGTTCCAGGCCATCGGCGACGCGCTCTGCGCGTACTTCGACGAGCACGGGCGGGTGGAGATGCCGGTGGTGATCGGCCGGGGCGGTCCGCGGATGGTGCCCGGCTTCATCGCGATGAAGGAGATCCTGGAGTCGCTCCGTCTGCCGTACGTGATGTTCGGCCACGATACCCCGCTCACCCTGGTGGCGGAGTATGCGGCGCGGCTCGCGAAGTTCGTCGCGAAGAGGAAGGGGGCCGGACGTGAGGGCTAAGCGGCTCTCCGGGCTCCTGAAGAAGGGCGACCGGGTCGCGGTGAGCAACATCACCGGGCGGGAGGCGTCGAAGGTGTCCGCCGTTTCTCAGGCGTACGCCGGGAACATCGTGGGCGGCTGGGCGCTGGGCAAGGGCGGGCTGGAGCTGGACGTGTCCGGAAAGGGTGCGATTCCGGTGTTCGCCAACTGCGAGGAGCTGTACGCGAAGCTTCCTAAGAATAAGCATCCCAACAAGATAGTGATATACTCCCCGCCGGAGGCGGTGTACGGCGAGGTGAAGGAGGCGATCGAGTTCGGAGGCAGGACGCTCCAGACGATCTTCGTGATAACGGAGAACGTGTCGATAGAGGTCACCGCGAAGATCCGGTTCCTCTGCGCCGGCGCGAACGTGGACCTGGTGGGGTGCAACACGCTCGGCGTGATGAACACCCACGACCAGGTCAGGGTCGGAGCGGTCGGAGGCGACGTCCCGGAGGAGAGCTTCGTTCCGGGAAGCGCGACGATCCTTTCCAACTCCGGCAACATGGTGAATACGATCGCCAGCTACATGCTCTCGGCCGGTATCGGGACGCATTTCGGCATCTCCACCGGCAAGGACGTCCTTATAATGACGCCGCTCGTGGAGTACCTGAAGCTGGCCGCGCGCAGCGAGAAGACGAAGCTGATCGTTCTCTACGTGGAGCCGGGCGGGCTCTACGAGCAGGAGGCGATCGAGTGGATGATCGAGAACAAGTTCAGGAAACCGGTGATCGTGTACGTTGCCGGATGCCTGATGGAGGGGCGGGACGTCTCCCTCGGGCATGCCGGTGCGGTCGTTGAGGGACCCCAGACGAGCGCGTCGGGAAAGATGCGGGCGTTCGACGAGTATTTCGGGGCGGGCCCGTTCGACCCGCACGAACGGATGCGCGGCGCGAAGGATCTCGGGAAGAAGGTGAAGCGGGGCATCAGAGTGACCGCGCTGCACGACCTCCCCACAGCGGCGAGAATGGTATATGACGCACTCGGGTGGAAGCAGGATTTTCCGATTCGGCACGAGCTGAAACTGAATCCGTGGTTCGTCAACATGCGGGAGCTGGGAACCAGGCTTCCCGCATCGCTCTTCCTCCGGGAGGGAAAGATCCCGGAACCGTACGGGACGCAGTTCTCACGGAGCCTGAAGGCCTCCATCGGTCTGATACCCGCCCGGCGCGACATGCGCATGGCTTCCCACGCGTCCTCGCTCGACGAGGACGGGCAGAGGATCTACGGCTATCCGCTGACCGAGCTGATGTCGAAACATTCGTTCGGAGAGGCCCTCATCCTGTCATGGACGGGAGAGCTGCCCCGGCACGAGTTCGAGGCGCGGCTCGTGGAAATGGGACTGACGGCGTCGCTCTCCAACGGTCCGGGGACGATATCGGCCCAGGGCGCGAAGCTTTCGGCATCGGCCGGCAATCCGCCGAACGTCGCGATGATCGCGGCGCTCTCGTCGATGGGGGACGTGCACGGAGGCAACGGCCGGAAGGGCGTCCGGTATCTGCTGAGGGTATTTGGCAGCGGCAAGCTGAGGGATCCGTACGCGAAAGATCCGGGCATCGACCTGGCGAAGCTGGCCCGCGACACCGCGAGGAAGTTCAGGAGGGCGAAGGACGCCGCCAAGGATTCGGGCGTGGACTACGAGCGGATACCGTGCCTGGGACACCCCATCTTCAACGATCAGTCGGTCAATTTCGATCCGCGCGAGAGAGCGATCTTCAAGGCGATAGAGGACGCCGGGCGCCGGAACGTGTTCCTGGACTTCTATCACGAGCTTGCCGCGGCGCTGCACGAGGCGGGCGCGGCGAGCCGGGTGTGGGCCGTTAACGTGGACGCGGCGCTGGCGAGTATCTGGCTCGGCGTGTGCTGGGTCCCGCTGATGGAGGGGCGGATCACCGCGAAGCGCGTCGAGAGCTGCGCGTTTCTCGGGTTCGCGCTGGGCCGGGCGGCCGGCGGCGCGGCGGAATTCCTGGATCACGAGGATTACGGGACCCCGATGGATATGCGTGCGAAGACGTCGGAGTGCCAGTCGCTCACCCGGCCAAGGGAGCTGCCTGAATAGCACGCAACCACTCGATCGGACCACGAACCCGCTCGAGAATATCCCGGACGACGGGTTGGATGCTAGTCTTCTTCCTCGACCTCAATGCTGAGCAGGTGGTACTGGCCGCCGCGCTCGACGAAGCGGCATTCCACCTCGGTCTTGCCGGGCTCGAGCGTCTTGACGATAGTGAGAACCCTGGCGTCGGTTCCCGATAGAAGCAGGATCTTCCTGCCCTTGAGGTTCTCCCAGTCCTTGCCGGTCTCCTTCACCTTCACCTCGATGTGCTTGTGGGTGGCTTCCACCGAGGTCACTCTGCCGACGATGCTTCCCTTGCGCTCGGCGACGTCCTTGAGCTTGACGACGACCCATGCCCCCAGTCCGGGGCCGATGCCTGAGTTGACGAAGACGCTCTTTCGTTCGAAGTCCTGATATCCGTCGGCCGTCACCTCGATCTTGTACCTTCCGGGAGGAAGCCCCTCCAGTTCATAGACTCCGTCCCTGCCCGACTTCGCCTCGACTACCTTCTCCTCTTTCTTTTCCGGCTTGTCTTCCGTCTTCCTGTCTTCGCCCTTCTTCTCCTCGGGCGCGCCGATGTCAGCCCTGAGCTTCGGCCGCTTTCCCTTCTCCGGCTCCGCCTTCTTCTTGACGAGCGTGGCCTTCAGTGCGGCGCCTTCGACGGCGGATCCGTCCTTCTCCGCCACGACGTAGCCGACGATCCTTCCCGGGCCCTCCTTCGGTTTCTTCGCCTTGCGGAACAGCTCCAGGAACTTCACCCGGGCGTCCTGCAGCTTCTTGAAGTTCTTCTGGCGGATCTCGTCTCCCGGGGGCTCCCCGGCGGCCCGGATCGCGCCGGACAGGTCGCAGCTCCTCCGCGCGGTGGTTATGAAGCACTCGTGAGAGCCGCCGCCGTGGCCGCCCGTATCGAACGTCTCGTACTCGTTGATGCCGTCCCCTCCGACGGCCGGGGTTCCGACGGCGTAGTTGGGGTTGGAGTACTGCGTTCCCCGGTACGTCCAGATCACGAAATAGGCGGTCGTGCCGTTCCCCAGGATCACCTGGGCCTCCGAGTCCTCGTTGCCGTCGTACACCTCCACGCCGCCGATGATGACCGGCTTGTCGTCTCCCGCCTGGAGGGTGGGGAAGACGGTGGTCCCGTAGGCCACGATCACCCCGTCGTAGTCGTCCATCGGCTCGGGATAGACCCACTCGACGTCCATGTACCCGCTTCCCGCACCGATCTGGAACTGCGATACCGACGGCAGGGCGGGCACCGCGGGCGTGGCGGTGACATAGATGGGGTCGCTCAGCCGGTACCCGCGGTACGTCCATATCGCGAAGTAGCCGGCCGTCCCGTTTTCCAGGTCCACCGATGCCTCCGTGTCCGTGTCGCCCCTGTAGAGTTCGGTGCCCGACGCAATCTCGATCTCCCTGTCGTCCGTCACGTTCAGTGCCGGGTTTCCGGCCGTGTCGTAGACGACGATGACGCCGTCGTAAACCTCGCCCGCGCCGGGATAATTCCAGGACAGGTCTACGACCCCGTCGCCCGCCTCCACGTAGAACGCCTCCACCTGGGGCACCGGCGGCTCAGGCGCCAGAAGAAGTTCGATGGCCTTCTCGAGCAGCGCGACGCCGTTAGCACCGGTGTTGTTCCCGTTATCCGGCGGCACCCTCTCGAACATGAAGGACAGGAACATCGTCCGGAACCCCGCCCAGATCGACTCGTCCTTCGGGTACATCGTGCCGATCACGTGGCCGTGTTCGTTGAAGAAGAGGGATTTCGCCTGCGTTCCGGGGAGCAGTTCGGCGGCGTAGTCCCAGAACATGCTTCCGTCGTTGCCCTCCAGCGTGATTTCCATGTCGTCCGGGCCCACCAGCGTGCCGGTGATGCCGCCCACCTGCGGGTCCGGCAGGTACCCGCCGCTTACGTTCAGGTAATCGTTCAGGAAGTCGTCGGTAACCGGGCCGTCCGCGTTGACCAGGAACATCAGGTCCTGCGACACGAGAAGAAGGTTGCCCCTTCCGTCCAGGTAGTCCGGCAGGACGGAGTCCTTGAGCGTGTCGAGCGCGCCGCTTCCCGTCCACGCGGTGTTGTAGATCACCAGGTCGTACGGCGACAGGTCATCCTCTGTGGGCAGCCCGTCCAGGTCGATATGCCACATCGCGAGGCCGTAGCCGAGAGTGCGGAGCGGGTCGATGAAGAACGGCTCCGTCACCATTCCCCAGTCGTCGTCCACCAGCAGGATGCGCGGCCGCCCGATCGGTATCCAGACGGACGACTGGGAGGTGTAGCCGCCGTCTGCCGCGAACGCCAGCGTGATTTCCGCGATGCCGCCCTCCTCCGCGTCGGCGGCGACGGTCAGCGCGAACGTGTCGTCCTGCGGACGCGCCTCCCCGGCCGGTACGTCGCCGAAGGTGCCGGCGGCGTTCGTAATGGTGACGTCGGCCGACGCGCACGCCGCGGTGCAGGTGACGTTCGTCGCCGCGGTGCCGAGGTTGCTGACGAGAAGGCTGAACGTCACTGTCTCCCCGGGATCCGGGATCTCGTCCGCGTCCCCGGACGTGTCGTCGATCATCACGGTGTACTGCCACGGGTACCGGTACGAGGAGGCGATGTTGTACCGGAGCGGCCGGGGGACGATATCCGGCGTGGCGGCGGCGACGGCGGGATCGACGACGTTGGCGGCGTTCACCCTTCCCGCGCCCGCCAGGGCGGCCCGCGCCTCGTCGTTGCTCAGAGCGTCGGCGTTCCGGACGATGAGCTGGTACACCTCCGTGGGTCCGGCGGCAGGATTCTTCGAGAATATGAGCCCCGCCACGCCCGACACGACCGGGCTGGCCATGGACGTGCCGTCCATAGTGTCGTAGATATCGAACGTCCCGCTTACGTCAGCGTCCTCCCCACCGTCCATTATGCCGTTCATGTTGATGTCCTCGCCGACCACGGTGCTGTAGATGTCCTTGCCCGGCGCGGCGACGTCCACCCACTGGAGATCCGCCGGTCTGAACCCGCGGCTGCTGAAATCGGTCAGCTCGTCCGCCTGCTCGGTCGCGGCCACGGAGAGCACGTGGTCGCACGCGGCCGGATAGAACGGGATGGATATGTCGTCGTTCCCCGCGGCGGCCACTATCAATACGCCTTTGGAATGGGCGTACGTGACGGCGTCCTGCAGCGGCCGGCTCGGCCACTGGCCGCCGAAGGAGCAGTTGATCACCTTCACCTCGTGGACCGCCGCGGCGATGACGATACCCAGTATGATCTCGTCGTCCCACAGGTCGGTCTTGTAGCAGACGAGCTGCGCGTTCTGCATCACCCCGGTGACGCCCTCACCGTTGTTGCCGACCGCCGCGATGATGCCCGCCACGTGGGTGCCGTGCGTGTCGGAGGGATCATCGGGCGACGGGTCCTCGTCTCCGTCCGCCAGGTCCCAGCCGTTCACGTCGTCCACAAGCCCGTTGGCGTCGTTGTCTATCCCGTCACCGGCGGTCTCGCCGGGATTCGTCCATATGTTCGCGGCCAGGTCCGGGTGGTTGACGTGCACCCCGTCGTCTATCACGCCGATCTTCACGAGGCTTGCCGCGGTGTCCACGTTGCCCCAGGCGCCCGCCGAGTCGATTATCGTATGGTGCCACTGAGTGGCGAGTTCCGGATCGTTCGGCGCAATCGGATCGGCGCACTTCGACCGCTGGTAGTTCAGCTCGGCGTACGTCACGATGCTGCTCGCCCTGTACTCGGCGAGGAGTTGCTCTGCCGTCTTGTTACCGGTCGCGCGGATATGATACAGCGATATCTGGGTGATCTCGCTGACGATCTCGGCGCCGACCTGTGTATTGAGCGCCGCGATATGGCCAGCGGTCGCGGTGTTCTTGAACTGCACCAGCGCTTCGCTCTCCGCGTACGAAGCTCCCTCTGCCGCGTAGCCAACCGCAGGCACGGCGAGCAGAACGGCGATCACTGACATGAGACATACGGTATGCTTGAGAAACACGGTATTCCTCCCTCGAATAAGACTGTTTGCATATTATACGGTCTTTTCGGGCAGTTTGCAGAAGAAAATCGAACGGCGCGTGGGCGGGGGGGGACACTCCGCCCACGTGCCGCCTTTATGCTAAGATGCGCATCTATGAGGAGCTGAATATGGCGGATATGAGTACAACCAGGAACTTCTGCATCGTGGCGCACATCGACCACGGCAAGTCGACGCTGGCCGACCGCATGCTGCTGCTGGCCAAGGCGGTGACCGTGAGGGATTTTCGCGACCAGATGCTGGACGCAATGGACCTGGAACGGGAGCGGGGGATTACGATAAAGGCGAGCGCGGTCACGTTCCGCATCGAGCACGAGGGAACACAGTACACGCTGAATCTGATAGACACGCCGGGCCATGTGGACTTCCACTACGAGGTCTCCCGGAGTCTTGCCGCGTGCGAGGGGGCGCTCCTTCTGGTGGACGCGACGAGCGGGGTGCAGGCGCAGACGATAGCCAACGCGTACAAGGCGATAGACGCCGGGCTCGCGGTGATTCCCGCCGTGAACAAGATAGACATGAGCGCGGCGAATCCGGATACCGCGTCGGAGGAGCTTGCGCATCTTCTCTCCTGTGACGCCGCGGACGTCCTGCGCGTGAGCGCGAAGGCCGGGACCGGCGTCGAGCGGGTATTCGACGAGATCATCTCACGCGTGCCGCCGCCGGAAGGAGATCCGGACGCGCCGCTCCGGGCGCTCATCTTCGATTCCGTCTTCGACTCGTACCGGGGCGCGGTGGTGCACATCCGAGTATTCGACGGGGCCCTCCGGGCGGGCGACGATATCATAATGCTGGGCAGCGGACAGAAGTTCCAGGTGACGGAAGTGGGGCGGTTCGTTCCCGGGAAACTGCTTTCCGAGGAGCGGCTCCAGGCGGGAGACGTCGGCTACCTGATGGCGAGCATACGCGATCCTTCCGTGGTGAAGGTGGGCGACACGGTCGCGTTGTCCAGGCGCTCCGACGTCCGGACGGTTCCCGGATACAAGGAGCCCAAGCCGATGGTGTTCTGCGGGCTGTATCCGGCCGGGGAAACCAATTTCAACGCGCTCAGAGACGCGCTGGAGACGCTCCACCTCAACGACAGCTCGTTCGTGTTCCAGCCGGAGAGCTCGCAGGCGCTCGGGCCCGGCTACCGGTGCGGCTTCCTCGGTCTTCTCCATATGGAGGTGATACAGCAGCGGCTGGAGAGGGAATCGGACATCACCGCGGTGCAGACCGCGCCGAACGTGACGTACGAGATAGTGAAGCGGGACGGGGAGACCCTGATGATACACAGCGCAGCGGAGCTTCCGGTGCCGTACGAGATACAGGAGATGAGGGAGCCGGTCTGCAGCGTCAGCCTGATCACGCCGTCGGAGTACATCGGTACGTGCATGAAGCTGGCGGAGAGCAAGCGGGGCAGGTACGTCAGCCAGGAATACCTCAGCCCTACCCGCGTCATCCTCAACTACAGGATCCCGCTCGCCGAGATGCTCTACGACTTCTACGACAAGCTGAAGTCGGGCACGCGCGGCTACGGGACGATGGACTACGAGTTCATCGGGTTCGAGACATCCGAGCTGGTGAGGGTGGATTTCATCGTGGCGCAGGAGAAGGTGGACGCGCTGGCGACGATATTTCACGAGGACGTCGCGGAGACCCGGGCGCGGGCGATAGCCAAGCGGCTGAAGAAGGAGATCCACCGGCACATGTTCGAGGTGGTGATACAGGCCGCGGTGAACAACCGGGTGGTGGTGCGGGAGTCCATCCCGGCCCTCTCGAAGAACGTCACCGGCTATCTGTACGGAGGCGACGTCACCAGGAAGCGCAAGCTGTGGGCCAAGCAGAAGGCCGGGAAGAAACGGATGAAGCAGATCGGGCGGGTGGAGCTCTCCCAGGAGGCGTTCATGGCCGTGCTGAAGATAGAGTAGGATGGGCGTTCTCGGTTTCCGAACACACGAATGCGGGAGCGGAGACCCCTTCGCTCATTCTCGGCGCCCTTTGCGGAATTGGGCGCCTCCGAGGCAGGCTTCGACCGGCCAGGG
>Ga0315555_1003938_pt1 | contig 10154 bp, 5 predicted proteins | sample SalMarSW160380MG_FD_202113 | JGI IMG/M metagenome (GOLD analysis project Ga0315555, IMG submission 202113) | Salt marsh sediment microbial communities from the Plum Island Ecosystem LTER, Massachusetts, United States - Salt Marsh Sediment SW1603-80 ...
GTTGATGAGTTATGCCCAGGGCTCTGCCGCGGGGAATAATAGTCACTTTGTGGATTGGATCGGCGCCCGGGATATTGATTGCTACCAGGACATGCCCGGATTCATGGTAGGCAGTCAACTTGCGTTCCTTTTCGGAAATCTGGAGGCTCTTTCGCTCTACACCCATCATGACTTTATCCTTGGCCTCTTCGAAATCATCCATCTCAACCGCTTTTTTATTCTTACGAGCAGCCAGGAGCGCCGCTTCATTGACCAGATTAGCCAGGTCGGCTCCTACCAGTCCGGGTGTGCCTTTGGCAATAGTAGAAAGATTAATATCGGATCCCAGGGGAATTTTTTTAGTATGAACTTCGAGAATTCCCTGACGGCCCCTTACGTCGGGGACATCTACCACAATCTGGCGGTCGAAACGACCTGGTCGCAAGAGTGCCGAATCGAGGACATCCGGGCGATTCGTTGCGGCGAGAATAATGACGTTGGTATTCTCGTCGAAGCCATCCATTTCGACCAGCAGCTGGTTCAGGGTCTGTTCCCGTTCATCGTGACCACCGCCCAGACCGGCGCCGCGGTGTCGGCCTACGGCATCAATTTCATCAATGAATATGATACATGGTGAGCTTCTTTTACCTTGGTCGAAAAGGTCCCTGACCCGGGAAGCACCGACGCCGACAAACATCTCGACGAAATCAGCCCCACTGATGCTGAAAAAGGGAACTCCGGCTTCACCCGCAACAGCCCTGGCTAGTAGGGTTTTACCGGTTCCCGGAGGTCCCAGGAGTAAAGCACCTTTCGGTATTTTACCGCCGAGACGGGAGAATTTAGCAGGCGACTTCAGGAATTCAATGATTTCCTGGAGTTCCTCCTTGGCTTCATTGCAACCGGCAACATCGTTGAAGGTCGCTTTGGGACGGTCGGAAGTCCAAAGACGGGCTTTGCTTTTACCAAAGCCAAAAATACCTTTAGTATTCTGACCTTGCATCCGACGCAGGAAAAAAAGCCAGATGCCAATGAATAAGACCCAGGGAAGAAGATTGAACAGGTAAGAAGTCCATTGGACCGTTTTCTCTTTGAAATTGTATTTCAGGTTGTAAGAATCCCATTCCTGCAGGATGGTTTGATCAATGATCGGTGGCAAAATTAAATAGAATTTTTCGACTTCCACTGGGCGATTACCGATAATTAAGGTAGTTTTATTTTTTAAAATTCCATGGAATTCACGCTCGATAATCGTTGCTTCCTTAATCTGTCCACTGGTGAGGAGAGTTTTGTATTGGTCATAGGTCACGACCACCTCTTCTTTAGAGCCAGTACCCAGAATTTGAATCAGGAAAATCGAACTGATAATGATAATGATCCACATCAGCGAGGTTTTCGAAGCCTTTTTCCATTTAAATTCGTCGTTATCACCAGATTTTTTCCTTCTTCTTGGGGGTTTCTGGGAAGGTGGTAGGATTGATTTTTTACGGGGAACCTCCGGGGATTTATCAGATCGGTAGGAGATGTTCTTGAATATCATTTATTGCCTTTCTGATCAAGATAGTAAATTGATTTAAAATTTCTCATCCTTTGGGCTAAGTCGAGTCCATAGCCCACGACAAACTTATCGGGAATTGTAAAACCTAAATAATCAATCTCGAAATCTATCTGGGTACTCTCTTTAATTAACAAGGCAGCAACCCGAATCGATTTTGCCTCACTATCCTGAAGCCGCTTTTTCAGGAAGTTAATGGATAAACCGGAATCAATAATATCTTCAACCACAATGATTTCTCTATTTGTAATATCGCTACTTATATCTTTAAGTAAGTGCACAGTTCCACTGGTTTTGGTTTCATTAGCATAGCTGGAAATTTTGATAAAGTCAACTTCGGCCTGAATTGATAGTTCCCTAATCAGATCGGCGAAAAAAATAAAACTGCCGTTAAGAATCCCGATCATGATTGGTGTTGTTTTCTGATAATCTCGTGATATTTCGGCAGCCATTTCCTGGATTCGCTTTTGGATCTTGGTATAGGAAAGTAACCTGTGCAGCGTAGCTCCGCTGTATTTGCCAAAAGAACTATCTAAGATCCGAACGTTTCGCATTAATTTAATTCCTCATAATAGAGCTTAAGCGCTTTAACGGTCTTTGGTTTGATTTTAAAATTGTCGGAAAGTTGCAAACCGCAAATCCAAACAATTGTTCCATCGGACTCGAGAATTGGAATCCGTTTTTTATGGATCAAAGAAATTTTATTATCAATGAATAGATCGCTGACTTTCTTGGTGAATGAGGTATTAACAGGCTTGATCCGATCGCCTCTCTTCCAAGAGCGGAGAGTAATTTGCCGACCTAAATCATTCAGGTCAATATACTCGAGATTTCGATTGGTCTGAGATAAAGAAATTTTGGAGATGTTTACTACTTCACTCACAAAGCGAAAATATTCGGTCTGATATTCTTTACCCGGTTCAATCTTCAGTGGTGACCAATGATTGTTGGAATTATGTTCTAGAATCAGTTGATTGCGGTTAATATAGGCAGACAATTCCGGACCAATTTTCAATTGTTTTCCGGTAGTTCCGGTTTCGATTAACTGGGTGATTCGGGTCAGCATTTTATAATCGCCTGCCGAGTGAAGGAATTTCAGTTGTTTGAGGCACTCCCTGATAACTTCTATTTTTACCGTCGTAAAATACCTTTTCAGGCGAGAAATATCAAGCGTAATTTCCCGAGTCGTCCTCTGAATTATACAGTGCTCTAGGGCTTCCCGAACGAACGGCTGAATAAATGCATTGGCATCGTGGGCGATTGCGGAGAGATTCAGAATCGCATCTTCCAATGCGGGATTAAGACCGCTGCGGATAGATGGGATTAGTTGATGACGGATATAATTCCGCGGGATTTGTTCATCCCGATTAGTGTGATCCTCATTATAAGGGATCTGGTACTTCCTGGCATCATCGTAAATCTGCTGTTTAGTAGCAAAAAGCAGTGGGCGAATAATATTTCCACGTTTTATCCGAATTCCTTCCAGCCCTTTTAAGCCGGTACCTTTAATGATGCGGTACAGGATTGTCTCGACTTGATCGTCAAGAGTGTGAGCTGTGGCAATTAGTGAGCAGTCGGAACTGGTTGCTTGACGCTGAAAGAGAGAGTACCTGACCTCTCTTCCAGCAACTTCCAGTGATAAATGTTTCTCTCTGGCGTATTGCTTTACATCAACTTTTTCTGAATAAAATTTACAGCGATTAGTCGAACAAAAGTCGCTTACCAGTTTCTCGTCTTCATCAGCTTTGCGACCACGTAGGGAATGATTAAGGTGGACAACCTGGATTGAGAGCCCATTCTCTGAGCGAAGTCGGAGGAATAGGTGTAACAAAACCATGGAATCCACTCCGCCCGAAACGGCTATCAGAATTCGATCATCATTTGTTAAAAGATGGTTATCCTCAATAAATAGTTTGAAATCGCGATAAAAGTCAGGTGCCAAGCGAACCATTTTTACTAGTATTCCCCGTTCAGAAATGGATTGGATTTAAGCTCTTCTTCAAGAGTTGTGATTTCACCATGTCCTGGATAGACTATCGTGCCGGCTGGTAGAAAGCGCAGTTTTTTTAGGCTCTCCATGATCTTTTTTGATGAACCTCCGGGAAGATCGGTGCGGCCAATTGAACCGCGAAACAGGGTATCACCGGCGAACAGGTGATTGCCTGTCAGAAAACAGACACTTCCGGGAGTATGACCGGGAGTATGCAGAACCTGAAGCTGCAGGCTGTTAATTTCCAGCAGCTGTCCGTCGCTCAGGAAATTAGTGATTTTAGGTAATTGCAAATGAAACAAACCCAGCATCAATCCCAGGTTTTTAGCAGTGTTAAAACTGTGGACTTCATCTTCGTGAATAGCAAAAGGTAAATAGTACCGTTTCTGTAATTCGGCAGCTGCTCCCAGATGGTCAGGATGGGCATGTGTATTTAGAATAAATATTGGTGTGAGGTGATGCTCGTTGATTTTGGAGATGATATTTGAAATATTATCACCGGGGTCAAAAATCACCGCCTGCCGGTGTTGTTCGTCACCCAGAATCCAGGTATTTTCTTCAAATGAACCGGTTACTACTGTTTCGATAATCATTACCTAATCTCTTTCTAAATTTCCTCAAAGATCAAGTCATTCAACTCGGCTATTTTTTCTTTATAGCTTTTAGGGAAAAAGTACCATACGGCAGCAGCAATCGAACTTAGCAGCGAATTACCATCTTGAAGAGAGAAACAGAAACCACTGACTTCATTCTGATTACGGACATGGAGAGTAGGAACCGCAACTACCGATTGATTTAAGATTCTTCCCAGGTATCCCAGATCCCGGGCAAAGGAAAAAACCTGGCTTGAGAGGGATTTATTAGTTAGGGCGATCAGTGGGTTGGCTTGAAGTCGGTTGATGACATTCTGAATAGTTGTGCTTATAGTCAATTTTAGATCAAAGTGGATAATGTGTAAATACTGGGAGTTTACTTTCATCGCAGATGAGAAAAGGTCAAGTTCAAAACCGATTGATTTGAACAATGACGCCGCATCAGCAGCCTGGTAAGTTCCGTAATTTTCATCATTGTGGATCCCAACCATCGGAGAAGGAATAAAGTTTTTGTCTTCGCTAATATCGCTTGCCCGCCGGATACAGACGAAGCGTCCCCATTCCAGATTGGATTGGTTATTTTCAATCGCGAGGGTTTTGATGATGCTGGAAATATTATGGGCATTACAGGATACAATCCGAAGAAATTGATCTTTTTCACGGTCGAGCGACTCATCGTTGATTCCGAATGCGTAATCTTTGCCGAAACCGGGATCACGGGATTGAGCGATGAACAATTTCTCTGCGCCCACATATTTAGAATAAACGGAAAGTTTGTTCTTAGTAGCGATGCTAGCTGCCGAACAGTCAATAATAACCCCTGCTCGATCGATCGCCTCATCTGCATGGTAGTCAACTTTACAACCGACGCTGGTAAATTCATCAATATACTCTTCTGGAACTGCCAATTTAGCTCCATGATTGACCAATCCTTTCAAGAGAGCAATGTTGCGGATTTCAGTCGGATCGGGTTGGAAGGTTACCTCTTCGACTCCTGAATTTTTACAGCGACTGGAGAGAATCCCAATTAACGGGGCGCCGATTGTTCCGGTACCGACAATATGAACGATATTGCGTGCCATCTATCTGACCTTTTTGTTTCTGGCTCAAGAAATTTACTGTTAAAAACCATTTAAAGTTAACCAAAATTTCGCTTTATTAAAATGGATGTTTGGTCTTTTCGATATTTGAGTTAAGTACTTGAATACTATCTGACTTATAATTGATTTTTAAAGGTAATTAAGTGGAACCAGCCTGAAACAGGTTTGGGCGTTACGATTTTCAGGTTGAAATATTTAAAATTTATTCCAATTGCAAGATTTGATAGTCAAATCCGGGGAGTTTTAAATTAATGGTGTGATTTTCGACTGCAATACGGCTGGCATCCAGCAGCGAAGTTAAAACCGTGCCAGTCATCCATTGCGGCAGGATTATTCGAATTGGTTGTGAATCGGGATTTTTATTCAAGGCGATGATTAAGCGTTGTCTGGTGTCGCCCCGCGAGTAAATCATAATATCATTATCGGTGTACAAATTCAAGTAATCGCCGCGGCATAGGGCAGAGCAGGATTGTCGAAGCTGGATTAGTTTGGTATTCTTAACCAGTTGCTCTCCTTCCAAAGTAGTCAAATTGTCGCCGAATCGCATCATCCGGCGGTTATCGGGATCGTTTGCACCGGTCATTCCGAATTCATCACCATAGTAAATAATTGGAATTCCCGGCACCGTCATCAAATAACAATACAGCAGCTGTTCTTTCTGGTAAGTAGAGGGTTCATCCACTTGAATTGCCGGCTTTTGAAAGGCTCGCTCGACTCCATTTTCTGCCAGAGTAATATCGCCTTCCAAAAGACCCATGATCCGAATCTGGTCGTGACTGTCGAGAATGTTGCCCATCAGGTGGTTATATCCATAAACTTCGAGTACCTTGGCAATGGTAACCTGGAGTTCACTGAAACTACCCTCAGGCTCGGTGAATACCCGTCGGGCGGAGAAGAACTGCGCAAAATTGAATTGTGATTCCAGCATGCCATTGTTAATGTAAGATTTAATTAGCTCATGGCTGCCGAAAGTTTCACCGATTTGAAAAATTTTCACCTTGCGATCGGGATTAATCCTGGTCTTAATTTTCCGGGTTAGAGTTTTCCAGAATTCATAGGGAACGTGTTTGGTGGCATCATGACGAAAGCCGTCAATTCCGGTCTCCTGAAGCCACCAGACAGCATTATCTGTCATCGTATTCAAAGCTGCTCTGGAGTGGAGATAATCGAAGGAGGGGAGAAAGGTGTCAAACCAGGTCGTCAGCCGATACTCATCCCAGCGGCGAATGTTCAGGGTACCATCCGGTAATTCATAAGTCCCAAACCAGTCCTGATGTTGCTGGTAAAAGTGATGTTCGATGTGAGTGTGATTGGAAACAAAATCGAGCAGGATTTTAATACCTTTTTGGTGGGCAGTTCTGACCAACCCTTTGAATTCTGTCAGTGAGCCAAAACGTTGCTCGGTTTCATTTTCACTTATTGGCCAGTAGCCGTGATAGCCGCTATAAAGGCGATGCGGTTCGGGCCATTCACGGTAAGCCTTGTTAGTAGTTTTGTTAATCGGTGAAATCCAGAGTGTATTAATTCCTAATTGATTAAAATAATCGGATTGAATTACCTCGGTTATACCAGCAAAGTCACCGCCCTGGAAATTTACCCGCCAATCCAGATCCTTATTTTGGATCGGACTATCATTAGCCGGATTGCCATTTTTAAAGCGGTCAATCATCAAGGAATAGATTATGGCATCCTGCCATAAAAAGACCGAATTGTCCAGCGGTTCCCCATCTTTGATCCAGCAGGTAATGATATTGCCCGGCAAATTATCAATGCTGGCGACAACTCTCATAGTTGAAACCTCCCGCCTGTTTGGTGTACCTCTTAAATCAATTTGAAGTTCATTGCCAATGAGATGAGTAAACTTATCCGGGTAGAGGGCATTGTCTAAAAGCACTTTTACGGCAATATTCGCGATATTCTGAGGTGTATCAACCGCTAATCGCAGGTGGTGATCATTCCGATAGGGTAAATAATAGAGATGCGGAATAGTGGCTTTCCGGCTTGATTTCACCTCAATTAAGGAATTAAAATAACCGAATCCGTTATCTACTTTGACGGGATTTTGGGGATCGAAAATTTCTCCGTTGGGAGTGACGAACTGATATTCGTAAATACCATCATCAAGTAAAACCGTCCTTTTAAAGATTCCATCCTGATCTTCATCGGACATTGGCAGGGATGAGCGATTCCAGTCGTTGAAATTTCCCATGACATAAATCCGCGCAGCTGGTTGATCGAATTTCAGCCGAAAGGTGATAGGAATTTTATCCTTTACGATAACCGGCAAAATAAGGGTTTCCCATCGGTTTTTGAATTTGATGAAGGTGAGTCCGGTGAAGTCTTTGGCTGGTGTCAACTCGAGCCGATTGGTGTCGGAATTGTATTTTAACTCGACATTTTTATTCGGCTGGAAAGAAAGTTGATAAGTTTTCGAAAAGATTAACTCGTCTACTGCAACACTGGTTGTTGCTTCAGGTTCAATTATGAGAAATTCTATCAGTTCTGCCGGTATATTTGGGGAAAAATCCGGAGTACAACTGAAAAAGATAATTGCGAGCCAGATTACTATTGAGAACCTGACTATTGAGGAGAATTTGTTCATATTAAAAAATCAAAATTGTGGCGATTTATTCGTACATAATCAGTGCCGATATGGGTTTTAAATCCACTGAGGTTTCCGAAATCGGTTCGATGATGTCAACTCCGGCGATAGATTCATTGACAATCAGAATCCATTTTCCCGGTGGGATAGTAAAGGTTTCCAAGCGGTGGTTTGGATTAATCAGGACCAGGATTCGCCGCCAGCGATCGCCGGTATCACCGCGCTGAATCTGGTAAGCAATGCAGTTGGTTGGGATTTTATATTGGGGATTTTCGAGAAAGCGCAGATTACGTTTAATTTCATCGGCGGTTGTCATCCGTAACATCGGGTGCTCTTTGCGCAGCTCAATCAGCCCTTTATAGTAATTGAAAACATCCAGGTTTTCCTGTTTGTAATCCCAGCGAATTTTATTGATTTTATCGGGTTGATTGTAGCTGTTATGGGAACCGAATTTTGTGCGTAGAAATTCCTGACCGGCCTGGATAAACGGAGCACCCTGCGAGGTAAACAGAAGAACAGCGGCGAGTTTGTTCATCGCTTTCAGCTCAGTATCCGTCAAAGAGCTATCTTGCTCGGTGGAGATAACTAACTGATCCCAGAGCGTCCGGCCGTCGTGGCAATCGGTATAGTTAATTACTTCCAAAGGAGAGTCGGCAAAATCGGTGATGCTGCCGATTATTCCTTTCCGAACTGCTTCGACGTTTTTACCGGTTTGAACGTAACCCGGCTCGGCGTTATACCAGGGACCTTTCAGCGCATCGCGAAAATTGTCATTAAATACCGCGAATCCTTTTTTGCGTTGAGTGCCCTTGATGATGGGAATAATCGGTGTGGTGCCGGCAGTCCAAGGTTCGCCGTAAAGAAAAATATCAGGCTTAATCGCGCGAAGATCACGTACGATGGTTTGCATGGTTTCCATATCTATTAGACCCATTAGATCGAACCGGAAACCATCTACTTTGAAAGTATTGATCCAGTATTTCAGCGACTCGACTATAAATTTGCGTACCATTGGCTGTTCGCTGCGGACTTCATTACCACAGCCGGAACCATTCCAGTAAGTTCCATCCGGACGTTCCCGATAATAAAAGTTGGGAATAATACCATTGAAATTATACCTTATGTTAGGACTCGATTCGGCAGTATGATTATAAACTACGTCGAGCACGACTTTTATTCCGCGCCGATGAAGGGCATCTACTAACCGTTTGAATTCGCTGATCCGGCTGGCATCATATGGCTCGGTAGCATACCAGCCATCAGGGCTATTGAAATTAACGGTCATGTAGCCCCAAAAATAATTATTCACGGTGTCATCGTGTTCGAAATCCTGAACAGGTAATAGTTGGACGGTATTAACTCCCAATTCCGTCAGGTGGTCCAAACCGGTTTTGATGTCGGTTCCCGGCAGCTTAGTGCCCTCTTCGGTGAATCCGAGGTATTTGCCCTTATTGGAAATACCCGAATTTTCGGCGATTGAGAAATCGCGAACGTGAAGCTCGTAAATAATTGCCTCGTTAAATGGAAATTTCGGCGAGTTACTAACTGACGTGTTATCTTTAAAAATTAATGCGCGGCCGTTGTGGGTCGTCACACAGGTGGCATAAGGATCAACTAATTCGTTGCTCGGCTGATAAGCAGGATCCGGACCGTCTACGGAATAGGTGTAATACATTCCTTCCAGGTCGCCGGATATTGTCAATGACCAGATTCCATTTGATTCCCGGTTTAAATCATGTTTTTCAGCTTTTCCATCTTTTGCTTGATTATACAAATTCAAGATTACCGTAGTAACTCCCGGGGCATAAAGTGTAAAAATTGTCTTTTCTGCCGAATAATTAGCCCCAAGTTTTGTATTAGAAAAGAAGTCCGATCGAGTTAAAATGTCCCGTAAGTAAATTGGACCTGTCTTAAAGCTGTCAACTGCGATATTTCCTGGCAGGTCGGTAATATCTAGGGATTCATTTAAAGTCAGTTGCACGATGTTTGAAGAATCGGCATTCCCCGGAATTAAAACGGCTTTTTTAACACCGGAAAAGGTCCGGTTTTTCAAGGTTAGGATGGGATTCAATGAAAGTAAATTTTCTTTTTTAATTGATTTGGATAAAACGACGGTCAGGTTTTCCGGGCTGTCCAGGAAAGCTTTGCGGACAAATGGGGCAGTGTCGGGTTGACGTAGATACAGGGTACCGTCTTCCTGAAAAATCCAGACTTCATTTGGCATCGAATGGTTCCAAAAACGTTCCGGAATATCTTTCTGTTCCCAATCAGTGAATTTGGGCAAAATCCCGATATTGCCCTGTGGTGGATATTTTGCTAAGTCAATTCGAAAAATCAA
>Ga0315555_1003939_pt1 | contig 10153 bp, 7 predicted proteins | sample SalMarSW160380MG_FD_202113 | JGI IMG/M metagenome (GOLD analysis project Ga0315555, IMG submission 202113) | Salt marsh sediment microbial communities from the Plum Island Ecosystem LTER, Massachusetts, United States - Salt Marsh Sediment SW1603-80 ...
ATACTGACTATTCATCTGCCCAAAGCAGAAGCGGCCAAACCCAAAGAGGTGGAAATTAAAATTTCCTGAAGTCACAGCATGAACTGATCTTTTATGAAAGCCCCGCAAATTGCGGGGCTTTTTATTAGCTCTTCACAATAATGAATACCTGAACTTGTAAAAGATTACAAGTAATCCATCTTTAACCATGAATATTTCATCAAGTTTAATGAATCGTATCTGGCTGTTCGGTAAAAATAAGTTACCTTTCTTGCCTTCCTCAAAAATTTATTTGATACTCTTTGATGTCACATTCGAATTGAAGACAATCATTTGTTTCCTATACAGAAAACGTCTTTTCTCTGTTACTTTTTGACGGACCAAAAAGTAACCAAAAAGTCCTCCGGCGAAATAAACTCGCCCAGGTCTTAAACAAGAGTATTGTTAGTCAGTGCTCAAACAGAATTTCGCCGGTTGAAAAACATAATCGTTTACCTAATTTTGTAGGTACTCATTTTTGTGATGAACCTTTTATTATAAGCTTCACAGATAAAGGCTCAAGGAACAAGGCTTCCCGACGACCCCGGCTCCTTCCGGTCGACTCGTTGGTCAGCCGGAAGGTGGATCCCCGCCAGTAGGCGGACAGGCTGGCCACTGTCGGAGATCAAATCATCCAGGATTTCACCGGCATCTAGTTGGCACTGTGCCTGACCAATACTCAAATTGTGCAGAAATCTATTATTTACTGGAGATGAACAAATATTTTTTATATTATCTGCTAGTTGGTAGACGGATTGCACCTGGTTTTTTGATATGGCTTAAGTTTTCGGCGATTTTTGTTTTCACATTTTTATTCGTTTCGGATTTTGAAAATTACTGCAGCTGAAACAAACACCCTTTCCTGTCGTAGGTAAAGTTGTGAGTGAAAAATTAAATATGTCATATAAGTTCAAAGAATTAAATTCAATGTGATTCTAACTTCAGGTAAATTCCACTGAATTGGTTTAAGGTTGAAGAGTATGGACTGAATTAGATTTAGAGATATTTTTTACATAGTTTTATAAACAGGACGTCTATATGAAAGCAATTCATAACCTTATAATTCTTTTGATGACCGTCAGTATTTCAGTGGCCCAGACTCTCCGTTCGGTTGAAATCACTTCCATACCGCTGGGGGAAGTTAAAATGGCCGGCTTTACCCTGAAATCTGATAAAAGCGTTGGTGTCGAAGCCATTGGTGCCGGTGAAAAAACCAAGGTCCCGGCTAAATTCACCTACATGGTGGATCCTAATGGGCTGTTTGCTTATGCCTGGATTATTAATGCAAAATCCAGGGATCTGGTGTGGCGGATGACCCTGAAAAATACCTCACGCTATAAAAAATCTGATTATTCCCGCATTTTTGATGGAAGCGTGAATTTGCCACGGGGGGAATACGAGGTGTATTATTCTGCCCGGGTTCCTGATTATGCTTTTTTTGATGATGGATTTTTCAGTCTGGGAAAACTTCTGGATAAATTATTTAAAAATGAAAAATGGTATGAAGAAACCCAGCGTGACTGGCATATCCGGATAAATGACGTGGATGAAGAGGTGGATAAAAATTCAATTTTGAAATATCACAAGGCACTCCAGGAACAGGCGGTGGTTAGCATGACAGGGCTGCGGAATTCGGAATTCCGGCAGGAGGGTTTCAAACTTACTGCAAAAGGTACATTTCAGATTTATGCAATTGGAGAAGCCTTTAATGAGGAGATTTTTGATTATGGATGGATAGTGAATGCCAATACTTCTGAGAAAATATGGGAAACCCTGGCCGACAAGGGTAAATACGGCGGCGGAGCCGAAAAAAACCGTGAGTGGAAGGAAACCACTACCCTGGAACCCGGTACTTACTGGGTGTATTTTGCCATGGATGGATCCCATTCTCCCGATAACTGGAACTCAAATCCTCCTTATGATCCGGATTTTTATGGCATAACCATGACCGGAGTAACGGGCAAATTCAATCCCAAAAGTGTTGAGCGCATTATAAAGCAGAAAATTCAACCCATTATTGAGCTGACCAGGCTGGGTAATAATGAATCCGTGGAGGCAGGATTTAAACTTATAGAACCCATGCAGATTCGTGTCTATGCTCTGGGTGAAGGAAGAGGTGGAGAGATGTTCGATTATGGCTGGATTGTGGATCTCACCACCGGCGAACGCATATGGGAAATGACCTTTAACCGCACCCGGTATGCCGGTGGTGCGGAAAAAAACCGCATGGTGGATGAAATTATTACCCTGGCAGCGGGCTCCTATATGGTCCATTTCGTGACCGATGGCAGTCACAGCTACTTCAACTGGAATTCAGAAAAACCTAACAATCCTGAGAGATGGGGAATTACAATTTATCCGGCTGATCCTAAATTCAACGCAGAAAATATTCAGAAACTGGAAGCAGCTTCTCTTTCGGGAAATATTATTGCCCAGATTATCCGGGTCAGTAACGGTAGGGTTTACCAGGAACGCTTTCACCTGGATAAAAAGACAGCGGTACGCATTTATGCTATGGGTGAAGGTGACTGGGATGAAATGTATGATTACGGCTGGATTGAAAATGCTGAGACCGGCACGAAAGTATGGAAAATGGCCTATGACCAGACGCGCTGGGCAGGAGGAGCCCGAAAGAATAGAAAAGTTGAAGATTTTATAACTCTGCCGGCAGGAAATTATATCCTGTTTTATAATACCGATGATTCCCACAGCTTCAATAACTGGAATGATGACCCGCCCGACGACCCATACCTCTATGGCATTACAGTGTACAGTATGGAGAAATAAGAAGAACCAGGTTCCGGACGGCAGACCTTACTTAAATCTTATCTTGTTGCTGACTATCGTCTTTTTTCTGTCCACGCCTGCCCGCCTGCCTGCTGCCCGCCTGCCTGCTGCCCGCCTGGCATCGGACAGGCAGGCAGGGCTTTAGACGGGAATTACACGAATTTTATTCACGAGAAGCCTTTGTCCTTTAGCCTTTATCCTTTTTCCTCGAGCCTTTAGCCTTTGACCTTTAGCCTTTAGCCCTTATCCTTTCTTTACCCTCTCACCCAACTGCTAACTGTTATTACTTTCTTCCATTGGAACGGCCGAGCAGATAGGCATGGATGAATTCATTGATATCTCCGTCCATGACGCCCTGGATATCTGATGTTTCATAATCTGTCCGGTGATCTTTAACCATATTATACGGATGAAATACATAGGATCTGATCTGATTTCCCCAGCTTATTCCGGTTTTGGAGTCTTCCAGTTTCTGTTTTTTGGCCCGCTCTTCCTCCAGTTTTCTCTGGTAAAGGCGGGATTTTAATATTTTCATAGCATTGGATTTATTTTTATGCTGGGATCTCTCGTTTTGACAGGTTACGACAATATTGGTGGGAATATGAGTGATCCGCACCGCCGAATCAGTTCTGTTCACATGCTGGCCGCCTGCCCCGCTGGCCCGGTAGGTATCTATGCGCAAATCATTGGGATTGACATCCATTTCAATCTCCTCGTCCACTGCCGGTACTGCAAAAACCGAGGCAAAGGAGGTGTGGCGCCGCCCGCTGGAGTCAAATGGGGATATTCGTACCAGACGGTGCACGCCACTCTCCGCTTTCAGATTTCCGTAGGCAAATGGTCCGGTGATTTCAATAGTTACACTTTTGATGCCGGCCTCTTCGCCCGGGAGCATATCCAGAATTTCCGCTTTGAAGTTATTCTGATCGGCCCAGCGCAGGTACATGCGCATCAACATTTCGGCCCAGTCCTGTGATTCTGTGCCCCCGGCACCGGGATGAATAGTCAGGATAGCATTCTTGGGATCCTCTTTTTCCCGCATGATCCCCCTGATTTCCAACCCCTTTATCTTCTGGAGCAATTTTTCACTCTCCCGGTCCAGCTCCTTAAGAATGTCCCCGGATTCTTCCTCACTACTCAACTCAAGCAATACCAGTAAATCTTCCAGTTCTTTATTATAATGATACCATTCCTTAACGATCTCCTTTTCATCACTTAATTTCTTGAGTAGATTCTGAGCCTTCTCCGGGTCATCCCACAGGTTCGGATCATTGGACTGCTTTTCCATTTCACTTATTACCCGTTCTCTTTGTTCGATGTCAAAGATAACTCCGCAGGTTAGTTAAGATTTCCTCTGCTTCATCAATTCGATTTTGAATAATTTCGTCCATGGGTCCTTTCCTATTCAGTAATATTATTATTCGTCATTTCTGCCGTGCTTTTCACAAAGTTCACCAGGGGTCATCCCGGCACTCAGATCTCACAATTTAAATTTTAAATACAACAATATAACGGTATTGACGTTTACCTCCGATTCCTGTTTCCTGATACCGGATCGGAATCAGATGTCCTTAACAGAACACTGCGGTATTCAACTCACTGCTTTCTTCTTTTTTCCCCGGAGGTTATAATAAATTTCTCCTAACACCTCCGCCGGGCAGTCGGACAGGCCTTTTTCAAGAGGAAGAACGTCTGCCAACTGCCTACGATAGACTGTAGCCAGCTTTTTATCTTTTTCCCTTTTCCCTCTCGCCAAACTGCCAACCGCCAACTGCGGACTGCCAACTGTGCATTCCACTTTTAACCTTTCACTTTCTCATAAATCGAACGAATATCACAATCCTCAAAATAATGTTGAAGGATCTTTTGCCACTTGAATCCGTCAATTGCCATCATCACTGCACCGGTTTTGCACATACCTACCCCATGTCCCTGTCCGGCACCCACCAGAGTAAATGAGATAGGAGTTCCGATCTGGTCGAGTTCATTCTCCACAATAAAGCAGGAGCTTTCCAGGTAATCCTGTGCCAGGCTTTCACGGATATTCAGTTCGTTCCTGATCATATAATTCTTTAAACTGCCTATTAATTCGATTTCTTTCAGACGACCGGAACGACCGCGTCTCAGAGGAACAATGTCAAACAGAATCCCGATATCTTCTCCGGTTTTTTTGTAAATGAGTTGTTCCAGTTCCTGCCGTGAATAATCTACTTCCCAGCGGAAATATTTTTTATATTTTTCAAGGGATTTAGGTACATCGGAACCTTTCAGGTTACACCAGGCATCAGGACGGGAGAGAATCCACTTTCTTACCACCTCTTCATCCTGCAGGGATGAAAATTCCTTGGGTACTTTTTTCCAGTCGTATTTACCGTGGAACTGCGGTTCTTCATCCATCTCCCAGACGCCCTTGGCGTCCTCGGTATGGCCGCCGCAGATGAGGTTAAAGTAAGCATCACATATCACGTTTTTGGTGAAAATAACCTGACCTCTGGTCTCTTCCACTGCCACATCAATATTCTTATCTTCGAAATCAATACCATAGTAGCGCAGACAATGGCCCCAGTCACACATGTCATAAGGATCTCCCGGATGTTTGTGCTCAACTCGTGCCAATACTTCACTGCGACTGACGATGGCAAGGCTTTTACTGAATTCAATGGGTAAATCGGTTCCGATTTCCGAGAACACCACCCGTTTCAAATACGATTCCAGCGGAATTTCACTGATCACCATCAATTTTCCATTATTGTCAATGCGAAATTCCAGTGAACTGTTATAAACCCGGTCTTCATAGTGTTCTTTTTGCAGCACCTCATCATAACTGTGGATATTATACAATTTTGTTTTAGTACTGGTTTTGGATGGAATGACTTTAAAGAAGTTTTTTGATTCTCCCGAATTTTCATACTCCGCATCGAAAAATTCCAGGATTCCCCTCGGTTCCTTAACCGTATCTTTTAAGATACTGGGATTAAATTCCGGCTTAAATTTCTTAAAATCTTTCTTGGCTTCCAGTTCCGATGCATATTCTCCCGATATAATTACATATTTGGTATTATTATTTATTTTTTGTTCATCCAGGAAAATATTGCCACCCAGTATCTCAATAGCGGCATCAGGATCGTACTGGTGAGTCAGTTTCAGTTTTTCTTCAATCCGCTCCCGGTTGAATGATTCATAAAGGATAAGACGAAAACGTTCGCTTCCGGCTTTACTTTCTTTAATCTTTACCCGCCATTTCAGTCTGGAGTTGGTTTCAGGGATAATGACTTTCTCGGATGAATCCATTACCGTGAATTCTCCTAACACATTGAAATCAATAAATTCCTGACCTTCAATGATTCCGATACGGAATATCGGTTCACCATTAATGTGATTTAAATGAATGTCTTTTAGGTTTTCTTCCATTCAATAAATGCCTGTGTTATTTTATTTTTACTTTAATTTTTTTTAATCGACAAATATAGGATATTTTTTATTTAAAATCAAGTCACCCTCCCGCTGCATTAATTGCCCGAAGAGGGTTAAAAGTTCCACGAAAATGAGGACAGATATAACCGCTGGTCGTATAACCCTTCCTAAAAAATATTGAAACGTTTTGAAAGGTGATTATGTTAAATGATTGAATAAATTTGTTTTTACGCAGGTATTTTGTTATAATTGGCCTCTGATACCAAATAAACGGTAATTGTATTGAATATTTGTCGTTATATAATAACCTTTTCTCTTTTAACTATAATTGTTGTTAAAAGCCAGATCCCAATACAGCCGGCGGAGTCATTCGGAGACCGTTTGGTTATTGGTGAAGTGGGAGATCCCCCTGCCTATCTGAATCCATTCCGGGTCAATACTATTCTGGAAAAACAGCTGGTGCGCCTGGTTTTCGGAACCGGTTTGATTCAGAAAATGGATCGCTTCGGACACCCCCCCATTCTTATCGATCGGTTTATCCAGCCACCTCGCAAATCTCAGGGATATTTATGGCAATATTCCCTTATCAGAAATATTGACTACCACAACGGCATACCCATGCGCAATAATGACATCAGGTTTACATTTAAAGTGTTAAAACGTTTTGGGGGTTATATTCTCAATAAACCATTCGCGGTTTCTAATATTGACAGCATAACTACCAGTGGTGACCTGGAATTTACTTTTTTCCTGAAGGAAAAGAATAATTTCTTTGACCAGGATCTTTCCGATATACCAATCCTCTCTGAACAGTATTATAAAAATATTGAAAATTCAGGGTATAATCTTTTTGCGGAATCCCCTCCTCTGGGATACGGGCCGTTTATTCTGGAAAGCCGGAGTCCCAAAATGATTTCTCTGATTCCTCACCCGAATTATCCATTCGGAAAACCGTTTCTTAACAAGGTTATTTACCGTTTTTTCAATGATGAACAGGAAATGATCGATGAATTTATTCAGGGTAACATTGACCTGATTGAAATAAAAGAGAGTGAAACGGCCCGCCGCCTGCATCAGATTCTGAAAAATCAGATTAAGATTTTTCAGATACCGCGGCCGGAAAAGAAAGTATTTTTTATTTTATTAAATGTTAATGTTTTCCCCTTTGATAAGCCCGGTGTACGTTTAGCGGTGCGGGGCAGTATCAATCAGAATGAAATCATGAGAGAGCTGGCGGAACAGAACAGTCACATAGCATATTCTATTGTGGATTATACAAATTCATTGTTCTATAAGGATTTATTTCAGGAAAACTATGAGCCGGATGTCAGTCTCCGTAATCTGCGAAATGACGGCTGGCATCTGAATTCGCCCCGGGGGATTCTGGAACGGGATGGCCGGAGTCTGAATTTTGAATTATTATATGAAGAAAACTCTCACCTGGAGGAAAGTGTCGCCCGGAGTATTAAAATTCATCTGGCCGAGCTAGGAATAAATGTGAAACCACGTCCTGTAAATTATAAGGAAAAAGAAAATCTAATAGAAAGCAACAGTTTCGAGGCAGCGGTGCAGAGTTATTCCTATTACGATGATAATCTTTACAATGTTATAAAAGATTTTTATTTAACCGTATTAAAACAGGACGGTTATGTCATCAATTACGCAAATCCGTTTATTGAACGCCTGTTCAACCAGGCGGATAACAGGCCCGCGCTGCAGAAGCAGGTCATATCGCGATTTCAGATTTTTCTGCATCAGAATGCTCCGGCGGTATTCCTCTATTTTGATGACAAGATTATTTATGCAGTTAATAACCGCTTCCAAAATGTGAGGGTAAGTTACAGCAGTGATAATAAAGTATACTATTACAGGCTGATGCCCTTTGAGAACTGGTTTGTACCTAAAAACCTGCAAAAATATCCATCCCGCTGACCCATGAAGAGATTAAGAATCGGTACTTACATAAGGGTGTTCAAGCGATTAATCCGCGGTTACCTGGAGAAAAAGATTCAGCGGCGGATGGTTTTTAGTTTTGTAGGCTTAGGAGTTCTTCCTATTCTTATTGTCAGTTTTATCCTGATTCGGCTGACGGAAAACACTGTTCAATCTTATATTTTTCAAAGAAATATGGAGATCGCAAGGGGAGCCAGCACTGAAATCTCGCTTTTTGTAAAGGAACCGGTGACCATTCTGAGTACTATCCTTCAGACCCGCGATATTCTTGAAATGGAGCGCTTTACCCAGAGTCGCCTGATTAATAAAATACAGCTGAACAATTCCCTCTTCCGTAAAATCTTCATTCTGGATCGTGCCGGCATCTCTGTGGTTACAACCAGTTTTGGTGAAGAATTGCGGGATTATAGTGAAGATCCCGGCTATATTGCAGCCATGACGGGGGATGTTTTTTTCTCCCAGGTGTACTTTACCCGCTCCCGTTTTCCGGTCATGTCGGTTGCCCTGCCCATAAAAAAATATAATAATGTGGAAGGGGTACTGGTGGGGGAAATCGACTTGAAGAACATATGGGATCTGGTGGATAGCATCCGGGTCGGGAAGACCGGTTATGCCTTTTTAATCAGCTCGGATGGCTCCGTCATAGCGCACCCCGAAAAGCAGAAGGTTATCAATAAGGAATCATTTGCGGACTACTTTTTTTATCCTGAATTGATGCGGGGTCATGAAGGTATCGGTTTCTATTCGGATCGTGAAGTGGAGATGATTGCTTCCTATGTGGCTATTCCTGATCTTCGATGGGGGATAGTAGTGCAGCAGGGTAAAGATGAAGCGTTTGAACTAGCCAGGAAAATGAGGAATCAGGTCAGCATATTTGTGCTGCTCACCACGGTTCTGGCTGTTCTGCTGGCCACCGGGACCATCCGCCGGATTACCTATCCCATTGAAACACTGGTGAAAGGTGTAAGGGAATATACCAATGGAAACCTGGCCCACCGCATTAAAATTGAACGGCAGGACGAGCTGGTGGTACTGGGTGATGAATTTAACAAAATGGCTGAATCCCTGGAAAAAAACCAGCGCCAGTTACGGCGAATGGAACGGCTGGCGGCCATCAGCCGGTTTGCCTCCCTGGTGAGTCATGAGATCCGCAATCCTTTAAATGCCATGAATATCAATATGCAGATTTTGCGAAGGCTGGAAAGCCAGTCTGACTCATCGCCTGATAAAAAAATCAAATATCTGAATATTATTACTTCCGAAATAAACCGGATGAACAGCCTGGTGTCCAACTTTCTGGCCATTACCCGGCCCCCGGAGTTGAATCTGATCCGGGGGGATATTCATCAGGTACTGGAGGAAGTGATACTCACCCTGGAAGGACAGGCTAGAAGTCTGGGTATTACCGTAAAACGGAAATATTCCTCTGAAACCCTGCAGGGAATGTTTGATCACAATCAGCTAAAACAGGTATTCCAGAATATTATTCTTAATGCTTTTGATGCAATGCCTGACGGAGGTGAGGTTGTGGTACAGACCGCTCTGCAGACGGGTCAGCAGATACCCGCCGGGCGCAGTGTATTAATTCAGTTTTCAGATACCGGCCTGGGAATTCCCCGCCAGAAACTGGGAGAGATCTTTGATTTTTATTATACCACCAAAAAAACCGGCACCGGCCTGGGACTTGCCATTGCCAAACAGATTGTAGAGGGCCATAAAGGACAGATCAATATTTCCAGCACGGAAGGAAAAGGAACCACGGTATCCATAGAATTGCCCCTGGAAGGCTGATTTCCTGAAGTACTGCCATGTCTGAAGTTGACTTAAGATCTATAGCATAAAAACAGGCTAAAGGAAAGAGGTGCAAGGCCAAAGGCTCAAGGACAAAGGATAACGGAAAAAGGGATAACGGATAAAGGAGAAGAGTAAAGGAATAAAATCTCAGGAGTGAGGGAGTCTAAACTAAGCTGAAAGGGAGGGA
>Ga0315555_1003943_pt1 | contig 10145 bp, 12 predicted proteins | sample SalMarSW160380MG_FD_202113 | JGI IMG/M metagenome (GOLD analysis project Ga0315555, IMG submission 202113) | Salt marsh sediment microbial communities from the Plum Island Ecosystem LTER, Massachusetts, United States - Salt Marsh Sediment SW1603-80 ...
TCTTTCCTATTCGTCATACAACCAGATAACAGAAAACAACATCACAGACAACCAATACAGCATTAGCATAACTTCAAATTCTGAATCAAACAGTATTTCTGAAAATGATATTAAAAACAGTGACCTTGCAATTGGATTTGATTATTCGTCAAATAATCAGATAACAAAAAACAACATGGTTTCTAATGAATTTGGTGTCTACTTAAACACATCATCAAACAACAGTTTTTTCCATAATAGTTTTCTTAATAACACATATCAGGCAGTCTCCTTTGACTCGGTTAATTCTTGGGATAATGAAAACTTAAGCGCCGGTAACTTCTGGAGTGATTATGAAGAAAAGTATCCTGAAGCCGAAAACTTGGACCAGTCAAAAATATGGAACATTCCCTATGTTATTGATGAAAACAATAAGGACAACTATCCACTTGTGAATCCCGAAACTTAACACCATTCCTTGTGAGGATCATTTTATGCGCGAAAACTGTTATTTACTTGCTAGGTCAGTATGAAATGAGGGAGTTTCGTGAGCAAGGTTACCATTCCTCACACATCGGTTGTCGACAAAACAGCTATCATCGGAGAGGGCACACGAGTCTGGAATTTTGTCCACGTTAGAGAAAACGCTGAAATAGGCAAAGACTGTGTGCTCGCAGACTATGTTTATGTGGGCAGAGGAGTGAAAATCGGAAACAGGGTAAAGCTTGAGAACCGAGCAACCGTCTACGAAGGAGTAACAATCGAAGACAAAGTTTTTGTCGGTCCTCACGTCACCTTCACAAACGACCTTTATCCCAGAAGCTTCAAAGACTGCGAATTCATGCCAACAATCGTGAAAGAAGGCAGCTCAATCGGAGCAAGAACAGTAATAGTTTGCGGCATTTCTATAGGAGAATACGCTTTGATAGGCGCAGGCAGTGTAATCACAGAGAACATACCGCCACACGCTTTAGCTTACGGAAACCCAGCTAGAATCAGAGGATTCGTTTGCAGATGCAGCAGAAAACTTGATGTTGAAGAAAAAAAGGGAAACTGTGTTATGATGAACTGTTCTGATTGCGGAGAAAAAATCAAGATACCGGCAGAAGACTATGCACGAATAGAAAAGGAAGAGTGAAAGACTGTTGAACCGAAAGATTCCCATCGCAAAACCAAATTTTGGCAAAGAAGAAAAAGAAGCCGTGAAAGCGGTTCTGGAATCCGGTATTCTAGCTTCGGGACCGAAAACAAAAGCGTTTGAAAAAGAGTTTGCAGAATACATCGGAGTAGAACATGCTGTTGCCGTGACCAATGGCACCATAGCATTAGACGTGGCTCTTAAGGCTCTTAATCTGGGTCATGGAGATGAAGTGATAACCTCTGCTTTTTCTTTCATATCCTCAGGCAACTGCGTGCTGTTTCAGAACGCAAAACCTGTCTTCGCTGACATAGACCCAAAAACCTTCAACATTGACACCTCAGATGTAGCCGAGAAGATAACTTCCAGAACCAAGGCATTAATACCGATCCACATGTTCGGTCAACCCGCCAAGATGGACGCCCTGAAGGAAATCGCCGAAGACAAAGGAATTGCCTTGGTGGAGGATGCTGCCCAAGCCCACGGAGCCGAATACAAAGGACAGAAAGCTGGAAGCATAGGAGACATGGGGTGCTTCAGTTTCTACGCCACAAAGAACATGACAGCGGGCGAGGGAGGAATGATCACCACGAATGACCCGAAACTGGCAGATAAAGCTCGGTTACTCATAAATCATGGGCAAAGCCAGAAATATCACCATGACACCTTGGGCTACAACTACCGCATGACCGAATTATGTGCCGCCATCGGATCAGTCCAGCTCAAGAAACTTGATGCATTTAATGTAAAGAGAAGAGAGAATGCGAAGCTCTTGAGTAACGGAATCCGCAAGTTCAAGGGTTTAACTGTACCATACGTAGAGAAGGATGTGAAGCATGTCTTCCATCAGTATGTTGTGAGAGTAGAAGACAACTATCCCAGAGGCAGGGACGAGCTTGCTGATCGTCTAGCCAAGAAGGGTGTCGGGGTGGCTGTTCACTATCCTATCCCCATTTATAGACAGCCGCTCTATCTGAAGTTAGGCTACAATGGGATAATGTGCCCCAATACTGAGGAAGCTTGCAGGCGGGTGTTAAGTCTGCCCGTTCACCCTCTGGTTGACAGGAAAGACATCGAATACATCTTAGATGTTCTGAAGGAAGTTTCCCAGAATCGGTGAAACTAATGGCTCAGCGTCCTCTTATATCCGTGATATGTTGTGCACATAATGAAGAGGAGTACGTCGACAAGTCTCTACCATCCATCCTGAATGCTCTAAAGGGCTTCTCTGCTGAGGTTTTGTTTGTTGCTGACAGGTGCACAGACAACACTGCAGAAATTGCCAGAAAATATGATGTGAACGTGCTTGAGAAGACATGGAAAAAATGGGAAAACAGCTACGCAGAATCGCTGCAAACAGGTTATCATGAGGCAAAAGGAACTTACGTGAGTATAATCGACGCAGACATAGCTGTCCCCATCAACTTTTTCAGCGATCTTTTGCCCCTGATCAGAGGGGACATAGCATCAGTTGCAGCGGATGTTGTTACGTACCCTGATACGTTTTGGAATCGAGTGTTCTACGCCTGGGAGAAAACGTATAACATCGCTCCATTGGGTAGAGAACCTCATGGAGCATCAAGGCTGATTCTGAAGAGCGCTTTGGATAAAATTGGTGGGTTTCAGGATGTGCCAGCTCCGGACACCAATCTGGACATTCGTTTGGCTAAGGAAGGATACAAAAGCGTGCCAGTATCAGCGATGAAGACATATCATCTGCGGCATTTGTCTCTTAGAAAGATGGCTAGTGGGCAGATAACGAGTGGTCGTGCTCGGTACGCTCTTGGTGTAGGTTTCAAGAGGACTGTGGGGCATGGTATATTGAGGGTTAGACCCTTGATTTTGCAGGGTTGGATGCTGGAATGGATGAGCAGCAAGACAAAAGAAAAGAAGACTGCAAAAAATAGCTAACTTGCTGAGTAATCAAGTTACCCTTTTTTTCAGAACAGGGCTATGAATTCAGACATTATAAAAACATGATATTAATTGAAGAGTTAACGGTTCTCTTCATTTTCCAGTTGCCGAAGTCTTTTGAGGAACCTGTTCGTTGGCGGATCAAGTTTCACTTTTTGCTCTGTTTCGTCCAGTTTGACGAAGTTGTATTTTGCCAGAAATTTTGTGACGTTCTCAACTTTGCCGCTGTTTAGGTTAGTTTCCTTTTCTATGTCCTTTAGGTGATGCCACTTTCCGTTTTCCAGTAACTGTAGAATAGCCTCCGTCGGCATGATAAAGGCTCCTATGAATTCAACAATTAGGAATGTAAGTGTTTAAATGGCTTCTGAAGTTATTTTCCAGAATAAAACTCTAGAAAAATTAACTAGAAAATACATTGAGGGAAAATTTGTTAGCGCTCTGTTTCAGGGGTTGAATGCTGAGTCTGGTTTTCTGGTTGTTCTTGGTCCTTGTAGTAGCTGAGGCCTGCTGTTACGCCGGTGGATACGGCGAACCATAGGATCGTGGCTGCAAGGTCCCCCTGAGTAATGATGTAGGTTAGGGCAATGGATGTGCCGTGGATGACCGCTAGGATGGCGGAGAGTTTTTGTTTGAATTCTAGTCCCAAATATTTCACCCCCTCGGTTACTGGTTGGTTTCCCATAGTTCAAAGCCTGCTTTGATCAGGTTTTTCCGCACCTCTTCCGGTCTCACATACGAGGCTTCAGAGGTGGCGCTTATCTCAGCGAGTCGTATGAGGTCTTCGAGTTTGACTTCGGGTTTTTCTGTGCCCCAGTTTAGTCTGCAGTTTGCCTTTGCTGGGTCGAGTCCTGCCTGCTGTATTAGGGGGTTGAAGATTTCTCGTTCGCATGTTCGTTTTATGAAGCGCTGTAGTGCCATAACTTTTCTTTCCGCGATTTCTAGTGCGGCTCTGGCGGATGCTTCTGTGAATCCGGGCGTTGTGAACAGTTTTGGCAGTGGGGTTTGTCCGCCCAGGTAGACCTGATTGAGTATGTGTTCGATGTAGGCTTCGTAGCGGGCTCTGGGGTCTACTGTGACTGTTTTGATGTCTGCTTCTGGTTTGTTGTAGACGAATCTTGCGCCTGCCTTGGGTTTGCTTTTTATGAGTTTTTGGTATTCGGCGAGTTTTTCGTCGCTTGCGCCTGCGAAGATCCAGAGTTCGTCTGGTCCTGCGTATTTTTCGAAGATTTCGGGCATGATTTTTTCGATGCGGGCTTTCATTTCTAGGAAGCTGATTCGGGTTTCTCCGTTGAAGCTCAGTTCACTGAGGAGGACTTGGAGGACGCCTGTTCCGTATGCTGAGAAGTTGGTGGGGTTCCAGCGGAAGTGGATGATCTTTTCGGGTGTGAAAGCTGTTTTCACGTCGCCGTAGCTGTAGTTGTAGCCTGTGACTGTGCCGTATTGGTTTCGTTTTATTGCGGTTGGGTTATCGAAGCCTGTGAGTGGGAGTGTTTTGAGGTTTTGTAGGTGTTCGGGTTCGGTTTTTAGCCAGAAGCTGTTGCCTGATGCCACGATTTCTCTTGTTGCGATCTGCAGTAGTTCGTCGAGGTTGACTGTTTCGTTGAAGTCGTCCACAGTTTGTTTTGCTTGTTCGGCTTTGGCGTACTGTTCGTTTACTGTGGTGTAGAATCCGGCGCCTACGGCTTGGTCGGCTAGGAAGTCTACGAAGGCTTTGCAGCTTGGGTCTCGGCTATAGGCGGTTATTATGTCGTTGAATGTGACTGTTCGGGTTTCTCCGTAGACTTGTCGCCATGCGGGCAGTAGGACTCCGTTGTTGTTTTGGAGTTTTCCGTAGAATTCTTTGAGTTTGTTTATGACTACGCTCAACTTTGCCTCGCCCAGTGTTGGTAAGCGGAAATTAGACTTAAGTTGGAATGAGCATCTATGCTGACTATTGTTTAGGTGCCAACGTTGTCTTGTTTGAATCGTTGAAGAGGGCTATGAAGTCTCTTCCTTTTGGTGTAAGTCTGTAGTATTTTGGGGGCAGGAACTTTGCTTCTTCGATGTGGTCGATTTCTAGCAGTTCCGCCTTAATGCAGTATCTGAGGTAGCGGTAGATTTTTTTGGTGTCAAAGTGGAGGCTGCTGTGGTAGAGCTGATACACGTTTCTGGCTTTCTTTCTGAACATGTTAAGAAACTTTAGCGTCTCAAGTAAGTCGCAGAATTTGGAGCCTTTCTGGGGACCGCGACGCAACAGCAACACCAATCAAAATGAATGGGTTTACCGGAAGTATCAGCTTTTTTTACATGTTCGTTCTTCGCGGCTCTGCGGGTAAACGGTTATTCGGCAAGAAATGCCTATGGGGAAACTGTTTCTTTGGGTATATATATGAAGCAGGCAGGCAGGTTTATGTTAAAATTGCTGTTGGATTGGGCGTTTTTGGTGTTGTTTTGTCGGGACTGAAACCTTGTTTTTCTTGGGTAAGAACTGTTTTTCAGGGGCTGTTTGTGTGGCGTTCTTCGCATACCGTGCCTGCGCAGTGGTATTTGCTTTCTATTTCGATTGTTGAGTGTTCTATGTGATGTTTTTGGAGTGTTTCTTTGATTGTTTGCTTGGTCTGTTCGGGCTGTTTTTTGAGTGTCTCATCATCCAATACGACGTGTGCCGTGAAGACGTCGGTTTCTCCTTCCAGTGACCAGATGTGGATGTCGTGGATGTCAATTATTCCCTTGATTGCCGATAGGTCTTTTTTGACGGCTTCAAGGTTGATGTGCTTTGGAACGCCCTGCATGAGGATGTTGATTGCTTCTCGTAGGTTTTTGGTTACGTTGTAGAGGATGAATGCTGTTAAGCCGACGGTCAGTATCGGGTCGAGGAGATAAAATTTCCAGAAGTAGATGATTACGCCTCCAACAAGGATGCCTACCCAGCTTAGCACGTCTTCTAGGAGGTGCCATGAGAGCACTTTTTCGTTTAGGCTTTCGCCTTTCTTTAGTATAAAATAGCCTGCGCCGTTGAATATTATGCCTATTACTGCTATGCCCACCATTCCAAAGGCGTTTACCAGTTCTGGGTTGAAGAGTCTGGGTATAGCCTGAAAGATAATGACTATTGAGCCTCCGATCAGGATAGACGCAGAGAATAATGCAGAGAATAGAGAGAGCCTTTGGTACCCGAATGTTCGGCTAGTGTCAGGCGACCTTTTTGCTCCCCGTTCAAAAAGCCATGAGACAAGCAAGGCTATGCTGTCGCCAAAATCATGCAACGCATCAGAGAGGATCGCTAAACTGTTGGTCCATAAGCCGCCGACAATCTCTAAGACTGTGAAGGCGACATTCAAGAACGCAGCAAAACGAACCCTCTCCTCCCGCTCAGGCATAAAAATAACTAGACTCTCTACGTGATAAAAACCTATCCAAAACAAACAAAACAAAGAAAAAAGAAACCCACAAACGAACAGTTCAGCCTAAACCAGTTTTAGCTAAAACAAAAAAGGCTCATTTACTGGGCGTTAACGTAATGGTTAGTGTGTTTGTTGTGTGTTCTACGTTTGCTTGTAGGTCTTCGTTTAGGAATGGTTGGAGTAGGTCGTGGAATTCTTTGGGTATGGTTAGGCTGTAGACTGGGTACTGGTATTCTGCTTTGCCGTAGTACCGTTTCTTCACGAGTCGCTTCTGTATCTTAACCATAACCAACCAGATCATCGAATATCAGCTAAAAGGTCTTTGAGGCAACAAACAGTCCAATCCCACAGAGAGGTAACCGAAAATAAAACAACAAAAGCCAAGCATAGCACAGAGGGTAACCTGTCAAAGACGCTGATTCTATCTTTTAACATTCGCAGTCAATCTACTTTCTGGTGTGCCAAGTTGCCGTGGGACCAAACCCAAAACCTTATCCGTTCAGGACACAGGAACCCTGAAGATTTTGACCCAGAAACCCTCAAAACCATAGCCCTCAGCGAAGAAGAGGGAATCCAAGCCATCATCGGAAAGCCATGGAAACAAGAATCAACAGAAGTGGTAAGCTATCTTTTCAGCAAAGAGAAAGGCTGGACCATAGAAAAGGCGCAAGAATGGTTCAAGGAACACGAACAAAAGGCAAAAGAATCCTTCAGCTGGACAGGCACAATCAAAAACATACCCGAAACAGGAAACCTGATCCGAGGAAAAGCACTCCATCCCATAAGAACCGTGCACCCCCAAGAATGGCCACAAATAAGAGAATACCTCAAAGAAGAACTCGAAAAATCCGCCCACACACTAGCTGGCACACCACTGATTCTCGATCACAATAAACAGATCAACGGCAAGGTTTTGGGAGCAGAATATGAGGACGGAGCCATCGAATACATAGCCCAACTCGACGACCCAACCATAACCAAACAGATCGCAGACGGCACAATAAAGCACTGTAGCGTAGAATTCGAATGGAAAACCCTAGAAAAACTCAACGGCCTAGCCCCACGAGGCATCAAATTCACCGGACTATCCCTCCTAAAAGATTACTCACCGGGCGACCCCCAAACAACCGTGGAACTCTGGGAGGCAATAATCAAAAAACTCAAAGAATCCAAAGCGAAGGAGCAGGCGACGCCCCAACAGTTCATCTATTACCAGATACATGAGCCATCAGCCTTCATGGAAGAGCACTTCTCATCGGTTTGGATTGACCAGACCAACGGAATACAGGGCATCTACGGGCTGTTACGCGAGAAACCTGAAAACCCCCAGCCCATGGCGCTACTTTTCATGAAGAACAAGGGCTGGACACTAGAAAAGATGGAGGAGTGGCTCAGTAGTCACCCACAATACGCCAAGACAGCAGAGCAGCCTCTTCCAGAAACGGAGACTCCGAAACCGTTGGACGAAGCAATAATCGCCCCCTCTGAGCCCCACCCCCCTGACCTAATACCCAAAAATGAGGTTCTAAGCCTCTTGCCCGAAGACTGGATAGTCAGAGCATGGAGCATCGGACCACAACTGCTTGTGCGGCAACTACGGCACAGGCTAACATCACAGTCATCTGATTCAGTGACCGGGAGTAAGCAAGGATGAACTTGACGAAACCGCAACAAAACTGGAGGAAGATAACGTGACTGACCTATGGCCTGACGCAGAAACTGGAGAAATGATAAGCGACGGAACCGTGCTAAGCTTCGAAGCCGCCTCAAACATAACAAAAGGCGACCTCGTCTACCTAAGCGCAGACATGACAGTCAGCAAATGCACCGCAACAACCCAACACGCACTCGGCGTAGCCCTAACCACAGTCCAAACAGGAGAAGTCTGCTCAGTCTGCACCCGCGGAGTAGTCAAAGTAACCGCAGGAGGCACAATAGACAGAGGCGAAGCAGTACAAACAGACGCAGACGCCCAAGCCATCGCATTAGTAGACGGCTCAGGCACCTACGACGCAACAGAAATACCTGACAGAATCGCAAGAGCAGTCGGCGTAGCCCTGCAAACCTTTGCCAGCGGCGACACCGGACTGATCCACGTATCCAAAGCCTAACGGAGGAAACCAAAGTTGCCTAAACTTTTTGAAGCAATAACAAAAGACCCCGAATACCAGCCCATCCTACCCGAACTACTGGAACGAGCCAAATCAAACCTCATGGTCAACGCAGTAATGAGAGAAGCCATCCTCAGCGACACAGCCAACGCACTCGGAAAAATGCATGACGTAGTTGTAGACGCAGCCAAACCCGCACTCATAGGACGAGAAATCATCTGGGTCCTACCCACCAGCGAAACCCTAGTCAGATTCCCAAAAGCAAAACTAGGAAAAGCACACAGAACAGCCGAACTCTCACAAGTCTGGATCACCCAAGAAAAATACGCCACCGTAGACATCAAAGCCGACATGGAAATAAAAGCCGGAGCAGAATACTCCAAAAAATTCTTCGAAGATGCAGCATGGGGCGTAATGGAACGGCAAACAGCCGAAGTAGGAAGAGCCATCGCAGAACTGGAAACCGAAAAAGTCCTAGCCGTATACGATGACATCAGCGCAAGCGACCTGGCAGGAGGAGACGAATACAACGGCTCCGGAACCCTCGACTGGGCAGGACTCGTCGGATTCTGGAACCGAGTAAAAGCCGAAAACTTCAACGCCAAAGTACTAGTAATCAACCCCGCCCAACTCGCTGACCTTTGGCAGCAGGACCAGTTCATCCACAGCTTCTACTTCGGGGGCATGGCTGACATCCGCCGAGGCATCCTAGGCGAAACCTACTTGGGCATGAAGATCGTTGTCAGCACCAAAGTAGCATCCGGAACAGTCTACTGTGTCGACACCGACGTTGCCGCTGTAATGCTTATGCGAAGAGACATCCTGACCGAGCCTTTCGAAAACCCCAAACAAGACAGGTACGGCATCGCAGCCTCAGAACGAATCGGTCTCGGCGTACTCCGAAGCAAGGCTGTGGCAAGAGGAACAGGCTGGTAATCAAGTCTACTCTGCCAATACTCAACTTCCCCCTTTTTTGGTGAAAAAACATGAGCGAAATTAACTGGGGCAACTACACCGAAGCCTACGAAGCAATCCACGACGCCATCCACGGAATCCGAACCCCCCACAATATCTCAATAACCCGCAACAATGCAGGCTACATAACACAACTCCAAGTTACACATGGTTCAGTAACAAAAACTATCACAATTACACGAGACCCAGCTAATTTCATTGAACAGATTTCAGAAAACATCTCATAAAACAGAATGGAGGAAAACAAAAAGATGGTTGCAACAGTAAATGTGCAGCAGGCAGTTGGCGGATCAGATGGTAGCCCAGGAACCTACAACAACATCACCGCAAGCACCAGACTGCAAACAAAGGACCAGTTCGCTCCCGCAGACACATCCTACCCGATTCCCATACCAACCAGCGGATTCAAGTACAGCTACTGGATTCACGTCTGCCTGGACCTAGGCGGAACATTCACAAAAATCAACAATGTGCGCTTCTACTCTGACGGCGCAGTAGGCTGGAATTTTGGAACAGGAGGCGAACTGCGGCGCGGCAACAGAGATTCTGGCGACCACGGATGTCTAATGCCCTCAGAGTATGACGTGGCAACTGGAACAGAAGCAGACACGGGGCACACTATAGAGGACGAAACAGATGGGCATG
>Ga0315555_1003951_pt1 | contig 10132 bp, 7 predicted proteins | sample SalMarSW160380MG_FD_202113 | JGI IMG/M metagenome (GOLD analysis project Ga0315555, IMG submission 202113) | Salt marsh sediment microbial communities from the Plum Island Ecosystem LTER, Massachusetts, United States - Salt Marsh Sediment SW1603-80 ...
CAGATCGTTGGAAGCACCGGTGGAAATTTCCCCGAAGACCACATCTTCTGCCGCCCGGCCTCCCAAGAGGCCCTTTAATTTTCCCAGGAGTTCTGTACGGGTCATAAGATACCGGTCTTCCAGGGGTGTCTGTAGGGTATAACCCAGGGCGCCAATCCCCCTCGGAACGATAGATACTTTCTGTACCGGATCGGCCCCAGGAGTTAGATGGCCAATAATAGCATGACCGGATTCGTGATAGGCCACAATCTCGCGTTCATGTGGATTAATCAGTTTATTTTTTTTCTCCAATCCGCCGATTATGCGCTCAAATGCATTCTGGAAATCATCCATCAAAATTTTATCACGCTCATTGCGTGAGGCCAGTAGGGCAGCTTCATTACATACATTGGCAATTTCGGCTCCTGCAAAACCGGGAGTCTGAGCCGCGAGTTTGTGCAGGTCAACATCTTTTCCAAGCTGAAGCCCCCGCGTATGAACTTTAAATATTTGCTCCCGGCCAACCAGGTCAGGTTTATCCACTAAAATTTGCCGATCGAACCGTCCCGGGCGCAGTAAGGCAGAATCCAGCACTTCCGGTCGATTGGTTGCTCCCATCATCACGATGCCAATTTGCGGGTCAAATCCATCCATTTCGGTGAGAAGTTGATTTAATGTATTTTCGCGCTCATCGTACCCTCCACCCATCGGAACAGCACCTCCGCGGCTTTTACCCACAGCATCCAATTCATCAATAAAAATGATACAAGGAGCTTTGGCTTTAGCTTCAGCAAAAAGATCGCGTACCCGCGCAGCTCCCACACCAACGAACATTTCTACAAAGTCGGATCCACTGATGCTAAAAAATGGAACACCGGCTTCACCTGCCACGGCCCGGGCTAAAAGTGTTTTGCCTGTCCCCGGTGGGCCAACCAGTAAGATTCCTTTTGGTAGTTTTGCTCCAAGTCTGGTATACTTCCCCGGTTGTTTCAAGAAATTTACGACTTCCATAACTTCTTCAACTGCTTCATCGATCCCGGCGACATCATTAAATGTGATTCTCTTTGATGGATCCACCTCATAAATTTTTGCCTTACTTCGCCCGACATTCAAGGAGCTGGGACCTTTGCCCATTTTCCGGAATACCCATACCCAGATAAAAATGAGCAGGCCGAAGGGTATGATCCAGTTAAGAAAAAAGTTTTTCAACCAATTAGATTCGATTTTCCCCCGATATTCCACATCATTTTCCTGCAAATCCTCGATCAAATTTTTATCGTCCAGCGGAATGACGGTGAATTGCAGGGCAAGCTGTTTCTCTTTGGCCTTTTCAAGTTTGTCTAAATTCAGATGCCAGGGAGTGTGTTTGAAAATTTGCAGAAATGAGTGTTTCTCAGCAGCTTGTTTTGGTGTTGAATCCTTTTTTGTTGTTTTGGTAGAATCCGGGGCTTTCAGTACTCCATATATTTTATTAGTTGTGATAATGACACTTTCCACTGTATCCTGGGTAATATAATTGCGGAATTGGGAGTATGGGATCTCTTTTACCGATGGGCCCGAAAAGAATATTGATTCCAGAAAAAAGATTAACACAAAAATTAAAAGATAATAAAGGATTGAAAATTTTGCTCGTTTTTCCATCTTGTTCTCCGCTCAAGAAAAATTATGGTTCAACAGGATAGCCCCCGATTGCAGGGCTGATTAATTTTTCTTTTGAGCCTTTAAGGGTTTGAAACTTGAGAAAAATTTTGCTGTATTTGTATTTTTTCTTTGATATAACTCCATACATTTATATGATTATTGCTTTAGCTCCGAAACTGAGCGGGCTGTCATTGTCCCGGCAGGGACCACCATGTGGCGAGACATGGGTGTCGCGGCCCGTCAGTTGCCGGGCAGGCAATCTCCATGTTCCCGGGTTGATCCCAGGGAAGGATAATATTGCAAGATTCTTAAAGAGATTGCTTCGTCGTTTTCACTCCTTGTAATGATACTCATTTTATTATCATGCAATATTTATGAAAAATCAATGATTTAGAACCCATTTTTTCGGATTAATAGCAATAGTCATCTACAATTAATAATTTTTTCAGCTAAGACCAGGAAGAGCCTTTATGATAAATTCACCAGAGTTTATTGCCAATAGTCTGTTCCAGTGAATAAAAATCTATGACATATGCATACTTGGATTTTAAATGATTAAATCTTGCCTGTGTTAAAAGAGTCTGCGCATCCAGTAACTCCAGATTGGATAATACCCCTATTTCATATTGTGCCTCGGCGATGGACTTGGCTTCAGTTGCCTGGTCCAGTTGAATCTGAGTAGTTTTTAGTTGATTCATACTGGTTCGAATATCACTAATTGCTTTTTGGACCTGAGATCTGATCGTATTACGGCTGTTTTCGACCTCAGAACCAGCAGCTTTAAGCTCCGCAAAGGTCTGTTCCTTCTCATAATGGATACGAAAACCCTCAAAAATAGGTAAGTCCATGCGCATACCAGCCACATAATTTCCTCTCAAAACATTCAGATTGGGTATGAAACCATTTTTAATTCCGTACATGAGATTCAAATTGATTATCGGTAAATGGCCTTTAGACACAATAGAATGTTTTATTGCGGCGGTGGTTTGTGCATCCTGTGCTAATTTTAAATCGAATCTTTGTCTCTCTGCCAGTATAATTAGTGAATCACTATTTAAATCAACATTTTTGACTTCAATTTCACCCTTTAAATTGAGCGGTAAATCTTCTGAAACGTTCATGAGCTGATGAAGATTTATTTCCTGTTTTTGTAAAAGATTTATAACGTTCTCTTTCTGGCTTTCTGCAGCAGCAACACGCACTTGTGTTGTTAAGACGTCATAATTTATGGCAGTACCCGCCTTTACTTTTTTTTGTGTTACTTCCAAATGTTGATTCAAGTCAAATATCTGATCATCCAGAACTTTTATATTCTCCATAAGAAAAAGGATACTATAAAAAGTATAGACGGATTGGTAAGATAAATCTGATTTAATCCTTTCCAGACGATCAGTAGCTGAGTTTATTCCAGATTCGGCCAAATTAATAGACTGATGTCTTCTTCCAAAATCATAAATTAATTGTTGAATACCTAAATGAGCATCATAGTTGTTTGCCGGATACAGTGAAAATGATCCCAAATCAGGAATGGTCAACTGTTCTACTGGCCCAATTCTGGAATAACTAGCTTCACCCGATACATTTGGATATAAATTACTGCGGCTCTGCCCCAATATGGCTCGGGAGGCTTCCAATTCATGCTTCCCTTTCTGAACAGCAAAATTATTTTGAAGCACGATCTGGACAATTTGGTCAATAGTTAAAGAATCCTGCTTTTGTTCTTGAGAGAATAATAAATGTAAAATTGTGAACTGAATAATCAATAATAGTTTTAAATAATTAAACTTCATCCCTAACCTTTCACATAGTTTTTTATTCTACAGAAGCAAATCTTTTTGCATTCTTTTTTTTATGACGGCGGAGAAAAAATACCGGAACAACGCTGATTAACAAAACGAAGGAGGCAATAAAGAAAACATCATCAACCGCTTGAATGAAAGCTAAATTTTGAACAAATCCCACAATCATTCCCTGTGCTCTGGCAGCCGATTCACTTAAGGTCCCTCCCACCGCCTGTGTGGCAAAGCGTTGCAAATGCATTAGTGTCTGTTGATAAGTTGCAGAATATTGATTTATTTGTTCACCATAGTTTTGAACATGAAATAGCGTCCGTTGGGTTAGAATTGTACCAAAAATTGCCACACCAAAACTCCCCCCTACCTGACGGATTACATTAATGAGCCCGGAAGCCTGAGCCATCTTTTGATTTGAGATTTCTGAGATGGCTGTAGTCGTCAGGGGAGAAAAAATTAAAGCCATGGCTACCCCACGGAGATAAAGTGGAAACATAATCTGGGATTTTTCGGAGAGATATGATAAAAAGCTGAATTTATAAAGCGTAAATGCCAGCAGGCTTAACCCAATTATAACCGGAAGTTTTGCACTAAAACGATCCGTGATAAAGCCAGCAATGGGAGATGTAATACCCAGTAAGATTCCTACCGGCAGGAATACCAGTCCGGCCTGAAAAGGTGTATACCCCAGAGAATTTTGCAGATAAATGGGCAATAAAAAATTGCTGCCAAACATACCTAATCCAAAAATAAAAAGAACGAGGTTACTCACAGAGAAATTAAAATTTCTGAAAAGTCCGATTTCTATAAGCGGATTATCCACCGAAAATTCGGTCATTATGAATACAACCAGCCCTACCAAAGAGAAAGCAAAACAAGCCAAGATAAAATTTGATGTCCATCCTCCGGTATTCCATGCTGAATTTCCATTGGAAAGGGCTAATAATAATGCTGTGAGAAAGGTAGCCAATGACAAAAATCCCACAATATCAAATGAACGCGATTCGCTGGCTTTATATTCCCTTAAAATAATTGATGATGCCATTATCCCCATTATACCAATGGGGACATTTACATCAAAAATTGTTTGCCAGGAAAAATTATCGATTAAATATCCTCCAACAGTAGGACCCAGCGAAACTGAGGCAGAGGCAGAAATTGCCCAGAATCCCAGTGCAACCCCTCTTTTCTCCGGAGGAAATTCCCTGGTAATAATTGCCATACCGACGGGCATTAATAAACCGGCGCCGCTTCCCTGCACAACCCGGAAAGCGATGAGTACATTTAAAGACCAGGATAAACTGGATAGAAATGAACCGACTGTAAACAATATCAAAGCGCTGATGAATATTTTCTTATACCCCAAGTGATCGGCCAACCAGCCGGAGGAAGGAAGCATCACAGCAAAAATCAACAGATATGCGGTCAGAATCCATTCGATTGAATCGACGGACACGCCGAAAGTAGCCATCAACTTAGGTAATGCAACATTAACAACAGTGGCATCGAGCACTGCCATAAATGTACCAACCATTACAGAGGACAAAACCACCCAGCGGTAAACAGGATTCTCGGGATTTAACTGAGGTATCCTTTCAGCCATCCTGCCGTGTAAATCTGGCCACCTGCTAAACATTATTCGGATTCTCCACGGACTGGAATTTTCACAGTTACCGACATACCGGGCAATAATAGCAAATGGTCCGAATCAATATGATCGGGTATTTTCAGAGATATTTTTACCGGAAGCCTCTGGGTAACTTTTGTAAAATTTCCTGAAGCATTATTGGGTGGAATTAGAGAAAATTTTGAAGCCGTAGCTGCCGGTAAGGCAATGACTTTTCCCAAAAATTTAGTACCACCATAGGCATCAACAGAAATTTCAACCGGGGCATCAAGATAAATAGCTGAAAGTTTCGTTTCCTCAAAATTAGCATCCACCCATATACTGTCCAAATTATAAATAGTAAAAACCGGTTGAGCAGGCTGAATAACGTCCCCGGGAAGCACCCACCTTTTCGCTACCACTCCGTTCATGGGTGCATATATACTGGTATTTTGAATTTGAGATTTCACAACATCTACAGCTGTCTGGGCGTTTTTAATTTCAGCCAATGCAATGTCCTGTCGGGCTTTGGCTATGTCCAGCGCCTGTTTGGCATGATCGTAAACTTCCGGTGACATAATTTTTTCCTTAAATTGCAGTAACGCTCTCTCGAAATCACTTTGAGCCAATTTTACATTGACTTTGGCCAAAACCGCATTTTGCCCGGCATAATTAAGGTTGGCTTCAACCTGGTTTAACTGTGCATGAAGATCTGTGGCATCCAATTGCACCAAAAGTTGACCTTGTTGAACCGTATCTCCCTCATCTACTGTCAACCGGTCAATTCGACCCAGAATCTTGGCGCTAATAGCTACGCGGTCACTTTCAATGTATGCATCATCGGTTGAGATATATCCACGCAGAAAAAAATACCAGTAAATACCAACACCTAGCCCAATTACAATAAAAATCAAAACCAGGATTAACCACTTTCTATTTGAGGATTTTTTCCCTTTCTCTTTTTGGTTTTCATTTGTTAATGGGTAGCTTTTACTTGAGGAAAAATTATTCTGTTTATTGTCCCGGGAAGGGTTAGTCTTTGAATTTTGCTCTACCATACAATTCGATCCCTTTCTCTGATGTATCCACCTTACTTAGCTTTCTAGAAAATTTATTTTTAAAATTCTTGCGAACAATCTTGTATATTTCATAACAAATTTTGATAACATTTAATTAGTCTTCAATTAAACAGGGAATACTTAACTCTATTTTTCAAAAAATTTTATATAAAGATTATGAAGATTCCATGAATAATGAACTTATAGCAGCCTAAACAGTTTGAAGCCCTGAAGAATCAAATCAAACAAAATAAGTATTATAATTTTTCTGAGGATGACTTAAATTTGTTAAAATCGCTGGTGTTAATTCGATTTATCATAGGAATTTTAAATGGAAAATGCAATAGTATTTGATTTTAACTTGTTTTTTTCTATTAAATTAAGAGGATTAACCAGTAGGGGGCATATCATTGCCATCAGCATCAGAACTTGTAAATTATAATATATAGCGAATAAAATTTATGGTGATGATAATAAGTTGAAATAAAAAGGTTACCGGGAACATTAAAAATAGGAAAAGCTATGGGCTATCACATTAAAAAACCGGCAAAGATAAAATCCGCAGGAAACAAAATAAAAATTATTGAGGAATTTATTGGTAGAGTTAATACCCAAACATCAGCTATTAGTATTGCCAGGATGAAAAGTCCTGCCGGGTGGGAAGAACCCCCACAGACTCCTGAATTTGATGAATATTCATTGGTCTTATCAGGCGAACTTCATCGCACAGTTGACAATACAACAATAATCGTCAAAGCCAACGAGGCATTTTTATCAGAAAAAGGCAAAACCGTAAAATATGCTACACCAGGAAAAACGGGAGCAGAATATATTGCAATCTGCCTGCCCGCCTTCTCGCCTGAGACAGTAAACAGAGAAAAACTCCAACAAATGGTGTAAGAGATTTAAATTCGTACGGAAAAACCGGAAAAGAAATTAGAAATTGATTTAAGAAAAGAAATAATTTAATAATTCTTTAAATACTGTCGGATATGTGGCTTCGAAAAAGAAGATACTCAGGTATTAAAAAGATTTTTTTTCATTACAAATATCTTCAAATTTTTTAGGGATTAAATTTATCAGCATATAAAGATTCCATCTAATTTTAAATTTTTTATGAAGGGGGTGTGATGAAAAAACAATCGATTGTAGTTTCAATTATTCTGATATTAATCCTGCTAATATTCTTCTGTTCTCCCGAAAAAAAAGTGGTTTTATCAGAACCTCCCAAAATCGTTCTGGTAAATCCCAGCTCCGGGAGTCTTCAATCATTTCTTTTTCTTATCAAACACCATATTATTGAAATGCCTAATCTTAATATGGAAGTTATTTATGATTCGGGAAGTATTGATCGATATGAATCTGCTTTGCGACTTCTGCACGAATCAGAATTGAGTAACGTCCACTTTACAATAGTCGAATGTAATCTGACCGGAGATGATCTTTACAGGATAAATTCCTGTTCAGAAAAATTTAGAGAAATATTTAACAGCAGTTTTGCTATGCTTCTGTTTGGGGGTGCAGATATACCTCCCGCTGTGTATGGTAACAAAACTGGTTTTTTGACTGACATCGAGACTCCATTCCGGCACTATTTTGAACTATCCCTTCTATTTCATTTATTGGGTGGCAATCAGTATAAAAATTTTACGCCATTTATGGAGCAAAAACCAGACTATATCATTTTTGGTTTTTGTCTGGGCATGCAGACTCTGAATGTGGCCACGGGAGGCACTTTAATTCAGGATATCCCAACGGAGACTTATGAATTAAATTATATAGAAGATTTCCTTAGTCTTAATGCTAACCAGATTCACCGTAATTATTGGGGAGAATTATATCCCCAGTCTAACCTGAACTATAATTGTTTCCACCAAATCCGTCTGCTCTCTGGAAGTTTCTTCACAGAAAAACTAAATTTAAAGGAAGATTATCATCCCTTTGTTTACAGTTCTCATCACCAGGCGGTAAAAAATGTGGGTAAAGGACTTAAAATTGAGGCCACATCCATGGATGGAAAGATTATAGAAGCTTTATCGCATATGAAATACAATAATGTGTTGGGTGTTCAGTTTCACCCTGAAAACTCTTCAATTTATGATGAAAATGGACCGATTTATAAATCATCCCCGAGTGATTCCTTTTCATTATCAGTTAATGATTTGATGAAGCAGAATCACAGCCTGGAATTTCACAATAAGTTTTGGGTATATTTCAGTTCTCTTATCAAAAATGTAAATAAAGAATAAATCGGTGTTACATAATTATATGAATATAATCTATTGTATCTATTAAGCTTCTATCCTGTTTTTAGTTAAAAAATAATTTATCAAGTTATGATTATGAATTCAGACAACTATACAATTCTCGCTAAATATTATGATGCAGCTTATAGCCATCTCAAGGACTTAACGGACATTCCTTTTTATCTCGAATACGCAGAAAAATATGGTGATCCGGTACTGGAAATCGGTTGCGGAACAGGTCGAATTTTACTGGAAATTGCCAAAAAAGGGATAAAAATTGATGGTCTGGATGCTTCCCCACATATGCTGGCCGTATTAAAACGTAAAATTGTTACACAATCTTCCTCATTGCCCCAGAAAATTAATTTATATCAGAAAGATATGAGATTTTTTTCGCTGGAAAAAAAATATAAGCTTATCACAATCCCATTTCGTGGTTTTCAGCATTTGCATACTATTAGTGATCAATTGATGGCACTACGCCAAATTAAAAAACATCTCCGCGACAATGGTGTACTGATTTTTGATGTATTTTATCCAAATTTCAAAATTCTGGAAGAAAAAATGAACGAGGAGCAATTAGATATAGAATGGCAGGATGTGAAGCATACCGGTTATACTATAAAACGATATTTTGTTCGCAATAAATTAGATAAACTTCATCAATTTTTTCAAGGAAAGTTTATTTTCAGAACATATGAAAATGTAAAAATGGTAAAGGAGGAGGATTCTCCGCTTAAATTAAGTTATTTCACTTATCCGCAAATGCAGTTACTATTTGAAAATTGTGATCTGGAAATCATTGAAGAATTTGGTTCATTTAAGAAAGATCCCGTTGAAATTTGTAAAGAAATGATTTTTGTTTTAAGGAAAAAAGGAGCATAATTTTATTTTTTTTCACATTATTGTATTCACTGAAGAGAAGTAATATGAATAAGAGTAACCGGAGCCTAAGCTATAATTACAAAATTTAATTTAAACATTCTATTTCCAGATGGGATGTTTGATTTCACTTTCGAATATATTTTTGAATGTAAATAAACCGGAGTCACATTATGCTTAAATTTGAGTACAAATGTGTATTTATCTGGGGTGGGGGTGAAAGAACAACACGCCTGTTAAATGAGTATGGCAATGAGGGTTGGGAGCTCATAAGCACCTTGTGGTGCTGGCATTATTTTATAAGAGCTTATGATTAAATCTGATGTTTACAGAAAGTGGGACTTTTCCGATTGGAATAGACCGATTATTTACCCCGGTACAACTTTATATTTAAAGTTAAAGATAAATTTTTAGGGAGAACTCATCCCCAATATTTAATTGACCTGGGGTGATTCGGAGAAAAGTCCCCCCTGCTCTATTATTTAAAAGGTTTGTGGGTGTTGGTCGCAAGCTGAATAGATGAGCTATTAAGAGTCACATGCGAAATATCCGGATTTTCTGTATTTTGTAAAACCTGCGCAGTGATTTGAAAAAATCATCATCTGCATTTAGCCTGCTTATTTCACAAAAAACGATATAATGCATCAAAGTTGTTATATTCAAGAAAATAAAATGGCCCCGGTCATTAGACCGGGGATTAAAGAATCGCAATATATTTGGGCGTTAGCCCCCATTTGTGAATTAAGCATTTATAAAAAGTTTCATCATAAAGACAGAAATCTCCTTTTAACCAGTAATGCTCTTCATGAGGAAGAATCTACTGGCGATTGCGAATGATATAGACTCTATTAAGCACGCAGTGCTTAAATGGGCTAAACCATATAAATTACTATCCAAGTCTGTTAACATCCCGCATACTGTTGGTTT
>Ga0315555_1003955_pt1 | contig 10126 bp, 9 predicted proteins | sample SalMarSW160380MG_FD_202113 | JGI IMG/M metagenome (GOLD analysis project Ga0315555, IMG submission 202113) | Salt marsh sediment microbial communities from the Plum Island Ecosystem LTER, Massachusetts, United States - Salt Marsh Sediment SW1603-80 ...
GTGAAGATGGAAAACCTCGATGCCATTTTTGCCATTGCGCGAATGGGAGACAAAATGTACATTGTGGCCCGAAGCAAAATACCCGAGGTCGATGTGGGAGCGATTGTCACCCCCCTTGGCGGAGGGGGCCATACCTTTGCGGCCGCTGCAAGCATCAAGGGCAAAACACTTGCCCAGATTGAGCAGAAACTTATGGGAATCCTCTTTAGTAAAATCAGGTCCAGGAACCGGGCAAAAGATCTCATGTCATCTCCGGTCATTAGGATAGGCGACGATGTTTCCTGCAAAGAAGCCAGCAATCTTCTCACACGTTACAACTTAAACGCTCTCTTGATTACCCAAAAGCACAACGGTGCAGAAGACCTGCTCGGGTTTATAACCCGCCAGATTATTGAAAAGACACTGTACCACGGACTGGAAGACATCCCTGTCAAAGAATATATGACAACCGAACTTGCTTCGGTGGCACCCGATGCCGAACTTGTGGAAATTCAGGAAAAAATTATCGAGAACAAGCAACGCATTCTCCCTGTCATCGACAATGGTGTCATAACCGGTGTTATTACGCGCACCGATTTGCTTAACATTCTGGTGGGGGAATCCAAACTTACTTCCTTAAGCTCTCCGGACCCGCTCAAAGAACCTGGTCACGCCAGGACCAGAAACATCCTTAAGTTCATGAAAGAACGCCTTTCACATCGTATTTTCGAAACGCTTCAGGTCATCGGCGAAAAAGCTGACGAATTAGGTTACAGTGCTTATGTTGTGGGTGGATTTGTACGCGATCTGTTTTTGTACCGAATCAATGAAGATATAGACATTGTCATCGAAGGCAACGGCATCGCATTTGCGAAAGAATATGTTAAAATGGTTGATGCCCGGAGTCACTCCTACGATAAGTTCGGCACCGCAGTAATTATCTTCCCGGACGGTTTTAAAATTGATGTGGCTTCTGCCAGAATGGAATACTACAAGTTCCCGGCGGCCCTTCCAACGGTGGAGATGAGTTCAATAAAACTCGATCTCTTTCGGAGAGACTTCACTATAAATACACTGGCGATTCAGCTCAACCCGAATAAATTCGGACTATTGATCGATTTTTTTGCGGCCCAGAAGGACATTAAGGAAAAATCTATCAGGGTGTTGCACAATTTAAGTTTTGTTGAGGATCCGACCCGGGTCTTCCGCGCGATAAGATTCGAACAGCGTTTCGGTTTTTCCATCGGTAAACTGACTTCAGGTCTTATTGAAAATGCCGTAAAAATGAATTTTTTCAAGCGGCTCAGCGGCCGGAGAGTATTTTCCGAATTGCGTCAGATTCTAGAAGAAGAAACCCCCCTGGCCGCCATCAAAAGGCTGGATGAATATGATCTTCTGAATGTTATCCACCCTTCCATTGAATTAAACAACCAAATGATTTTATTGTTTAATTCAGTTAAAAAGGTACTGTCCTGGCATGATTTGCTTTTTCTGGAAGAACCGTATATGAAATGGATCGTTTATTTCCTGGCGCTTACACGGCACTGCGACAAAAAAACAAACGATGAAATCAGCATGCGAATTGAACTCGCGCCACGATACAAAACAATTTTCTGCAAGGAACGTTTCGAGGCGGACAGGTCAATTTTATGGATGGAACGAAATCTGCCGGCAAGAAACAGCACCATATACAAACGACTTGCCGTTTTCAGAATCGAACTGATCCTGTATATGATGGCCGCCACCGAACACAAAAGGGTAAAGAGATCCATCTCCAATTACTTTACCCGACTGAGACATATTGATACATCGGTAAAAGGCAAGGATTTGAAAAAAATGGGACTTGAACCCGGTCCGATTTACCGGGAAATCCTTCAGGCCGTCCTGGATGGCAAATTAAACGGTCAGATTAAAACACGCAATGATGAACTCGATTTTGTGAAAGACTATGTTCGCTAATTTAGATCTGAATCAAATTGTTGTAATGATCGTTCCGCTCCTTTTCGCCGTAACCATTCATGAGGTGGCACACGGCTATCTGGCGCTCCGTATGGGAGACAATACCACCCTTTTAGCCGGAAGGCTGACGTTAAACCCAATCAAACATCTTGATTTTGTAGGGTCGTTACTCCTGCCGCTTATATTAAACTTGACAGGTTCTCCCGTCATTTTTGGTTATGCCAAGCCGGTGCCGGTTAACTTTTCCAATTTTCGTGATAGCCGCAAAAGTACAATTTATGTAGCATCGGCCGGTGTTCTGGCTAATTTCGCCCTGGCCATTGTTTCCGGCGTGCTCTTTCAAGCCATTGGCCATTTTCAATGGTTATGGAACGGGTCCATACTCAGACCCTTTATCATGGATTTCTACCATATGCTTTTTTACAGCGTGGTGATTAATCTGGTTCTTGCAATATTCAACCTGATCCCGATCCCGCCTTTGGACGGGAGCAAAATACTCGCTATGTTTCTGCCGGATTCCTTAAGGCTGCATTATGCCCGTATGGAACGATTCGGCATGATAATAATTATTTTCTTGCTTCTAACAAATGTTGTGGGTAGGTTGATATCATTTTTTTTGACCCCTATGGTTAATATCCTGATAGGAAGGTAAGCGGATATTGGTATTGTATATTGAAAATTGCACAGGAGATTCTATATGGCAGAAAAAAAGAGGGTACTCAGCGGGATGCGTCCTACAGGACGCCTTCACCTTGGAAATCTACACGGCGCCCTTGAAAACTGGGTAAAGATGCAGGAACAGTATGACTGTTTTTTCTTCATCGCCGACTGGCACGCCTTAACCAGCGATTATGAAGATACCGGATCTATTTCAGGATATATCCGCGATATGTTAATAGACTGGTTGAGCGCAGGACTTTCGCCTGAGAAAAGCACTCTTTTTATCCAATCACATATCAAAGAACATGCGGAACTCTTTCTTATCCTTTCTATGATAACACCTGTGCCGTGGCTTGAGCGAAATCCCACATACAAGGATCAGATTGTTCAGCTCAGCAACAAAGATCTTTCCACCTTTGGTTTCCTGGGATATCCAGTGCTGCAAGCAGCCGATATTATTATATATAAAGCCCATGGAGTCCCTGTGGGCGTGGATCAGGTCCCCCATGTTGAAATCACTCGGGAAATCGCCAGAAGATTCAACTATTTTTACGGTGAAGTTTTCCCTGAACCGGAATCGATTTTGACCCAAACACCCAAAATACTCGGCATTGACCGCCGTAAAATGAGCAAAAGTTACAACAACGCCATCTATTTTTCAGACAGCCCTGATAATATCGCTGCCATGGTTTCCAAAATGCTGACCGATCCCCAGCGCGCAAGGAAAAGCGACCCGGGCGATCCTGATGTTTGTAATGTCTACGAATTCCACAAAATTTACAGTGATAGTAACACCGTGGACAGAATAAACAAAGAGTGCCGCACCGCCGAAATCGGCTGCGTTGAATGCAAGAAAATAATGGCTCAAAATCTCATAAGCGCTTTAGAGCCGATGCGTGAAAAAAGAGCATATTACGAAGCCCGGCCACAACTTGTCGACGACATCATTACGGACGGATGCGAAAAAGCACGACGGGTTGCCCTCCGGACCATGGCAGAGGTAAGAGCGGCTGTAAAACTATAGTTTCCATTGACTATTGAGTATTACTAACGGCTTTCGTCAATTTTCAATCTTAACATCCGTTATCCATCATGACTCCTGATGAATGTTATCAAGTACAGCTCGAAAATATCTTTGAAGGTCCCATGGACCTTTTGGTGCACCTTATTAAAAAACATGAGGTTGACATCTATGATATTCCCATCGCTCTGATAACGGAACAGTATCTGAAATATTTAGAGTGGATGAAGGCCATGAACATAGATGTGGCCGGGGAATTTCTTGTGTTGGCATCCACCCTGACACAAATAAAGTCAAGAATGCTCCTTCCAGCCCATGAAGACGAGGATGAAGACGAAGACCCCCGCCTTGAAATTATCAGGCCCCTTGAGGAATACCTCCGGATTAAGTCAGCGGCCGAAAAGCTGGCAAAAAGGGATCTTCTGGGAGAAGATACCTTTGTCAGAAATCCAGGGCAGGAAGATTATTTGCTTAACCGGGAGGAAGCGGTTATAGATGTCGGGCTATTTGAACTGATCGATGCGTTCCAAAAAATACTCGAACACATCTCCCCTATTGGCCGGATGGAGATTAATGCCGACACCATTACGGTCAGAGACAGAATCGTTCAGATCGTGGATATTTTTGAAACCAAGGAATCGGTAACGTTTAATGAGCTGTTTTCCAAGAATGCCGACAAAAGCGAGGTCGTTGTGACATTTCTTGCAATTCTTGAAATGGTTAGGCTCTCACTGATACGGGTTGCACAGCATACCCAGACAGGGATTATTAGACTCTTTTATTTATAATGGAAGAAATAAAAAACATTATCGAAAGTCTTTTGCTGGTGGCCGGGGAACCCCTTACCATTGACCATATTAATAATATACTCACCCAGGCCGAAAAAAAAGAGATCCAAAACGCACTTTCCGAACTTTCAAAAGAATATGAAGCCCGCAAAGGCGGTTTCTTTTTACGAGAAGTCGCCGGCGGCTACCAGATTCGTACCCGACCCGAATACAGGGAATGGATCAAGCGGTTAATTCAGCCCAAAGCGCTGCGTCTCTCCAAGGCCGCTTTGGAAACTCTGGCAATCATTGCTTACAAACAGCCGATCATTCGCAGCGATATAGAACATGTGCGGGGGGTTAACTGCGGCGGAATTCTTCGCATGCTGCTTGAGCGAAGACTGATCCGGATTTTGGGGAAAAAGGAAATTCCCGGCCGCCCCCTTATTTATGCGACAACAAAGCAATTTCTTGAAGTATTCGATCTCAAGGATCTGAAAGACCTCCCCACGCCCGAAGAAATTATAACTCTCGGAGAAGCGTCATCGGAACAGATAGAATAACCAACTGTTTTAAAAATATAAAAAAGTGCTTGACTTGAAAGTAATTAACGCTCTATATAACTAATTAATTTGCTTCATCAATTACAATGTAACTCATTATAATATGTTTTTGCTATTCATTAAAAAGGAGAAACCGTTGGAAAATGTTTCCCGCTTTTAGCGGGATGTACCACCTGACACCGGAATTAGGATGTTTTTCAAAGGTCTCAAGGAGCTTATATGAACAGATCAGACTTGGTTAATAAACTAAAGGATAAAGCAGCCCTTAGTAAAAAAGACGCCGCAGAAGTTGTTGATACCTTTTTTGATGAAATAACGGAAGCACTTGTAAAAGGTGAGCGGGTTGAAATCAGGAGTTTCGGCAGTTTTACGGTAAAAAATTATAAGCCTTATGTCGGCCGAAATCCTAAAACCGGCAAACAAATTAATGTATCTTCCAAAAAACTACCTTTCTTCAAAGTCGGCAAAGAATTAAAGGAGAAAGTTGATAGCCAATAATTACGGGCGGTTAACTCAGCGGGAGAGTGCTACCTTCACACGGTAGAAGTCACTGGTTCAAATCCAGTACCGCCTACCATTTAAACAATATCAGCCACTTGCATATGATTTTGCAAGTGGCTTTTTTTGGTTTTATGGGGGTTAAAAACCGGGTGAAAATTAAGTTTTAATGGCATTTTTCACACCCTTAAATTGGCCTGCTAATAATTCTCTTATGTTGCCAATTTAATTATGTTTTGTGATTTAATTCCCATCTAATTCCATTTTCTTCTTAAAAGATAAAAGAAATCCATTTAATTCCTTTAATCCCCTAAGCTGTTGAAAGGTTGAAAAAGCCTCAACCATCAAATAATAAAAGAAAAGCCCGAAGAGCCACCTTCGGGCTTTAATGAAGAGCTACTGCAATCAGCCGGAAGCTCCTCACAGACACTTTCTTTTTACTGCATCCTCCGACTGATTGCAAGAACGGAGGCATGCCATTCTGCTATTGATCCAAATTCGCTGCCGATGGTGCGGATTGGTCTTCTGTATCTGCCGGGCTTGTTTCAGGGGCCAAGCTTACTGCAGTGACCCGTGCCGGATTGCCGGGAAACGAAAAAATCACTGTGAAGCGCAAAGACGGTATCGCCAAACCGACAAAGGTAAAAAAGCCCACCGCGAAACCGAAAATCGACGCCGGCATGGTCTGAGCAAAAATAATCAAAAAAACATGGATGATGCATCTTCAACAATGATGCCTGAGTGGGTTATGAAACTCCTATGCAGGCTTTGGGGTGGTATTTTTCATGAGAAAAATCGCTCGTATTGCCTTTTTTGCGGATGTGAAGGTCAAATTGTGGATCAATTTCCCCGCAGGGGATACGGCTAACCATGAAAGGGGTGGACATGATACGTAAAAAAATACTCGTACCCGATCGTATCAGACAAAATGAGGGCAGCTTTGGCTTTATTCCTCATCGTTTCCTCACTGACGGATTCTTAGCCGCACTAAGTCAGCACGAGCTGCTGTTGTATCTGTTTCTGATTGTGGCCGCAGACCGTTACGGTCTATCCTTTTATAGCTGTAATTCCATTTGTTCTCAGCTTACTCTCACCGTCGATCAATACCTGAAAGCCAGAGATGGCTTGGTTGATAAAGATTTGATCGCTTTTGACGGAACAATTTTTCAAGTACTTTCTTTGCCGGCACCATTAAACGCCAATTGGCGACAAAAACATCGATCCATGCGGGGAAAAGGTCCTGTGTCAATTGCTCAAGTTTTTCAACAGTCATTCAGAGGAGCAATTCATGATCGATAGCCCACAGTTAACGTTAAAACGAGACATTGACGAATACCTGCAATGGATGTTTTCCAACGGCTATTCTTTCCACACATGTGATATGTATCGAAATGAATTGAACCACTTTTTCCTCTTCATCATCCGGAAGCAAATTGGCTGGAATGATATCTTTACCCTTAATACACTCAAAGACTTCCAAAAAAGCAAACAAGATAGTGGGCCCGGGGTAAGAGGACTTTGGCAGTACCTATTTGAGCAAAAAAGAATCCATCAGCCCATAGATTCGCCTCACCGCAAACTGCCGGATCCTTACGAGGACTATCTGCTCTATTATAATCAAACCCGGAAAGTGTCCTCCATCAAGCTTGTCCATATCAAAAGGGTCCTTTGCGCTTTTCATGATTACTTTGAAAGACACAACATCAAACTGACTTCCATCCGCATTGAACAGATCGATGCCTTCCTGGCGGAGTTTTTTACTGGGTTTTCTGATAACACCCGCAACACATACCGCTCCTATCTTCGGGGGTTTTTCAAATACCTATATTACCCCAGAAAGATCATCCGTAAAGACCTTGCCCCCCTGGTGGTCGGCGCTCGTCAATTTGATCAAAGCAAGCCACCGAAATTTTTACGCCCCCATGAAATGCAACGACTCTTTGACAGCTTTGATCTTTCTTCATTTAAAAATCTGCGAAATTATGCGCTGGTACATCTCTCGTATGGTTTGGGTTTGCGCCCCGATGAAATCAGCCGCATCACTTTAGACGATATCTCATTTGCACAATCGGAGTTGACCATAAAAACTCGCAAAAACAACCGCCCAGTTAAGCTTCCCATTCCTGAAAGCGCCATTAAAGCCATTGCTGCCTACATCATCGGCGCAAGGCCTAAAAGCAGCCACCGGGGACTTTTTTTAAATCTGGTTGCACCTCACCGCCCCGCTTCCGCTACTTCGGTCGGCCAGCATATCACCGAGTGCATCAGAAAAGCAGGACTGCCCGGCACAGCTTACTGGCTCAGACATACCTATGCTCAGAACCTGCTGGAGGCAGGCGCTTCCATTTATGAAATTAAAGAGATGATGGGTCATACTACCATCAACTCGGCTGAAAAATATCTTCATGTTCATATTAAACTCATGCGAAAGGTAATATTCGATGAAGAACTTTGAAAGCTTTCTGGCTCCCCAACTCAACGAATTTATCGCATATCGGCAAAACCTTGGTTATTCTGTAAAACCGGTGCGGTCATATCTTTTACGTTTTGATCGCTATGTAAAGGACCAAGAAATCAAGCCGGGTCTATTGTCACCCTCCTTTTTTCTCGAACTCAGAAGCCACCTTAAAATGGAGCCGATGACAGTAAATCGTCTTCTTAGCTCTGTTCGCGTCTTTTTTAATTTTATGGTACGAATGGATTACTATACGGTAAATCCGCTAAAAGACATACCGCCCATGCCGGAGCATTCATTTGCCCCCTTTATCTTCTCACCGGAACAAACCGAACAATTAATTGGAGCGGTCTGCAACAGAATCCGTAAAGAACCAAGATATTACTTGAAAGACTTGTCTGAATATATGGCTATTGCCCTTATAGCTCGATGCGGGCTCAGAATCAAAGAGCCTCTGCGACTGCATCTCCATCATTATCGGTACCGTGAAAGAACCATTTACATTGAAAAAACAAAATTCAACAAAGACCGTCTCATCCCAGTTCAAAATTCTGTGGCTTTGGAACTTGACAACTACCTGTCTGTTCGCGATGCCTTGATGAGTGAAGATCAAAATCCATATTTATTCGTCAGAAACAAACAAAAAGGATTAAGTGACCCCAGACTGCGTTTTATCTTTCACCGGGCAGTCCATGATATCGGCATTGATCGCCCCAGGCAGGTCATCGGTCATATGATCTTTGCTTCACCAACTCCTCATAGCCTGCGTCACAGCTTTGCTGTAAATACTTTAAAACGAGTAAAAGAACGCGGCAATTGCCCTAAACAAGCACTTCCCGTTTTAGCGACCTATATGGGCCATCGGATCTTTCAATATACAGCTAAATATCTGAAGTTCATCGATGCCGATCAGCGTCAAGGACTCTTTGATTTTGCTATCTCACAAAAAGTGGATATATGAAACTTGAAACGTGCATCTACCGGTTCTTCGAACAATACCTGCCACGCATAAAGGGCAGCAGTGATCAAACCATCAAAGCGTATCGGGATGTTTTTTCCTTGTTCCTGCCCTTTGCGGCAAGAAAGCTTTCCATACAAATAGCTTCTCTCAGGGTCGAGCATCTTACCCCGGAGATGATTTTTTCTTTTCTCGACCACCTTGAATCGGATCGCAGCAATGTTATCCGAACCCGAAACCATCGGCTGGCTACCATAAAATCCCTGGCCAAGATGATCCGGTTAATGTATCCGGAAAAGCAGAAGGAAGCTCAACGGATACTGGACATTCCGCAGAAACGTGCACAAAGGCAGCTTATCGGCTTTCTTTATCCGGATGAAACCCTGAAAGTCTTTCATTGCGTCGACCTCATCAAAAAGAATGGCTTTCGTGACTACACCATCCTTCATCTGCTTGAGGACTCCGGCGCCAGGGCCAGTGAAATCGCAACGCTTAACCTTGACTATTTCGATCCCCAAAATAGTTCCTTGATCATCATGGGTAAAGGTAATCGCTATCGACAAATAGAACTGGAACAAAGAACCGTTCAGCTCATCAGACGCTATATTGCCAAACACCGAGTTAAACCCAAACCGCTTTATCAGCATCGCATGTTTATCAATCAACGAGGGGAAGAGATGAGCCGGCACGGTATTTACCGCATCTGTAAAAAATATTTGCAGAAAGCCTTGAGTCCGAAACGCTTAAAAAACATCAATCCGGTTCATAGCTTTCGTCACAGTTGTGCAGTCAATATGCTTCTGTCTGGAAAGAGTCTTACAGATATAAAAAACCGCCTGGGTCATGATAGTATTCAATCCACTACAGTCTATACCCACATGGATTTGACTCGCAAGCAGGCGGTACAAAATAAATTTATCCAATACATGAAATCCAATCTCTCTGAGGATCCGAAAATCAGCGAATGGATTGATTGGGAAAATAAAAAGGACATTATGGAGTGGCTCGATAGCCTTTAATGGGAAGGAAAAGCCATAGATCCGGTTAAAAAGGGTATATAAACCGGCAAATTGTTATGTTGCCAATTTTCTTTCAAAATTGTCAGTTTATTTATAACTTGTTGTTTTTATATGAAATTTGACTTTCCGTGTGTCAGGTAAAATACTATAACAATGTTAAGTGGTTAGGTATACTCACAACATAAATTCTCGTATTGCAGATTTGAGTAAAACTGTGATTTGTAGGAGATAGTGCAGGTTTTAAAAC
>Ga0315555_1003960_pt1 | contig 10117 bp, 12 predicted proteins | sample SalMarSW160380MG_FD_202113 | JGI IMG/M metagenome (GOLD analysis project Ga0315555, IMG submission 202113) | Salt marsh sediment microbial communities from the Plum Island Ecosystem LTER, Massachusetts, United States - Salt Marsh Sediment SW1603-80 ...
ATATCCTTTGGGTTTCGTCCTAAAAGGGGATGCCATCAAGCCCTGGATGTGCTGGACAAGGTGATAATGACCAAACCAGTGAACTTCATTGTGGATATGGACATTGCGAAATTCTTCGATACCGTAGTCCCGCCAAGGCGGGATGATGAGATGTCTGGAGCAGAGGATAAAAGACCCGCATTTCCTAAGGCTTATTGGCCGCTTTCTCCATACCGGGGCCGTAGAAGAGGGTAAGTTTGTCCCCATCGAGAAAGGGACACCGCAAGGCGCGGTGCTCAGTCCGGTGTTGGCGAACATATACCTTCACTACATCTTAGACCTGTGGTTTGAGAAGGTTGTTAAGAGTCGGTTAAAAGGTTTTGCTCAATTGATTCGCTATGCAGATGACTTCGTAGTCCCGCCAAGGCGGGAGTGGGGAGGAGGCAAAGGAGTTTGGCGAGGCATTAGGGCAAAGGCTGGATAAATTCGGGTTAAAGATTGCCGAGGACAAGAGCAAGATAATTGAGTTTGGACGCTACACCTGGCAGAAGGCACAGATAAGGGGTGAGAAGGTGGCTACCTTTGACTTTCTTGGATTTACTCACTATTGTGATAAGACCAGGAGAGGCAAATTTAAGTTAGGGCGGAAGACGGCGAGGAAGAAGTTTGTTCAGAGGGCAAAGGAATTGAACCAGTGGATGAAGAGAGTCCGTAATTTGGTAAAGCTGAAGGAGTGGTGGCGGGTATTGAGGTTGAAGTTGTCAGGGCATTACCGCTATTACGGGATAAGTGGCAATATGCCATCACTAAGGGCATACTACACACGGACACTGAGACTTGCCCACAAGTGGATAAATAGGCGTAGTCAGAAGAAGAGTTATAACTGGCAGCAATTCCTGAAATTCGTCAAATATAATCCTTTGCCTTTACCAAAGATATATCACTCGACCTATACCCTATCCTCGTATTGAGGATGTGTTCCTGAAGAGCCGGATGAGGGAAAACCTCAAGTCCGGTTCTGTGAGGGGCATTAACAACCGAAGGAGGTTGAAAAGATGTCTACTCGACAAAAATTTCAAGAGCAGTATATTGTAGATGAGAAGGGACAAAAGACAGCAGTAGTTCTTCCAGTTAAGGAGTATGAAAAACTTTTGGAGGATCTCCACGATCTCGCAATCATCGCTGAACGTCGGGATGAGCCTACAATAGCTTTCGAGGAACTTAAGAGACGGTTGAAAAAAGATGGACTCCTATGAGATTTGGTGGAAGAGATCAGCAGAACGAGACTTGCGAAATATCGATCAGCAATATGTCCCATGGATTATCAAAGCTCTTGAATCTCTTGTGGATAATCCATTTCCACCACAATGCCGTAAATTACAAGGCTCAAAACGAGATTATCGGATCCGAGTCGGAGATTACAGAGTGATTTACCAAGTAGATACCAAAACGAAAGTGGCAATCATCTATCATGTCCGTCATCGTAGAGAGACGTATCGCAAGTAACGAGCCCCTTTACTGACTTCGCCTATCAGAGCGTATCTGACTCTGGTGTTTTGCACCTCCGCCCAAATTCCCCTTCGGGGGACTTCAGATACGTTCGAATTATTATACACAATTGACTTAAAACTGTTAATATTGAGGGTAGAAAAATGAAAAGCTTTCAGGTGAAGATGTTTAACAAAAAAGCTTCTGATCCGAAAAATAAACCAGATCAAATTATAGAAGCTATAGCATTGAGATCTGGACAAAATATTGCCGATATTGGTTCGGGAGGGGGTTATTTCTCCATGAGATTTGCTGAAATAGTAGGAGAAAAAGGGAAAGTTTATCCAGTCGATACAAACCCAGATTTTTTGGAGTTCATCAAAAATAGTGCTGCGGAGAAAGGTTTGAGTAATGTTATACCAACGCTTGCATCAGAAGGTAGAATCGATCTACCCGGAGAAAGTTTAGATTTTATATTTATGCGCAATGTCACCCACCATATACCAGAGCGGGTAAAGTATTTTAGGAATTTAAAGGATTTTCTAAAACCCGATGGCAGGATTATCATCATAGAGTATAAAAAGGGGAAACTTTTCACCTTTCGTGGAATGTTTGGCCATTATGTTCCCAAAGGAATTATCAAACGAGAGATGGAAGAGGCTGGGTATATATTGAAAAGGAATTTGATTTTTTGCTGGGACAGCACTTTACAATTTACTCCAGATAATTCCAGATAATGAGAGGTAGCATTCAGAAAATATGAAGAGAATCGTCCGCATTGTCTCACATAGCATACAAGTCGCGGGCTTTCCATTCTTGTCCTTCGAGCCTTGCCTAAAACAGCAGATACAGCTTACTTCTTGCGCCCGAAATTTAGCTACCTGGCAACTTTGTATATGGTGGGAAAATTGGGCGATATTTTCCTATTGTTATTGAGAGGCAGAGGAAGATGGTTTCAAAAATTTCTGTTTGTCTGGAGATTGGTTCCCAGGCAACCGGTGCCTTTGTCCCTGATTGTCCAGGGTGTTGGGTCTTTGGGCGGACAAAGGAAAGGGCCTTAGAGAAAGTGAGAATCTCTATAGCTGAGTGGTTTGATTGGCTAAGGAAATATGAAGAAAGCGTCCCAGATGTGAGCAATAGGGAACAAATAAAGGTGGCGGAGGTGCTTTGTGTAAATTATAATCCTGCTGAGGCCGGCAAACCTGAACCCTTGTTTTGGTCCGAGGTCTTACCTGTGCAAAAAGATGATATTGACAGAACCATTCGTCTAATGAAATATTCACGCAAAGATTTGCTGGATCTTTGCTCTACAATAACTGAAGAGTGTCTTGATTGGCAACCTCCAGGTAAGCTCCGCACCATAAGAAATTGCTTGAAGCATATAGCATATGTTGAACCATGGTATATTACCCGCCTTGACATTAAACCGCCAGGGGATTATCCTGAGGATGTTTTTGAGTTATTAAATTACACTCGTGATGTAGTGATCGACTGTCTGCAAAATTTTCCTGAGAGAAAAATGAGGGGAGTTTTTCAGCCTAAGAAGGACAAAAGTCCAGTGTGTGATTTATGGACCGCTCGGAAAGTTTTAAGAAGGTTGGTGGATCATGAAAGGTTACACACAAAGTACATCGAGAAAGTGCAGAAAATGTGCTATACGGTGAGGGCATAAAAATGGCCACAACGCCTGCCAGAACTTAGCTGACTCCGCTATGCTTCACCCAAATTCCGGCAGTTGACATTTTGTATAGCCTGAAGACATTAGAAGCGATTTTGGTGAAATTGAGGAAAGGGGTTTATGGAGCAGGAGATAGTTTCAGATAGACTTCCACAACTGAGGGATGGTCGGGAGAAGGGGCAAGGGAGCAGGGATGTCAAGGTTTCGGTTATCATACCCGCACGTAACGAGGAGAGGTTTATTGGGCCCTGCGTCAAGGCTGTAAAATCGCAGGATTTTGATGACTATGAAATAATAGTAGTTGATAACCAAAGCACGGATAACACTGTGAAGATTGCCAAAAATCTCGGCGCGAGGGTAATTTTTGAGCCCAGGATCGGAATAACAAGGGCGAGAGAAAAAGGTAGAAAAGCTGCAAATGGGGGAATACTCCTTTATCTTGATGCTGATACGATTATACCACCGTCATATCTTTCGAGTCTTTCTAGATTTCTTGAGGAACACAAAAAGGTAGTGGCAGTAAGTAATCCCTACCTTTTCCACGACGGTAATTGGAGGATGAATACATATGCAAAGTTCTTCTTTAAAGGATTTTTCCTCATATATTACAAATTGTTGAAGGTATTTAAAATTCCCAAGGTGCTTTTTGGCCCGAACTTCGCCGTTAGAAAAAGGGCTCTGACGCAGATAGGTGGATTTGATGAGCAGATAGAATTTTACGGCGAAGATGTGGACATTTCCAAGAGAATTTCCAAGGTGGGAAAAATAGGCTTTATGGAGGATGTATGCAGCTTTACTTCAGCCAGAAGATATAGAGAACAGGGGACCTTGAAAGTTACCTTCATATATTTTGCTAACTACCTTTCCATATTCCTTTTTAATCGCCCCTATGAATATAAAGCCACTTCTTCCCGTAGGGGAGCTAACTGCCTTCATAAGCCAAGATCTTAAGGTTTGTGTCAAGTTTGCGGGCCGAAAATTCAACTAAAATTATGCGGGGAAACGCTGAACAACGCCGAATTCACCGAAATATAAATGACTTACAAAGACGGCACTTCATTTTTGGGGTAAAATTTTAGAGGAGGACTATTATGATGGAGAGACAATTTTATCCTCACAGCCACCAGCATTCCCCCTCCTGGCACAAGCTTGGCTCGGTTTTTAAGTATGCCCTAATAGCGGTATCCATAATTGGCCTGTTTGTCTACGGCTTGGCCTACCCAAAGTCGGAGATCTTTGGCAAGGTAATTTATAGGATGAATTATCCGGGCAAGATGGTAGCCCTTACATTCGACGATGGACCAAATGGTGTATATACTGAACAGGTCCTCGATATCTTAGAGAGGGAAGGGATCAAGGGGACTTTTTTCCTGATCGGGAAGAATGTGGAAGCATATCCCCAGATTGCCAGGGAGATAGTTAGAGAGGGACATTGTATCGGCAACCACAGTTATACCCATCCTTGGTTGTTGCCCTTTGAAACCAAAAGGGGGTTAGCCGCAGAGATCAGCAAAACAGCGGAGGCAATCTATAATGCCACTGGGGTGCATCCTAAGTTGTTTCGTCCCCCTCATGGCTTTAGGACCCCCTGGATGATTAGCACTTTACACAAGATGGGCTATAAGGTAATTATGTGGGATGATATGACTACCGACTATATGGCCGGTTCCAAGCCAGCAGAGATTGCGCAGCATATAATTTCCCATTGTAAGCCCGGCTCAATAATTGTCTTACATGACGGGTTAAATTTGAATCATAGCGCCAATCGGGAGAACACGATAAAGGCCTTGAGGGTTATCATAAAGGAATTAAAAAAAGAGGGTTACAGGTTTGTCACCCTTAAAAAATTGGAGTAGCCCAATAGGCGGATGGACAATAAATGCTTTGCTCCTCTGCGGGTTGACTTTGCTTAGAATGATCACTCAGGAATTAGGCGTTGGGGCGGGCGTTTGGTGAAGACAGCTCTCAATGTTAGGGGGATACACTCAAGTAAATAAAACATACAAAATCGTGAGGGATCTGTGAGTATTAAAGACCGCCCAAATCATAAGATTTACATTCAAGCGCTTCGTCAAATGTCGCCTGAAAGGAGGTTGCTTAAAGCATTCGAGTTATCGGAGTTTGCCAAGCAACTTTTTATTCATGGGTTACACAGGAGGTTTCCAAATCTTCGGGCCCGGAAGTTCAAAAAGATGCTTTTGGAGAGGCTGGATAAATGTCACAACAGGAATTATTAAAGAGGGTTATTCAAGTACTTGAACAGGCTGGGATCCGGTATATGATAACAGGTTCTGTTGCTTCAAGCCTACAGGGTGAACCGCGGTCCACCCATGATATAGACATAGTTATTGCTATTCGAAGATCGCAAGTTGTGAAATTGGTGGAAAACTTCCCACCGCCTGATTTCTATTTAGATGAAGCCAGCATCCTTGATGCAATTAATGGGCGGAGCATGTTTAATCTTCTTGATGTAAACAATGGAGATAAAATTGACTTTTGGATGTTAACCAATGAACCCTTTGACCGATCCCGTTTTTCACGTAAGGTTTGTGAAAAGTTTATGGGTCTAAAAATGCAAGTATCAACTCCCGAGGATACTATCTTGGCTAAATTGAGATGGGCAAAACTCACCGGTGGAAGTGAGAAGCAATTTACAGATGCCCTACGAGTTTATGAAGTGCAGTACGGAAAATTAGACATAGATTATTTGCAAGATTGGGTAAAGAAATTAGACATTGAGCCATTGTGGAAACGGTTAATGGATGAAGCGGAAACAGTTTAATTGTCACACGGCAACTAACGACCGGCCGGTAAGCGAGGCCAGTTAGGATTTGGGTCAATTTCAATCCCATTGAGTCGGGGCCAGCACCACTTCGCCTATCAAGCAGGTAAGCAGTTCCCTCAAATCCGCTAATCAAAAACTATATTTTTACCCTGTGAGGAGGTTTTTATGCTATTAAATTCTGTTCTGGAAGCAGTGGGGAATACCCCTCTGGTTCGATTAGAAAAAATGTCTTCAGGGAATGTCTTTGCCAAGGCAGAGTTTTTGAATCCTGGGGGAAGCATCAAAGATCGAGTGGCCAAGCATATCATTGAATCAGCAGAGAAAGAAGGGAAACTTCGATCCGAAATGACCGTTATAGAAGCCACTTCCGGAAATACAGGAATTGGATTGAGCCTGGTAGGGGTACAAAAAGGTTACCGGGTAATCTGTGTGATGCCTGAAAATGTGAGTGAGGAACGAAAGAAGATCATTCGGGCTTTTGGGGGAGAAATTATCTTCACTCCTGCTGGGGAGGGCTTATTGGGAAGTTTGAAGAAGATGCAGGAAATCACCCAAGCAGAACCCGGAAAATACTTCATAGCCAATCAATTTGTGAATCCCCACAACCCAGAGGTCCATTATCAGCAAACCGGCCCTGATATCTGGCATGACACGAATGGGGAAATAGACATTTTTGTAGCGGGAGTAGGAAGCGGTGGGTCTCTGCAAGGGATAGGGGAATTTTTAAAAGAAAAAAGCGCCAGTGTCAAAATCGTCGCTGTGGAACCAAAAAACAGTGCTGCCCTCTTGGGAAGAGAACCAGGGCTTCACCAAATTCAGGGAATTGGTGATGGCTTTGTGCCTGATGTCCTCGATGTGAACCTTATAGATATGGTATTTACCGTTTCAGATGAAGAGGCCATTGAAACCACCCGCAGACTTTCCCATGAAGAGGGGTTGCTTGTGGGAACCTCCTCTGGTGCCAATGTTTTTGCTGCTCTTCACATGGATAATGGACGAAACAGAGTGGTAACCCTATTGCCTGACCGGGCAGAGAGATATTTTAGCACCGCTCTTCTTTAAATATTGGTGGGCTTCTTAGACTGCAACTGTAATTGAAACTGAATACACCAACGGCTGATAATATCTTTTTGGGGACTGGTTTAATTAAAAGGTTGCTCCCTCTCCGTGAAATGATTAACTTTTCGACTCAGAAACCAATTGGTTAACACACGGACATCTAGCCAAACCCAGGAGCTGCTGGCTACTACCTAAAGGCTAAATCGTTGGCGTATGAAACTAAGGGTAGCCTGTTCATCATTGGGGGTTTAACACCTCATCCTCTTTATCTAAAGTGTCGATAAAGTTGACCCTTTTGCGCAGATCGATTCCCGTGGCGTCAGGGCTCCTGCCCTGACGGAAGAAGTCTTTTTGTGGTTGACAGCATCCACAAAGAGATCGGGTTTTTTAGATTCGTATAAGTTATATGGACTTGATAATGTTTATGGATTAGTCAGGTTATGTTCTTAAAGCACTTCCCCTTCGGTAAAGAGGAAATATAAAAGTCGTTTTGATATACTATGGCGGCAAGAATGAGAATTCTTTTGCCTGTTTCACTTGATTGCTTTTCGCAAAGCTCGGGGCAAATAATGGGATGGCTGGTGAGCAGCTTCATTATCGCTCTGCCCAAATCCCAATTTCGCTTATTTGCTTTCTGGTTAGACACAATGCCTTGCTTGAGGCAGATGCAATCATGAAGGATATGGTTAAATGTCACGAAGCCTATTTGAGCAATAAACGGATTTTCCTTTCAGGCAATGAACGGTTATTACAAAAGAAGAAAATTGGTGTCTTTGTTTCGAGGGTAATACCGTTAAGTGTAGTAATCCCAGCAGAGGAATTTTTGCTTTCATTAAGTGCATTGCCATATGTTTTTGTTAGTGGATGGCATTCGCCTTTTGAAAGAAGAATTCTAAAGAAAATATTATCAGCAGGCAAAGAAGCAATCTTCTTTACTTCCAAAGGTATTAAGAATCAGAGATCTTATGGATACCTCGGAGAAGCGATCAACGAGGGAAGATTGCTGCTTGCTTCTTTGCTGTTAGAAAAGGCAAAAGTTACATTACATAACTCGATGGTAAGGAACGAGATGATTGCCGATATTGCAGAGCACAATCTTTTCATTTTCATAAACAGAGGTGGAAATCTGGAAAACCTTTTTGATAGATTGTTGAGCCAAAACAAAGTTCCCTTGATATTTAACCATTCAGCAAATTATGTTTTTCTTACAAAAGGCCAACCAACCGGCCCAGAGAATTTTAAGGAGATATTGTTATGAATGAGATGATTTGGAGAACAGATATTTTACCTATTCTTGAACTAATGAGAGATGAAGGTGTAGATGTGAACATAATCAGAGATCTGTTCATAGGAAAACTGAATTACGCTTTTGCAGACCAGGAAGCACTTATTGAGTTTCCTGAAAACATCAAAAAGGATGTGGTTTCTGCTCAAATAATCTCAGAAAAAAATGGATTTAAGATACTGTTTTGCATCATTGAGAGGCTTTTAAAGGACACAGAGCTTCCTGTGGTCAAAAGTGTATCAAGATACTACCCTGCTAATATCATAATTTTTGTAGACAGGAATGGTGATGAAGCTCATTTTATTAACACTAAATATGTGGGCAAAGAGGGAGATAAAAGGGCTAAGGGTTTTAGGAGAATAACTGTCGGTAAAACAGATAGACTCAGAACAGCCGCCGAAAGATTATCAAAAGTATACGCTGAGGATGGTATTTCAGCACTTGCGCTGATGTCAAAATGCGAGGAGGCGTTTGATGTAGAAGCAGTCTCTAAGGAGTTTTATAAGGAATTTGTCAAAAAATATAAGGGATTAAGACAAGCGATCCAGAAGGATAACAGGGTATCCGAAGAGCTCGCTGATAGTCTAACCCAGGAAATTATGAGTCGTCTTTTGTTTTTATATTTTATCCAGAAAAAGGGTTGGCTTAAGGGGGATTATAAATTTCTTTACAATAACTTCAAATCAGACAAGAGAGAATATTATAAAGAGTTTCTTGTCCCCCTCTTTAAGAAGCTTTCTATTAAAGACCTTGAATATCCAGGGTTCGAAAATATTCCATTTCTCAATGGCGGACTTTTTGAGTTCAATGAAGAGATTGAGAGTAGAGTAACAATTTCAAACGAAGCATTTGAGGGTATTTTTGAAGATCTATTGGAGCGATTCAATTTTACTATAAGAGAAGATACCGAATATGAAGAAGAAGTGGCAATAGACCCCGAGATGTTAGGGCGGATATTTGAGGAACTTATACTCTCTGTAGAATCAGCACATTATAAAGATATCCCTGATCCCCACCGTGCATCGGGGAGTTATTACACACCACGCTTTGTGGTCTCTTTTATGGTAAAACAGGCTCTCTTAAATTATCTAACCAATGAGTTACCGCAAATCCCCAGGAGTAAGTTAAAATCACTGGTGTTTGATCCATCTACTGGTGGAATTGACGAGCCTGCGGTAATTAAGCGAAAGCTCCTTGCTTTGAAAATTGTTGACCCCGGAGTCGGGTCAGGTGCTTTTTCCGTTGATATTCTCAACAAATTGGTAGGAATAATAGAAAAATTGAACGAAAAACTTGGAGTAAGCGAAGATAGGTATAACCTAAGAAAGAAACTCATTGAAGATTGCATTTATGGAGTCGATATACAGGAAAGAGCAGTCCATCTTGCACGATTAAGACTCTGGCTATCCTTAATAGTTGACCTTGCTGTTGAGCAAATTGAAAATATTCCCCCTTTGATTAATCTTGACTTTAAGATTATCAAGGGAGATAGCCTTGTGTCAAAAATATGTGGGTTTAAGTTTGATTTAAAAACTCCAAAACGAAGTGACCAAAAGATATTAGAATTGATAGAGAAGTATAAAGAGTTGAAGGACAAATACGCTGGAGTTGTGACTAATACTGAAAAAAAGATTCTGCAGGAAAAGATAAATAGAATCAAATGTGCCATAGCAATCTGGCACCTGGAAAATATCAAGAAACAGCGTAAAGAGAAGTTGAGGTTAGTAGATGTTCAGGGAACTTTATTGGAAAGGACTAAAACCGAGATAAGAAAAGAGGAAGAGCAAAAAGAGAGCATTACACAAGTAATATCAGACATTGAACAAGAAATCGAAAAGATAAA
>Ga0315555_1003961_pt1 | contig 10117 bp, 9 predicted proteins | sample SalMarSW160380MG_FD_202113 | JGI IMG/M metagenome (GOLD analysis project Ga0315555, IMG submission 202113) | Salt marsh sediment microbial communities from the Plum Island Ecosystem LTER, Massachusetts, United States - Salt Marsh Sediment SW1603-80 ...
CGAGATTCTCGTACTGCCTATTTGCCAGCGCCGCAATGCCTGAAGCATAGCAGAGTAGGATAGTCGGATACCACCGCAAGCTGTTCCAGATAATTAGACCACTTTCTGATTCAAGATGGTCTGTCACCCGTGAAAGCGCCTTGGTAATAATTGAGCGATGAGTATCAACACCCCAGTAGGCTATGCAGGAAAGAAGGCGCCTCAGGACTTGAGTAGCGGCTTCACAGAACTGAAGTCTATTAGTAAACTCCTCGACCGAGAAGTCGACGCCTTCGACGGGAAAACGCTCTTTGGGCGTTTCGATCACGACTTTCCGGACATGGTGCATAACTAGGTCGTGTAAGGGAATGGTGAACTTGGCATCTGAGAGATACTGCTTGGCGGCCGCAAAGGGATCAGATGGAATGGTGTCTTCTTCCGGAATCTCCAAAGAGGAGATTGTGATGAGCTTGTCCTTTTCACCCGTATCACTCGGTGCAATGCCTGCCAAGTCTGGTGCTGTGAACACAAAATCGCCATCACCGCTCAGGAATCCGTAGTGCGGAGTCTGGGCTGAATGAATGTCGTTGGATACATGCTTGTAGACATAGGACATCAAACCACTGGCAGTGAGGTGTCCCTCTGGAGCCCTGGCTCCGCCTTCAAGACCGTCGAGAAGATGGCCGGTAAATATGGAGTGCTTAGACCTAGGACCCCCACCGTCCGCGACGGGTTCGTCCTGCTTCCCTGCTGTTAATGCTTGCCTCACAGGTCGAAGCATCATGTCCTTCAGGAATCTAACGCTTCCGGCAGAAACAGCACGATTGAATACAAGGCCCCCGTAGCATGCGTCCATGATGAAGAAAACGTGCTTGGCGGGAATGAGATCGGCGTTGATCGTTAGTTCCTCCCAGCGGATCAAGGTCGATAGATCGTCAGTTCTGCCATCTTGAGGTATTAGGAAGCCCGCCTCGCGACTTGCGCCAGTCCTCGTGAACCCGTGCCCAGCAAAGAAAACAAGCAGTCGGCTGTCAGCGTCAACAACTGATTCGTAAGCAAAATACGCCGAAAGAATTCCTGAGCGTGATGCCTGCTCGCCGAGCAAGAGCTTCACGTTCTCAGCAGGGAAAGAAAATTGAGCCTCAAGAAGGCTAGCAACGGCTGTCTCGTCATTCGCTGCATAGTGCAGCGGTGACACATGCTTGTAGCTATCGATGCCAACCACGAGCGCATGGCTATTGGAATACTCAGGCTTGAGGTTAAGGTCTCTCATCTGTTTGCTTTTAACGGCGTGGCTAAACGGCGGCCTTTAGGCCGTCCGTGTTGAGCCGCTTGTTATGAGCTTTCAGATTGTTCGTTGGATTGCATTTGGTTTTCAGACATCTCAGGATGTGCGATTTTATCAGTTCCAAACATGCCTTTTTGCATGGATAAAACTTCACCCAGCAAGTTAGAGAGCATCTTTTTTGCTGCAACAGCATCTCTGGCACCATTATGAATATGCTTGAGAATATTTTGCTTTTTATCGCTTTCCTCCAATTCATATGTTGCATTTCTTGCTCTGGTAAAATTCTTGTCAGACAAATCAGCTGATCTCTGGGAATGCCAAACATTGCCAGCTATCCCCGCTAATTTGTCACGTACGAGTCTCTCAAACCTTTGCTTCTCTTTGTTTGTTTTAATTGCATATACAAGAGATGCGGTAGTTATCACAGTGGCAACTACGGACAATAATATCTCCATTGGAATATCTCCTCATAATGACACGCACCTTCCGGCCGCCGCCACGTGATCTTCCACTATCCATACGCCCGATCGGCGGCTCAGGTGAATGCGTTGGTTAGGCCGCCGGCATTCACGAACTGGACAAGTCAATCATCGCTACCGCTTCCTTGTCTGAAGCGGAAAGAAAATCGTTGGCACGAACGCTGCCCACCTTCACGGTGCCTTCGATATCACTAAAGAAGGTGAGAAGTCGCTGCTGATCGGTGCCACTGCCTCGACAGAGCCGCGCCACCAACCCAGCACGAGTGAACTTCTCTGAAATTAGGCCGTCGAGCAGCTCGACCTTCTCTTGCTCTGTCGGCTCAAGTTCTTGATTCAGCAGCATCGAAAGCTTGGCTTGATCACTCATCGTTGGAACCTCCTTCGAGAGTCGTCTCGATTTCCTCTATCTTAAAATAGATTATATTAATCCGCATAAAATGCGGAATTTCGTTTTTCTGCCCATATAATACGCCTTTAGAGCGTTTGCCAGAGGCGTGTTAACCTTTTTATATTCAAAATTAGTTGAACTCTGACCAGCGATGAAATGTCGGTTTTGCAGTCACCCCAAAAAAAAGATTACCACTTTTATTTGAATGATGTCAAGTTTAGTGGGGGAGTCGAAATTGAATGGAATTACTACACCCCCACCAGCCTCTGAAACTCCGCTTCATCTATGATGGTAAGGCCCAGCTCCCTGGCCTTGGCGTATTTGGAGCCGGGGTCTGTGCCCACCACGACATAGTCCACCCCCTTACCCGCGCTGGAGGTCACCTCACCCCCGAGAGATTCCACCAGGTCTTTGGCCTCGTCCCTGGACATCCCCTCGAGCGCGCCGGTAAAAAGAATGGTCTTTCCCTTGAGCGGCTCCTCTCTCCGCGCGCTTGGTTCCACTATCTCTACCCCCGCCTTTTGTAACCGATTGATCTCCTTCCGGTTCCCCTTGTCCCTGAAGAACCCGGTCACACTCTGCGCTACTTCAGGCCCGATCTCCGGGATCGCCACAAGCTCCTCCTCCGTCGCGTGGGCGATTGCATCCAGGGAGGACAGGTTCCGGGCCAATACCTGGGCAATATGCTCCCCTACATGCCTGATCCCCAGGGCATAGATGAAGCGGGCCAGAGCAGGGTGCTTGCTATGCTCCAGGGCCTTGATGAGATTTGCAGCCGATTTTTCAGCCATCCGCTCAAGAGAGGCAAATGCATCCTGGTCTAGGGCATAGAGGCCGGCAATATCCTTGACCAGGCCTTTGTCCACCATTTGTTCGATGAGTTTTTGCCCGAGACCGTCGATATCCATGGCCCGCTTGGAGGCGAAGTGCTTGATCCTCCCCTTCACCTGGGCAGGGCAGGAGATCCCGATGCAGCGGTGGGCCGCCTCGCCGGGGAGGCGCACCACTGCCGACCCGCAGACAGGACACGTGTCCGGCATGACGAACTTCTGCTCTGCCCCGGTTCTCTTGGATAGGATGACCTTGACCACCTCCGGTATCACATCACCGGCCCTGCGCACCACCACGAAGTCGCCGATCATCACTGCCTTTTTATCGATCTCATCCTGATTGTGCAGCGTCGCCCGCTTGACCTCCACGCCGCCGATCCTCACCGGCTCCATCTCGGCCACCGGCGTCAGGGCACCGGTGCGCCCTACCTGTGCTTTAATGTCAATGATCCGGGTGGTCGCCTCTTTTGCCGGGAACTTGTACGCCACGGCCCAGCGCGGGCTGCGGGAGACCTCCCCGAGCCTGCGCTGAAGCTCGAAGCTGTCCACCTTGATGACCACCCCATCCATCTCGTACGGCTGCGCTTCGCGCAACCCATTGATCTCTGCGTAATAAGCAATGGCCTCCTGGATATTCCGGCACCGGCGGGCAAGGGGATTTGTCCTCAGCCCCCACTGAGGAAGTGCCTGAAGGACCTCCCATTGGCCCTCGAACTCCCTGTCCCTCACCTCTCCGATGCCGTAGCAAAAGATCTTGAGGGGTCGCTGAGCAGTAATGGAGGAATCGAGCTGGCGCAGCGATCCCGCAGCAGCGTTGCGCGGGTTGGCGAAGAGCGGCTCCCCCTTCTCCTCTCGCTCCTCGTTGAACTCCCTAAAATCCCTCACCTCCATAAAGACCTCCCCGCGCACCTCCAGCCTCTCCGGAGGGTGTCCCTCTTGCTCGATCAATTGCAGGGGTATGGTCTTGATGGTCCTCAGGTTCTGGGTTATTGCCTCGCCAATGAAACCGTCCCCCCTGGTGGACCCCGCGGTAAACTCACCGCCCACATAGATCAATTCGACGGCGACCCCATCCAGCTTGGGTTCAGCCACGTACGCGATCTCCCCATCGGCCTTGAGGAAACGCTTGATCCGCTGGTCGAACTCGATGACCGCTTCTTGATCCATGGCGTTGGCCAGGCTGAGCATCGGTATGGTGTGGGTCACCGTACCGAACTCCTCCAGGGGAGGGGCGCCGACGCGCTGGGTGGGGGAGTTGGGGCTTCTGAGTCCGGGATGCCGTTCCTCCAGCCCCTCCAGCTCCTTCATTAGGGCGTCGTATTCGGCATCGGAGATCTCCGGATCATCCAGGACATAGTAGCGGTAGTTGTGATATTCGATTTTCCCCCTGAGCTCTGCCGCCCGTTGCCCTGCCTCTCGTGGAGCCATAAGCATTTCCTCCAGTTATATGGAGTTAAACTCAAGCACATTCTAAATTTGGCACGCCTCTTTGTCAACAAACCCCTTGCAGCTAAATCCTGGTTGACTTCCGTGAACGGTTTGGGCACAATAGCGATGGAAGTGGATAGGTCTCTGGTGGGCCTCCTGGACTTCAAATCCAGAGGCGGGTGTAGCGCATCCGCGGCGGGTTCGATTCCCGTGCACTTCCGCCATGTTATATATGCAGTTTATATATACAGAAAGGAGAGTGCGATGTTTGGCATCGGCATGCCAGAGCTTCTTATTATCCTTGGTATCGCCATCCTGGTATTTGGGGCAACCCGGCTTCCGGAGATCGGATCAGGGGTTGGAAAGGCCATCAGGAACTTCAAGAAATCGATCAAAGAACCCCCGGAGATCGACGTCACACCGAATGAAGAAGAGAACAAGAAGATAAAACCAGAGAAAAAATAGGGAAAGGTGAGACAGGAGGTCGTCTATCTAGGACTCGGTTCAAACATCGGTGATAAGGTAGCCAATTGTCTGCTGGCCCTTCAGGAGATATCCGCATCCAATCACAATCGTATCAAAGCCGTTTCCTCTCTCTATAAAACAGAACCCATCGGTTATCTAAATCAGGATTGGTTCATCAATTGTGTGGCAGAGGTGTCCACTGATCTCCCGCCCCGTCCCTTTCATACCTTCGTGCAGGGGATCGAGAAACAGATGGGAAGGCAAAGGACCGTTAAGATGGGGCCGCGCATCATCGACCTCGATATACTCTTCTATGGGGCCGAGGTCGTCGAGGAGGCGGACCTGGCCATCCCCCATCCCCATCTCCATGAGCGGGGTTTCGTCCTGGTCCCCTTGGCGGAGCTGGCCCCTGATCTGCTCCATCCGGTCTTAAAAAAGACCGTCAGTGATCTTCTCAAAAACAGAGGTGAGGGGGCAGTGGAGTTGTATACCGCCCCCCCCAACAAAGAGCTATTGCATTAAGCCATGTTTGCCTTTTTCCTCCTTGGCATATACGGAAAGCTGGTCGCCTATCTCCCTTCGTGGTGTGTATCGCTGATTTGTGCGCTGGTAGCGAGAGTCGTCCTCCTGACCTCTCTGAGATCGCGTGTAGAGAGGGGCATAAAGCGATTCCCCTTGACGAGAAATCATGATGTGGAAGATCTGACAAGGAAACACATCCGGTTTCTCGTCGATGTGTTACACAAAATGCTCCATCTCCGCTATCACCATCAGCCGCAGCACAGATTGGGCAATGAGGTGAAACGTGAGGGCGAAGCGTATCTCAAGGAGGCCCTGAAGAACGATAATGGGGTTATCCTCTGCTCCCTTCATCTGGGGAATTTCTTTGGGTCCATATCCTCCCTCACCCCTACCTACCCTACCAATTTGGTAGTGAGGGGTGAACGCCACCAGCGTTGGGAGGCCCTCGGCATGAAGATGAGGCAGAACGTAGGGATTAAAACAGTCTACGGCGAAGGAGCGGCATTGAGACTAAAGGCGAGGCTCAAGAAGGGAGAACTCGTGATTTTTGTCATCGATCAATATCTCCTCCCCTTTTTTTACGGTCCGGATCACCCCTTTCGAGAGATCGTTCCGCGATTAGCGCAGATGACTCGCGCCCCAGTTATCCCCTTCTACACCTTACAAGATAACAGGCACACCATCATACGATTTCTCCCACCCCTCGCGGAGGTCTCTTCGCACGGTTTGGAAGATGTGGTAATTCAGGGGATCAAGGAAAACCCCGCTCTCTGGTTTTGGTGGAGGAGATTGGGCAGGGTCAAAAGAGGCGATCGAAAGTCATAATACGAGGGAGGGTCGGCTGTGGCCATCGAGTTCATCAGGACGATCAGCGAGGGGAAAAAGATCTATGGGATCCTGCATCTCCCCCGAAACCCCTCACCCCCTTGTGTGATCGCCTCCCATGGGCTGTTCAGCAGCAAGGACAGCGAGAAGTTTGTCGAGATTGGAGAGTTCTTCTCCGCCCAGGGAATCGCCGTGATCAGATACGATCATCAGGGGTGCGGTGAGAGTGAAGGGGATCTCAGCGCAACAACGGCCTCGTCCAGGATAAAGGACCTGGATGCGATCGTCGAACTGGCGGTTCATCATCCCCTGTTGGGCGAACGCATCGGTCTGCTCGGCAGCAGCATGGGAGGCTTCATTTCCATATTCAAGGGGGCAGCGGATCTCAGGGTGAAGGCCCTGGCCCTATGGGCCACCCCCTCACACCTCGGAGACAAGCGGAAGGTGGAGGACGCGGAAAATCCGCCCCTTGGAGAGGCGTTCTATCGAGACCTCGGACAATACGATGCCAGGAAGGCCATCGAGCATGTGGGAAATTGCCTGATCCTTCACGGGGAGGCGGATGAACTGGTCCCCATCGCCCAGGCCGGAGGGCTCTATGCCTCGGCCCGCTCGCCCAAACACCTGGAGGTATTTCCGGATGGGGACCACCGATTTACCAATCCTCAACACCGCCGCAGGGCCATCAGGATGAGCCTCGAGTGGTTTCAGAAGTATTTGTGAGAAGTGCCAGAAAGAAAAATCTCTCGTCCCTAATTATACCCAAAGTATTAGGCAGCCCGAAAGAGCGCCCTGATCCTCATATCAACGATACAAAAGGCCATCAAGACATTTTCTGCTCTGTTTACCCCGGGGCGATGAAGAATGGGTAACACTGTTTAAAGAAATAATGCGGTGGGGAGGGTTGTAAAATCGAAATACTAATGTAATGGAAAATCCCGCTTTCGACTTACCGTAAAAAAGGACCTGCTCGCTCGTTTCCTGCTACATACCTGGTTCTTCGGCACCGGACGTCGGTGTATCCTCTTCCGGCACGACCTCTTCAGCCGGGGTAGAACCCTGGTCTTGATGCTCCTGCGTTTCGAGTGCCGACGGCATCTCTGTTTCTTTCTTTTCCTGTTCGCTCGGAGCGGGAGCGGCGGCGGGACCCTTCATCTCCCGGCAAAAATCATTGATCCCCGCTGCCGCCTCGAACCCATCGAGGCGGACCATACCGTCGTTGTAGGCCTGATGGATTTCCAATACGACCTCTCTCATCGCTTCCAAGGTGACGACCTTATGCGGATCCTCATAGCTCCAATCTTCAGCAGGAGCGATGCCCAAGGCCCGCAAATGGATAAAACACGCTTCACAGGTCAAATCCTCTCCCATCTTCAAGGTCATAATGAGGTTCTTTGCCAACTCACACTGGGTCACCTCCACCCCCTCGCACTCCTGCACATCGATAAGGCCCACGGTATCTTGTGGGCCCTCCTCTGCCTTTTTTCCGAGCACTCCAGCGGGGGAAAACATCAAGAAACAGAACACGAGAAGTACAACACACACTGTATGAAATCGATTCAACAACCTCATCTCACTCTCCCAGGCTTTGCACCGGTACCCACGTTATGGTTACAAATTAAGAGAGATTTGTCAAGAAAATTTTGCATTGCTTACCGGTATTGACCCGAAAGATCCTGGTTTATCTTGATGTCAACCTCATCCTTCATCGCTGTAACCCATCCCTGCAGGAGTTCTCTCCCCTTGAGACCGGAGAGCTGCTTGTGGTAGGTATCTTTCTCCTTTTCATATACTTTATCATCCACCTTCTTTATATCCCGCAGCTTGATTACCACATAGGCGTCGCTCACCTCGATTATGTCCTCAGGCCAGGGAACCGCACGGGTCAGGGCGGCAAGCTCATCGGCATGTGCGGCCAGCGTGCCTATGCGTGGGAGCGATGACGCGCTTCTTTTGAAAAATCCTGTTGCTTCCACCTGTAGGCCGTTGGCCCTTAACAAATCACTAAACCCCTCACCCTTCTTCCACGCCATGAGAAGATCCCGGGCAATGCTTTGCGCCAGCCTTTGGGCCGATGAGGCGACCAGGGCTTCCTGTACATGCCCTCTTACCTCCTCCAGGGGAGGTACCAAAGGAGGTATCTTCTCGACTACTTGCAGGACAAAGTAGTCCTCTTCATCCTGGAAGGCCGAGGAGACCTCGTTCTCATCCAAGGTGAAAGCGATAGAGGAAAATTTTTCCCTGAGTCCTAAACCCTTAAGGGGCATCCCTGCCCTAAAGGGACCCTCCTCCCTCACCTGAAGCCCTTTCTCTGCAGCATAGGACTGTAACCCATCTTTCGTTTTCGCCTGGTAGGCCGCATCCTCAGCGTGAATGGCAGCGAGTTCCTTGGCCTTTTCCTTCTTTAAATAGCCAACAATCTCTTCTTTCACCTCTTCGAGCCCCCGCGTCTTGCCCTCTTGTCTATCTTCCACCTTGACAACATGGAAACCGTGACGGGTCCTCACCACAGGGCCTATTTCACCCTTGCGCAAGGAGAAAACCACCTCCCCCAAGGCGGGGTCCATCTCCCCCCGGGAAAAATACCCCAGGTCGCCCCCCCCGGCAGAAGAGGGGTCATCGGAGTACGTGCGCGCCAAGGCAGCGAAATTTGCACCCTGTGCACCCCGGCGGGCCTCGGCAAGGACCTTCTCCGCCTTCTTTCTCGCTTCCTCCACCACATCAGGCCCCGCTTCAGGGCTGACCGCAATGAGGATATGTCTCACCCGCACCCTCTCAGGACTTTGGTACTGCTCTATGTTCATATCATAATACTCTTGTATCTCTTGAGGAGAAACCGCTGCTTCTTTGAGGTATGCGTCAGGGGAAAACCGCAGATAGAGGACTTTCACCCGTGAAGGGGTACGAAACTCCTCCTTGTGTTCGGCATAATATCCGTCCAAATCACTCTGGGTGACCGTTACCCGTCCTCTAAAAGCCTTGGGGACAACTTTTACGAAATCCAGGTTTATCGTCTCGTTCTCCAGTAAATAGAGTTCCTGTGCCTCCTCCTCGGTGAGGATCACGCCGGTATCCCCTATGAAGGTCATCATGCGCTGGTTGATCAAATCCGTTTGGATCATCGCCTGCAATTTTTCACTATCCAACCCCATATTTCTCGAGAATTGTTCGTAGAGGTAGCGGTCAAACTTCCCGTCCCGCTGAAAGGCTGGAAATTGCAAGATGGCATCTCTCACCTCCGCTTCAGTCACCCGAAGCCCTATCCGTTGTGCCCCCAGCCCTATAACGGCTGCATCGATCAATTGATCGAGGGCCTGTTGTCTGATGTTCAGCCCTTTGAGGAGGTCAGGGGAAACCTGCTGTCCAAAAAGCCTCGTATAGTATGCCAATAAGTTCTGGTACATGCGGTCAAACTCCGCTTTGGTAATGGATTGACGCCCTATGGTGGCCACGACAGTCTTTTCTTTGTTCTTGATTCTCCCCATCCCCCAGAGGACAAAAACCACGATAATCAACCCCAGCAGGATCTTGATGAACCACGAGGTGGCATGGCTCCTCATGTATTTGAGCATACGGCAACCTCCTCACAAGCAAAGTCCTTAAAAAATAGTTGATAGCCTGAGAAAAAGCAACTGTTTTTATATGCATAAATCCCGCGCACGCGAAATAGTTGAGACGAAAAGGCAGAAAAAACAGAAAAACCTCTGTGCACAGACCCAATCTGTGCTATTATATAAGTGAGGAAATCATTCATTGTAACTGAATCGTATCTGCAATGCCCAAACGAAAGGCCTACGTAATCCATGCCATCGATAAATCCCTGGTGATCTCGGATCATCCTCCTTTTCCCTTTCCTGTTCTCGGCATCACCACGGTTGCCGCCCTCTTCCCCGAAGAGGAATGGGAGGTCGAG
>Ga0315555_1003963_pt1 | contig 10115 bp, 7 predicted proteins | sample SalMarSW160380MG_FD_202113 | JGI IMG/M metagenome (GOLD analysis project Ga0315555, IMG submission 202113) | Salt marsh sediment microbial communities from the Plum Island Ecosystem LTER, Massachusetts, United States - Salt Marsh Sediment SW1603-80 ...
AACCCAGCCATGAAAAACTCTATTCCCTGCGGCTCCACTTCCTTCGCGGCTGTCTCCTACGGTCACTTCGTCGCCCCAAGAACGCAACTATCTTTTGCAACATCAAATCTACTTTCGCCGGGGACTTCAAATGCGCCTGCAGTTGACCACTGTGCTGTTCCTGTTGCTTTTTCCGCTCGCCGGATTTTCGGCGACGGAGGACTCAACGACGGTGAGCCGCTTCCCCTGGGAATTCCTCGGCGCACCGTATGTCACTGTCGACCCCGATTTCGGCGTTGTCTTCGGCGTCGGTCTCGGTTTGCAGAAGCAGCCCTGGACATCGATGCTGATCCACGGAGCCGTCTCCTCGAAGAAGCAATCGGGAATGACGTTCAAAGGGGAAACCGGCAGCAGAACGATGACCTACGTATTCATCTTCCGTGAGTGGCTGAATCCGGCCGGGATCTACCCGGACGCGGGCGCGCTGCCGGATCCTGTGGCGGAAGCGCTGCTGCAGAGAATGGAAGTAAAACTGTCCGCGCTCCGCAGACTAACCTCCGACCTCGAAATCGGACCCGACATCTGGTTCGAGTTCGACCAGGGGATCGATCCCAGGACAACGGACGGAGATCCTCTGGACGTGAACACCTTTCCCCGGTTCCGATCGGGGTCCGTCGCAATGGCCGGAATCCGCGCGCGCTGGCGCACGACAAGTGCGACACGGCCCACCGACGGCGTCGTTCTCGACGGCGCTGTGCGGGCCGGGCGGGCGGACGGAGTCGAATACAACTCCCCCCGCACCACCGTCGCCGTAAACCTGTGGGCCGCCTACGCGAAACCGGTGACGGACAGGCTGCGTCTCTACGGGCGAATCCGCTTCGACATACAGAGCGAAGCACCCACCAGCGTTCGCTATTCCCTAGGCGGCGAGTCCACTCTCCGCGGGCAGTACTTCAACCGCGATTACGGACGCCGGCTGATCGCCGCTCGCTTCCAGGCACCCTGCCGTGTGGCGAGTGATGTCACCCTGTTCACCGACATCGCCCACGTCTTTCTGCCATTCTTCCCAACGTGGCATCTCGATCTGGAGCTCGCGCCTTTCGCCGATATTGGCGCCGTAGGCGACCCGGACTACGGCGGCTGGAAGCGCACTCGTGTGGGGTATGGGCTCGGTTTCCGTTTCGTCCTTCCACCGGAGCTGGTTTTCACCTTCGACCTTGGATTCACTCCCGGCGGCGCTGGACTGTTTTACTTCGACGCCGGAGAAACCCTCTGAGTCTTTGATGTTTCCCAGTAGAGTGGATTGTGCCCCGGTTGCGCCCGGGATGGGCACCGTTCCTTTTCATGCAGGTCGAGATGCCCATTCGGATCGCAACAAGCGTATCTTTACGCAACACTACAATCCGGAGTACGCCATGTCTCTCGGCAAGAAATTGCTGCTGGGGTTTTTCATCCCGGTGCTGATGCTGCTCGCATCAGGCGTCTGGTCCTGGGCACGTTTCCATCATCTTTCCAATCGCGTTCAGGCGATGCTCGTGGAAAACGATCAGAGCATCCAGGCGGCGCGTGAAATGACCGTGGCGCTGGAGCGGATGGACAGCGCCATGCTGCTGCGAATGATGGGCGAAACCGCCACCGCGGACACGCTCGACAGGAACGCGGTTGCCGTGTTCGACAGCTCGCTGAAGGTCGCGCTGAACAATATCACGATCCTCAGCGAACCCGCGATCCTGGATACCGTTCAACAGTACTATGGCGACTTCAGGACCATCGAAGCTGCTCTCCGTGATAACCGCCAGTTGAACGCCTATCAGCAGCAGGCGATGCCAGCGTTCCTTCGCACCAAGCATGCGATCGACCGGCTTCGACTGGTGAACCACCAGGAGATGTACGATCAGGCACTGAAGATCGCGGATCAGGCGTACCGGGCGACGCTGCCCGGAACGATTCTCGTGATCGCCGCGATCCTCTTCTCCCTGCTCTTCGCCTGGCTGTTGAGTGCGCACACCGTCAAGCCGCTCGGCAAGTTGCTGCACGCGGTCAAACTATGGCCTTCCACCGGTCATTACCGCCAGCCTGACATCCTGACGGGTGACGAGATCGAAGAGCTTGCGGAATCGCTCGAACTCGTCGAGCGCACCTTCACCGGGAGGGAAAGGCGGTGAGACCGACCGTTGTCGCGCGGTACGTCGGGTTGATCCTCCTGATCGGAGCCGTGGGGATGATGACCAGCGCTCTCGTCGGCTGGGCCATGGATGGGCAGGCTGCGGCTACTCTTGCCATCTCCGCTGTGCTCGTCGCCTGTTTCGGCGCCTTCCCAATGGTCTTCGTCCCCCGCGTGCGGGAGATGACACCCCGCGAGAGTCTTGCCACTGTGGCGCTCGGCTGGATCGCCATGTCCTTCGCCGGCACTCTTCCCTATCTGCTCTACGGCGCACCGTTCAATTTCATCAACGCACTTTTCGAGAGCGTCTCCGGTTTCACCACTACCGGATCGTCCATCCTGGTCAAAATCCAGGTACTCCCCGCGGGAATCTTATTCTGGCGAAGCATGACGCACTGGATCGGCGGCGTCGGGATCATCGTGCTCGCGCTGGCGATCTTCCCCTCCCTCTCCACCGTGGGCCACAGCCTGATGCGCGCGGAGGTTTCGCCTGTCGCCCTCGGACCCAAGGTTGCCCGTGCCCGTGAGGTCGCACGGGTCGTGCTTTTCGTGTACGTCGGATTGACTTTACTCGAGACGATTGCGCTGGTGATCGCAGGACTCTCTGCCTACGACGCATCGACCACCGCTTTCGGAACCATCGCGACGGGGGGATTCTCGGTGCGGGACGGATCCATCGCCTACTACCACAGCGTGGCCGTCGAGGTCATCGTCATCGTCTTCATGATCCTCTCGGGGACGAATTTCGCATTGCTTTACGGACTCGTGATCACCAAGGGACGTCCGCGGGGCGGGACGACAACCGCCTTCACCTATCTCAGTCTGCTTGCCATCGGCACCGTCGCGGTTACGCTCGATCTCCAGGCGAGGCTTCACATCGGGTGGGCAAACGCTTTGCGTTACGGGGCGTTTCAGGTCACGTCCATCGGTACCTCCAGCGGATTTGCCAGCGCGGATTCCTCGATCTGGCCGGGCGGTTCCCAGGCGATGCTGATGCTGTTGGCGCTGATCTGCGCTTCCGCCGGTTCCACGTCGGGGGGCATCAAGGTGGACCGCATCGTCCTGTTCGCCAAGCTTGTCCGCGCCCGGCTCTACACGCTGGGGCATCCGGAAGGCATCGCTCCGATCCGTCTCGAGGGACGGCGCATTCCCGAAGAGGCGGCGCGCGATGCGATGTTCTTCGTCGTCGCTTATCTCGCGGGTGTGCTCGTCGCTTCTCTGGCTGTCTCGTTGACCGGCGTCTCGCTCGTCGAGGCGGCCAGCGGGACCATCGCCTGCATGGGGAATGTCGGCCCCGGACTCGGCAAGGTAGGATCGATGGGGAACTACGCGTCGCTGCCCGATGTAGCCAAGCTGCTGCTCTCGGGCGTGATGATCACAGGCCGTCTCGAAATTTTCCCGATCCTGCTGCTCGCCAGCCGGCGTTTCTGGAGATAGTGTCGGGGAAATTAAAAAGGGGACACTTTACTTTTAATTTCTAAGCCAACACTGCTGAGCATAAGCAATTCCAGTGAAATTAAAAGTAAAGTGTCCCCTTTTTAATTTCTGTATAATCTATCCTGTCCATCCAGTCTCAAGCTGTCGTCACCCGTTTCCGTCCGCTCCCCGCACGTCGATGATCCGCAGCTGCAGGTACACCGAGCCCATCCACTCGTTCTCTTCGATCGTGTACACAATCTGGTTCGCCGGACGATTGGGGTCCATGCGCTGGATACGTTCCCCGAGGTTGAATCCGATGCAGTCAAGCAGCCCGTTGTTCGTGCGGACTTTGAACTTCAAGTGATTCGACCCGACCACGCGAGGATACCCCGAGAGCGAAACATTGCGGCTGACAAAGATCGGAAGCGGATTGGACGGGCCGAACGGCGAGAACTGCTTGAGTTGGCTCAACAGGTCGTCGTCGATCTCGTTGACATCGAGCTCCGCGTCGATATTCAGTTTCGGAACAAGGTCTTTTTCCGAAATCATCGAGGCGGCGACCTCGTTTAGACGCTGTCTGAACTTTTCGATGTTCTCCGCCGGGAGCGAGAGGCCTGCGGCGTAGGTATGTCCGCCGAATTGTTCGAGCAGGTCGCTGCACTTCCCCAGCGCTTCGTAGATGTCGAATCCGGGAATCGAGCGCGCCGACCCCTTGCCCATCCCGTCCTCGATGGAGATCATCACCGTCGGCCGGTAGTAGCGTTCGATCAGCCTGCTGGCGACGATGCCGATCACTCCTCCGTGCCAGGATTCCCGGGCGAGCACCAGTGCGCGGTCTCGCAACGGATCGAAGCTCTCCTCGACCTCGGCGATCGCCTCCTCGAGGGTTGTGGTGTCAATCCGGCGGCGTTCCTGGTTTTCGCGCTCCAGTTCCTGAGAGAGGTGCCGTGCCCGCTGCTCGTTCGAGGTGATCATCAGGTCCACTGCACGGTTGGCGCTGCCGAGACGGCCCACGGCGTTGATCCTCGGAGCGAGACCGTAGATGATCTGCCCGACATCGGTCCGGCCCAGGCGCAGGCGGGCGGTTTCGATCAACGCGCGGATGCCGATTTGCGGATCGCGGTTGAGCTTCTCGAGTCCCATGCGAACGAAGATTCGGTTCTCGTCGATCAGCGGAACGATATCCGCCGCGGTGCCGACTGCCACCAGATCGAGGTATTTCTCCAGGTAGGAGTGATCCAGGTTCAGCGTCACTGCTACACCCTGCGCCACCTTGTAGGCAACTCCCACGCCGGCGAGATCCCCAAAGGGATAGGTACTGTCCGTTCGCTTCGGATTGATCACCGCAAGCGCCTTGGGAATCGAATCGCTCGGCTGGTGATGGTCCGAGACGATGACATCAAGACCGAGCTCGGTGGCGCGGGAGACCTCGTCGATTGCGGTAATTCCGCAGTCGACCGTAACGATCAGCCTCGCCCCCTCGCGGGCGGCAGTTTCGATGCCCTCGACCGAGAGGCCGTACCCTTCGGATTGCCGGTCGGGGATGTAGTAGCGAACGTCCCCTCCCAGGTCACGGAAAAAGAGGTACAGCAGGCTGGCGGAAGTGATGCCGTCCACGTCGTAATCGCCGAAGACAAAGATTTTTTCCCGCCTTGTCAGCGCCGCGGTAATGCGATCGACGGCATCACGCATGTCCCTGAAGAGGAATGGATCGTGAAGTGCGTTGCGATCGGGTTTGAAGAATTCTCGGGCCGCGGCCACGCTGGTGATTCCCCGCTGCAACAGCAAGCGGGCGATCACTGCGCGAACCCCGGCCTCCTTCGCAAAATCTTCAACGCTACGTCCTTCTTCTCGGGTAACAAGCTCCCATTGCTTTTCCATGCACTTCTTCTATGTGGTTTTACGTGACAATCATTCCTGGGATCCGCAACGCAACGAGGCAGCCTGTAAGCCGAATTCTGTATCCCGACGAATCGGGACGACGGTCATTGATCTGGGCCGAATCTTGCGATCCGGCTCAAGCGGCCTACCCACGGGTATCGTTTTCCGGGACGGGCCGCCCCGGGGACCTGACGCACGGACTAATGTCCGCCGTTTCACGCCTCTCCCCGCCTATTTGACCTTGCTCCGGATGGGGTTTACCGTGCCGCGTCCGTTGCCGTCCGCGCGGTGGGCTCTTACCCCGCCGTTTCACCCTTGCCTGTGATCCGTCTTGCGACCGATCCATCGGCGGTCTGTTCTCTGTGGCACTTTCCGTCGTCTTGCGACGCCCGGCTGTTAGCCGGCATCCTGCCCTGGGGAGTTCGGACTTTCCTCCCTTCCCACCGTGAAGCGGGAAAGGCGACCGTCCGGCTGCCTCGCTGCGTTTCGGATCGAAACGCCTGGTGGCCACGATCGGCCCAATCGATTCGCCGAAGCGATGTGAAGGAAAAGCTGTGGGTTATTTCGCCGCGCCGAGGTATTCTTCCTCGGGCAACAGGATGACGCCGCATGACTCGCAGAGGATAACGTCTTCCGTTTTGCGGATCTCCGCCTGGCGTTGAGGAGGCACAACCGCGAAACAAGCCCCGCAGGCGCCTGCGTAAAGGCGGGCGGAACCGACCTGGCGCAGGTTGCGAATACGCTCATAGTGGGCGACGATCGGTTTCTTGATCTGTTCGATCAGTTTTTCCCGCTCCGAGTGGAGATGGTTCTCTTCCTCCTCGGATTCGCCCTGCTTGCTGCCAAGCTCGCCCTGGCGCTCCTTCAGCTCGTTGTTCATCTCCTCGAGACGTGCGTTGAACTCCTCGATCTGGCCGCCGAGAGTCTCCTCTTCCTCCTTCAGGGCCTCCTGGCTGCTCCCGACTGACTCAATCTGGCCACGAAGGTGGTCAATCTCCTGGTTGATCGCGTCGTACTCACGGTTTGTGGTCACCGTGTAAAGCTGCTCCTTGTACTTCTCAAGCTTCACACGCGTAAGCTGAATCTGACCGTCATTGGACCGTTGCTGTTTGGAGATGTCCGCAAGACGTTGTTCGAGTTCCTTCTCCTCTTCCTCTTTTTTCTCGATCTCGCCTTGCAACTTTTTCACCAATGCCGGCAAATCACCCTTTTCCAGCTCCAAATCCCTCAGCTGGGCATCCACTTCCTGGAGTCGCGCCACCATCTCCAGCTCCCGGCGAACGTCAATAGCCGTCATCCGATGCTTCCTTCACTGTGGGCCGAATGGCCTGATATAAAAGATCGTGCCAAGCCGGGATAGCGCAGCACGATCATCAATGTCCTTGAGGACGCAACACGCCGGACCCCGCCTGAGGACCGGCGGACAGGGCAGGAAACAAGATCACCGTGCCTCCTTTCGCTTCGTCCGCCCGCGTATTGCCTGATTTTCCACGGCAGAACATTTCCCTGCTTCTCCCCCTGGAATTCACGAAAATCGCGCCTGCAAGTTCCACGTCTCAATCCAGGTGGTGGGCCCACCAGGATTCGAACCTGGGACCAACGGATTATGAGTCCGCGGCTCTAACCACTGAGCTATGGGCCCGGTAGCGAATGCTGGCTGGCTTGCCGCCTAAGGCGGCAACCCAGAAAGTAAAGGAATGACCGGGGCAGAGCAAGGCTTATGAATTCGTCGGCTCCCCCACAAGCTTTTTCAACTCGTTTTCAAGAAGTCCTTCCCCCTCCCGCCAGCGCCACTCCGTTTCGAGTACGAATACTTCCACGTCGCCCGGCTTGGCGCGAGGCCATTTCACCGCGTCTTTCATCGTGATCAGCACGAATTCGGACTGCCGGTCACGGGCCTTTTTCATCAACCGGTCTACCTCCTGCCGTGGAATCGCCGCGTGATCCGGCCAGGTGCTGTACAGCGCTGCCGTGGCGCCCAGCGCTTCCACGGAATCGAAAAACCGTCTTGGACGGGCAATCCCCGCCGCAAGAGCCACCCTTCTGCCCTTCAATGTGGACGCCGGCAGCCGCTTGTCCTCCTGTAATGATTTCAGGAAGGCCGGTTCGATCGCTCCCCTCGCCAGGGGCACATCGATGTACTCACTCACTTTTTTTCGCAGCTCGGCGACAACCGGTTCGGGTGCGTGGCCGGTGAGTAGCACAAGCTGAGCGCGCTTCAGGGCGGAGAAACCTTCACGCATCCTACCCGCGGGCAGGGGTCGCCAGTGCCAGGACGGCGTGGAGGCGTCCAGCAGCACCACGTCCAGATCGCGGCCGGCGCCCCGGTGTTGAAAACCGTCGTCGAGCACCACCACCGTAGCCCCAAGCTGCTCTGCCGCGTACCGGATCCCTGCTGCTCGTCTTTCCGCCACGATTACCGGCACATCCGGCGCCGCCTTCGCCAGCATCACCGGTTCGTCGCCCCCCTCCCGGGGAGCTGCGACATGGCCGCTCCCGTCCGAAACGACCACCAGACCCTTTGTCTTCCGCTTGTACCCACGGCTGACGATCGCGGGCTTGCTGTTGGGTGCGATCGTTTTCAGCTTGCGGATCACCTCGAGAACGGCAGGGGATTTTCCGCTGCCCCCCACCGTCAAGTTGCCCACGGACACCACAGGAACCGGAGAGCGAACAGCCCGTTTGATTCCGGCGTCGTACAGCGCCCCGCGAAGCTTCGCCCCGAGAGACCAGAGCGCGGAAATCGGCGAAAGCAATCCCGGCTTGATCCCCTCGCGCCACACCAGCCCGTCCGCCTGCTCGCGCAGGGAGATCATCCTCCGTTTCAGTTCGAGCCGCCATTTCTCCAGGTCGTCGGCCTTCTCCTCCGCAGGGATTGTCATCGGCTCACCGACGATCACTACGCCGCGGGAGAAGGGCCAGGGGACCTGGAAACGGTCCCAGGAGCGTTCAAACTCCCAGGCTGGAGCGGCCGCGCCGATCAGCGGCACAATCGGGATTCCCGCGGCCTTGGCGATCGCAACCGTCCCGAGCTTGGGGTCTTCGCGGGGACCGGTGGGACCGTCTACCATGTTGGCCACCACGGAGGATTTTGCGACACGGATCATTCCGCGCAGCCCCGCAGCCGCACTCTCCCGACTCGAACCTCGCACCGTCTTGTATCCCAGCTTTTGGACGAGACTGGTGATGATCTCTCCATCCCTGCTGGGAGAGGTCAAGCCGGTGATGCCGCGTTTACGGTGGGTATACAGCGGGACCACCATCCTTCCGTGCAGCACCGCCAGGATCCAGTTGCTCTTCGTCGCTTCGAGCTCGCGTTCGCGCTCTTCCCCAACGACGCGAATCCGCATCAAGGAGCCAAGTGCGAGGATCACTCGCGAACCCAAATACCCCAGCACCGACGGCAGCAGACGGTCCTTGTTCGGAGGTTCACTCACTGTTCGCCCCCAAAACGGTCCACCATCCACGCAGCGAGACGCTTCGCCATGCCCGGTTTTCCCAGTTGTGAAGACACTTCCCGCAAACCCTCGATGACTTCGGAGCGCTTTGGCCCCGCCCAGATCGCCAGCAGATCGCCCGCGAGGATGTCCCCGCGCGCTTCGTTCTGAAGACGTTCGCGCACCACCTCACGCCCAGCGAGCACATTGACCATGGCGATATGCCGGACCCCCCGAACCAGCAACTTTGCGAGGCGGAAAGTGAGCGGCGACACCCTGTAAACGACGACATATGGTGTCCCGACCAGGGCCGCTTCGATTGTCGATGTCCCGGATTTGACAAGCGCCACGCGGCTCACCGCGAGGGCGTCGTACGTAGCGCCCTCGACAATATCCGCTCCTTCGAAACCATTGAGATGACGCTCAAGCTGTTCGCGCGATACCGTTCCCGCCCGCGCGACCAGAGCACGGATCTTTTCCTCCCGGGTCGTACGAAGCTCCCGGATCGCGGCGAGCTGCTGTGGGAGCAAGCGCTCCACTTCATGCGCCCGGCTGCCGGGAAGAACAGCAACCGCCTCCTCGTCGGTGGCAAGCTTGAATTTCGTTCGCAGCTTTTCCGCATCCCCCGAGCCAGTGACTTCCCCAACGAGCGGGTGGCCGAAAAAGACCGTCTCGAGGCCGTATTTCCTGTACACGTCCACTTCGAAGGGAAACAGCACCGCCATCGCATCGACAAGTTTCGCGATACCCTTCGCCCGTCCCTTCCGCCACGCCCAGACCTGCGGGCTGACATAGTAGAACAGCGTGACTTGACGCCCGAAACGTTTGCGGAGCTTTTTCGCGAGCCTGAGGTTGAAATCCGGAAAATCGACGAAAACCACGAGCTCGCATTTCCGCTGCGAAATTTCGTCCAGGAGATGCTGTTGCAGTCTGAGCAGCTGCGGCAGATGGCGAACCACTTCAGTGAATCCCATCAGGGAGGCTTCCGAAAGGTCGGCCGTGAGTTCGCATCCCGCTTCACGCATCGCGTCCCCGCCCATCCCGGCGTGCTTCCAGCCGGGTGCGGCTTTTCGCAGCTCACGTATCAGGTGCGCGGCGTGACGGTCTCCGCTGCTCTCTCCGGCCACCCAGAAAACGTTCATCTAGAGAATTCCCCGCGAACGAACCGGCGCGAAATGGGCTTTCACAAAGTTCGCGATTTCCGGCCGCCGCTCGCGCAGCAGACGCTCCAGGTC
>Ga0315555_1003964_pt1 | contig 10115 bp, 10 predicted proteins | sample SalMarSW160380MG_FD_202113 | JGI IMG/M metagenome (GOLD analysis project Ga0315555, IMG submission 202113) | Salt marsh sediment microbial communities from the Plum Island Ecosystem LTER, Massachusetts, United States - Salt Marsh Sediment SW1603-80 ...
AAGACCCTCAATGTTAAACGGCACGTTCACAATTTTACTAGTTCATATTCCCCCCATGCACCCATCGTATCACCTACGATGATCACCACCCCCTCCACCCCGGAGATCTTGCGGCCCTCTTCCAAGACCCCCTCGATATCCCCTTTACCCTGCACCCGGTTACCCAGGGCGGTGGCCCCTGCATCGGCCAGGGTGCACGAGGGGGAGATGACGCACACGGCATCTGCCCTGCCGAAGCTCTTGGAGTGCCCCACCGTGCCCGAGGAGGTACAGATCCCCAAGGGGGTCCTCTCGGGCGGGACGCGTATACCCACCTTCATGCTCAGGGGGGATTCGCCGGCAAAGACCCCGATCCTTCTCTCGGTGCTTATCTGCATGAAGATATCCCCGCCGTTTTCCACTACCACCTCGGGGGAGGAAGCAAGCAACTCCCTGCCCACGAACTCCGCCATGGCCCCGGCCACCCCGGCCATGGGACCCACCCCGGCCTTCTGCGAGGCGGCCAGCATCGCTTGCACGATCTTCGGCGCCAGCGGATCCGCCGCGAGAGGGGCAAGGCTTATCTGAAAAAGGGGGTTGGCCCTGATATATTCCTCTACCTGGTGGCGAAAGCGAATGACCGCCTCCTGGGCCTCTCGCTCCAGGGGGGTGGGGGCAAGGATGTAGAGGTCGGTCTCCTGGACCGCAACGCGAAAAGGCACCAGACCGTCTCGTGCCAGCCAACTCCGGTAGTTGCGCTGTCTCCTCACGTTTGCCCCTTGAGCCGTTTGGCGACGTGCCCCATCAACCCCCCGTCCCTGATCAGCTCCTGCATGAAGGGGGGTATGGGCTGCGCCGTAAAGCTCTTGTCCTGAGTCCGGTTGTTGATCTCGCCCGTGTCCAGATCCACTTCCAGCTCATCCCCCGCCTGGCTCCCCTGGGCCGCCTCCGGGGACTCCAGGATCGGCAGGCCGATGTTGAAGGCGTTGCGGTAGAATATCCTGGCAAAACCCGCGGCGATCACACAGGAGACCTTCGCGGCCTTGATGGCAAGGGGGGCATGCTCCCGGGAGGAACCACAGCCGAAGTTCTTCCCGGCCACGATGATTGCACCCGGCTGTACCCGCTCGATAAATGTCGCGTCCGCGTCCTCCATGCAGTGCTGGGCCAGTTCCTGGGGATCCGAGGTGTTCAGATACCTTGCCGGGATGATGGCATCGGTATCCACATCGTCACCGAACTTCCAGACCTTTCCTTTGACCTTCATCATATCCCCTTTGCCTTGTGATCTTTTTGAGCTTTAACATCACATTAGACTTGCCTCGCTCGATACGCGCCTCAATAGCAGTATTATAAAGCTTTTCATCTGTAAAGGGTACCCTTTATGCCTCCGCGGGGAATAAAAAGCCTTTTGCTCAGAACCCAAAGAGGCCAACAATGCTTGGTGCGGGGGTGGGAAGTAAATATATTGTAGCAGAAGGAATCAGACTTTTTAAAACGACGTAGATCTATTCGATAACCATTGTCCTCGCCGCCTCCTTACCACGCTCCACATTCACCGTCATGAGGATCACCAAGCCGACGATGAAGAATATGATCACGGCCAGGATGGAATTGCGGATCGATCCGGTGAGAACGGCCACCAGGCCGAAGATGAGGGGGCCGAAGATAGAGGCAAACCGATTGGCAATGGCGAAGAAGCCGAAAAACTCAGCCGAATGCCCTACGGGCAGCAGTCCGCTGTAAAGGGAGCGACTGATGGCCTGGCTCCCCCCCTGCACCAAGCCCACGAGAAAACCCAGCACCCAGAACTCCATTGGTTTGCTCATGAAATAGCCGTAGATGACGATGATGCAGTAGACGATCAGACAGATATAAATGGTCCGCTTCTCCCCGATCCACTGAGCCAATTTACCCATAAAGAGGGCTGCGGGGAAGCCGATGATCTGCACCATCAGCAGACAGCCGATCAGCGTCGATACCCCAAAACCCAACTCCTCCCTGCCGAAGATGGCCGCCATGACGATCACCGTCTGTACGCCATCGTTGTAGATGAGGAAGCTGATGAGGAACTTCACGAGCTCCTTAAAATGCCGCATCTTCCGAAAGGTGTCAGCCAGGGTCTTGAACCCATGGCTGACATACCGGACTTTTGCAACTACCTTGGCCTTGCGATCCCGCACAGAGCGGAAGGTGGGGATGGCAAAGAGCCCCCACCAGATCCCGACCGTGAGGAAGGAAAGCCGCGAACCCCAGGCCGCATCGGGGATGCCGAACCACGCGTGCTTCTGGATCATCAGGAGGTTGAGGATCAGCAAGAGCCCTCCCCCCAAATACCCGAAGGCGAACCCCTTTCCCGAGACGTACTCCCGCTCTCCCTCAGGGGCGATCTCCGGTAAAAAGGCGTTGTAAAAGACGTTTCCGCCGGCAAAACCGATGAGAGCGATAATGAAAAAGAGCGACGCCCTCAGGTAATCCCCGTACCCCACCGTGACCAGCAGGGCGGCGAAGACGGCCCCCAGATAGGTATAGAAGATGAGGAACTGCCGCTTGGCCCGGGAGTAGTCGGCGATGGCCCCCAGGACCGGGGCGCTCAGGGCCACGATGACCATGGCGATCGTGATGCTGAAGCTCCACAAGGGGGTAGCAAAGGTGTGAAAGGTGAATCCCAGGATGGTGACATCCACCCCCCCCTCAGGGACGATGGAGACGAAATAGATGGGAAGCACCGCCGCCAGGATGGTCGTGGCAAAGGCGGAATTGGCCCAGTCATACATACACCAGCCGAAAATGGTCCTCTTGTGGGTCTGCACAGACCTACTACCTCTCAAGAAATGGGTTAAAAGCTTCTTCTGCCCCTTTTACACGATTTTCGAAACCATGTGCAAGCCTTATGTGAGACCAGAACCCTGAGGGGAATAGTTGATATAACGGACGATATATGGTAAATAAGGGTGGAGGAGATACCAGATGGCTGCGGTTGATCTCAATTTCGACAAGCTGGGAGGTCTGATTCCGGTGGTGGTACAGGACTACGCCTCGGGTGAGGTCTTGATGCTGGCCTTTATGAACCGCCAAGCCTGGGAGGAGACCGTGAAGACCCGCAGGGCCACCTACTGGAGCAGATCGCGGAATCAACTGTGGGTAAAGGGCGAGACCTCGGGGAATTTTCAGGAGGTCAAGGAGATCTGCGTGGACTGCGACGAGGACACCGTCCTCCTCCAGGTGATACAGGGGGGAGGGGCCGCCTGCCATACGGGCTTTCGCAGCTGTTTCTATCGAAGGCTGGAAGGGGATGAACTGAAAATAGTGGGAGAACGTGTCTTTGATCCGGAGGAGGTGTATCGGTGAAGCTGTTAAAACTGGGGATACCCACGGGGAGCCTGGAGCAGGCCACTATCGAGCTCTTTCGCCGCTCGGGCTGGAAGATCACCATGGACTCCCGGAGCTATTTCCCCGCCATTGACGACCCTGAGATCAACTGCACCCTGGTGCGGGCCCAGGAGATGTCCCGCTTCGTGGAGATGGGGGCCCTCGATATGGGCCTCACCGGCAAGGACTGGATTGTAGAGAACGCATCGGATGTGGTGGCGGTGCAGGACCTGGTCTATTCCAAGGCCACCCAGCGGCCTGCCCGGTGGGTACTGGTGGTAGCCGAGACCTCTCCCGTGAAGCGTATCGAAGACCTCAAGGGGAAAAAGGTCTTTACCGAGTTGGTGAACTTCACCCGGCGGTACTTCGCCGACAAGGGGGTCACGGTCGATGTGGAATTCTCCTGGGGGGCAACCGAGGCCAAGGTGGTGGAGGGGCTGGCCGACGCCATCGTGGAGGTGACGGAGACCGGAAGCACCATCAGGGCCAATGGCCTCAGGATCGTCGAGGAATTAATGACCACCTATCCCCAACTCATCGCCAACAAGAAGGCGTGGAAGGACCCCTGGAAGAGGGAAAAAATCGAGCAAATCAGCAGGCTCCTCAAGGGTGCCCTGGATGCCGAGGGGATGGTCGGTCTGAAGATGAATGTCCCCAAAGAACGCCTGGGAGAGGTAATGAAGGTCTTGCCGAGCATCACCGCCCCCACCGTGTCAGACCTCTATCACAAGGATTGGGTCTCGGTGGAGACGGTGATGTTTGAGAGGGAGGCACGGGATCTCATTCCTCAGTTGATCAAGAAGGGGGCGGTGGGAATTATCGAATACCCCCTCAACAAAGTCATCTAACCCTCCTTTTTCAAAACCACAAAGAGGGTGCGATACCCATTGGCCTTGACCCGCACGGTGAGCAGCAGGGTCTTTTTCTTATGAAGCCCCATATATTTGCGAAAGTCAGCCATATCCTTGATCTGGTTGTGTTCCACTTCGATTATCACATCCCCCGGCTGTAATCCTTCCGTCTGGGAGGGGGAGCCCGGCTCCACCTCGGTGATCACCACCCCTGCATCGTCGGGAAGCCCCAGGTGATCGGCCATCGCCTGGCTGATATCCTGGACCTTGAATCCCCAGCGCCCTGTTGTCTCCTCAGGCTTGGTTGGGGCGGCCGCAACCTCTTTCTCCGGGACCTCTGCGATCGTGACCCACAGGGGCTTTTGCTTCTTGTCGCGCAAAACGACGATCTTTACCTTTTTCCCCACCGGGGAGTTGCCCACCATCTTAACGAGCTGATATCGCTCTTTCACCTGCTGTCCGTCATACTCCAGGACGACATCCCCCTTGAGTATTTTCCCCTTCTCGGCAGGGGAGTCTGGGATCACGTCGGAGATCAAAACCCCCTCCGTTTCTTTCAGTCCGAATGAGTCCGCCAGTTCCGGGGTCAGGTCCTGTATATAAACCCCGAGATAACCATAGACCACCCGGCCTTTCTTGAGCTGGGGCAGCAACCTCTTGGCCATGTTGATGGGGATGGCAAACCCGATCCCTTGCCCGCCGGCCACAATAGCGGTATTGATCCCCACCACCTCGCCCTTGAGATTAAAGAGGGGACCGCCGCTGTTGCCCGGGTTGATGGAGGCATCGGTCTGGAGAAAGTCGTCATAGGGGCCGGCACCGATCACTCGCCCCTTGGCGCTGATGATCCCCGTCGTGACGGTCTGCTCGAGGCCAAAGGGATTTCCGATGGCGACGACCCACTCTCCCTCCTCCAACGTGTCCGAATCACCCATGTGGACCACGGGAAGATCACCAACGGCCTTGATCTTGATCAGGGCCAGATCTGTCTTTGGGTCTGTCCCAATGACCTCGGCATCGTATTCCTTCTGGTCCGAGAGCTTGACCTTGATCTCCTCCGCCTTCTCGATCACGTGATTATTGGTCAGGATATGGCCCTCCTTATCGAGGATAAAACCAGATCCCAGGCTCTTCTGCCTGAATTCCCTCGGCTGCCGGTCTCCGAAGAACCGCTTGAAAAACTCGTCGCCGAAGGAATCGGGTCCGCCACCAAATCCTCGAAAGAAATCGTCCAAGGGGCTTCGCACCAATTTGGTAGTGCTGATGTTGACTACGCTGGGTTTCAGTTCCTTGACCAACCCGGTCAAGGAAGGAAATCCGGTAACCCCTTGGGCCGCCTCTCCGCCAAGGGCAAGGGAGGGAAGGATGGCCAGAGAGGCGACAAGGGACACTGCGAACATAATCTTAGAAAATGATCTCATAAACCGTACTCCTTTGTTGTTTCTCGTTTTTTGTTCGATACGGTATTGTCAGGAGGTAAGGGGGCAAGAGATCAGTTGCGATTGAGGTAAGGATCTTTCCTCTCCCGCCTCTTGCCCGTGACATATTCTCGCCAGGAGATTTCCTTGACAAACTTGACCCCCCCCCCGAAGCGCTTCTTCTTCACACGGGGTACATGGAAGGATGCGGCAAGGACGCCGAAGATGTCATCACCCTCAAAATACCGCACCATCTCGTAACTCTTCCCCGCTCCGACATGGCCGCCTTCCATCACCAGCTTGAAATACATCTTCTTCCTCGGTCTCTCTTTTTTGTTGATGCCATTGTACCGGAGGAAGATTAAAAACCGATTAAAGAAAGATTAAATTTTTTTAATCTTTCAGGGGAAGGGTCACCGTAAAGGTGCTCCCCTTTCCCACCGTGCTCTTCACCGTAATCTGCCCGTCATGGGCCCGGGCAATCCACTGGCTGATGCTTAACCCGAGGCCCGTTCCTCCTGTCTCGCGAGACCTCGCCTTATCGGCCCTGAAGAAACGATCGAAGACCCGTTTCTGGTCCTTCGGGGCGATCCCCACGCCGGTATCGGAGACAAAGATCCTGACCACCCCCTGATCGTGGTCGCCCTTCACCCTCAACTCCACCTCACCTCCAGCAGGGGTATATTTCAGCCCATTCTCCGTTATATTCAAGATGAGCTGCCGCAGAAACAGGGGGTCCCCCTCTACCGTGGTAAAACCGTCGTCCATAAAGGAAAGCTGAACCCGCCGCTCACGGGCCAGGATCTGGAGATCGTCCCATACCTCCCGGGCCAGAGAGGATAGATCCACCTCCTCCCGCTCCATGGTAAGCTCTCCCATATCTGCCCGGGAAAGAGTGAGCAGGCCATCGACAATGCGGGACATACGGTTTGTTTCCTCCAGATTGCTGTTCAGTATCCTCTGATATTCCTGCAGAGTCCTTTTCTTCTTCAGCCCTACCTCCACCTCACCCCTGAGGATGGTCAAGGGGGTCTTGAGTTCATGGGAGGCATCAGCAGTGAAGCGCTTGATCCGTCGAAAAGACTCATCCAGCTTGGCGATCATCTCGTTGAAGGTCGCGGCCAACCTCCCGAGTTCATCGTTAACCCGCTTTATCCGGATACGCTGGCTGAGGTCGCCGGAGCCGATCCGGCGGGCGATCTGGGTAATCTCGTCTACCGGCCTCAGGGCCTTGTTGGCCAAAAAGAGCCCCCCGGCACTGGCGAGCAACAGCGCGGCCGGCACGGCAATCAACAGGATGAAGAGGAGTTGATGCAAGGCCTCCTCCACCTCCTCCAGGGGGCTGCCCACCTGAACGATCCCTGCCATCCTCCCGTTGTCTGTGATGGGCATGGTCACCAGCCGCAGGGGGTATTTACCCATGACCTGAACGGTCTCGAAGGTCGTCCTGCCTTTGGACGCCGCTTGCAGGGTTTGAACACTCAGTGGAACCTTCACATTCCTCAAATTGGTCGACATGCCGCCAACCCTGCCCGATTCGTCTAGGATCTGAATAAACCTCCCCAAGGGCTTGATCCCGAAACGCTCGGTCATAATCCGGTCGAGATCGGCCATGCTGGGGCCCGCCCCAAGGGGGCTGCGCGCTGAGGAGACGGCGATCTCCGCCATGGTCTTTATCTTGTTGTCCACCCCTTTATAGAGACTATCGGCGAGGGTAAAGTACAGGAAAAAGCTAAAAGAAGAGAGGATGATCCCCAAGATCACTACATACCAGAGCGTCATCCTGAATTTTATGGTTTTATACAGTATCATCCCCTAACCTTTTAACATGTATCCCACGCCTCTGATGGTGTGAATCAGTCCCTGCGAGGAGTTTAAGTCGATCTTTTTGCGCAGGTGATTGACATAGACATCGATGACGTTCGTCATGGGGTCAAAATGGTAGTCCCACACATGTTCTGATATCATGGTCCTGGTCACGACGCGGTCGGCGTGGCGCATCAGGTATTCAAGGAGGGCATATTCCTTCGCCGTGAGATCGATCTCTTGCCCCTCCCTGCTCACCGTGTGGCTCACCGGATCCAGGACCAGATCACCCACCCGCAGCTCTCCTGCGGGCTCCCGCTCCTTCCTCCTGATCAAGGCCCTCACCCGGGCGAGCAACTCGGCGAAGGCAAAGGGCTTGGTCAGATAGTCGTCTCCCCCGGCGTCGAGCCCTTTGACGACATCCTCAACGGAATCCTTGGCGGTCAACATAAGGACGGGAAGGGACAATCCCTTCTCCCGCACTCCCTTCAGGACCTCCAGACCATCTATCTTGGGGAGCATGATGTCCAGGATCACGAGGTCGTAATCGCTGGCCTCCACCATGTAGAGTGCCTCCTCTCCATCGTAGGCGCAGTCTACGGCATAGTACTCTTCTTCCAGCCCCTTTTTCAGAAAGCTGGCCACCTTTTTCTCGTCCTCTACCACCAGGATACGCATAACGTGAATTGTATCGCAAAAACAAACGGCTCAAGGATGAGCACAATTTAATTATTATGCCCATTACCCAAAAATGCAAGGGGTTTTTGGCGGGAAAAACTCCTTGCCTCAGGTGGATATTTTATGTTATTAAATATCTTTTGTAAAAATGAAGAAATACGAGGACTAGGAAGATGGTTGAGATGAGCTTGGAGATGAAGACGGAGCGCAATCGGCTGCTCCGGGAATCGGTGAAGAAAATCGCCTCCACTAAGGTGGCCAAGCGGGCGGCGGAGATAGATGCGGCAGGGGCCTTCCCGTGGGACATGGCGGAACTGTTCGCCCAGCAGGGGTTCCTCTCGGTGATGCTGCCGGAGAGCTACGGCGGGATGGATGGGGATATCACCGCCTTCTGCATCATCGCAGAGGAGATCGCCTATGCCTGCGGCTCCAGTTCCTTGATGATCCTCGCCCACTCCGTCGGGCTCATGCCTCTGATGATGGCCGGCAATGAAGAGCAGAAAAAGAGATTCTACGAGCGGGTGGCAAAAGACCGTGTATTGGCCGCCTTTGCCCTGACGGAGCCTGAGGCGGGCTCCGATGCCGCTTCTCTCAATACCACCGCAGTATTGCAAGGGGACCACTACCTCTTGAACGGGAGAAAGTGCTTTGTGACCAATGGCGGGGCGGCTGAGCTATACGCCATCTTCGCAACCACCAGACCCGGGGAGCGAACCAAGGGGATCTCTATCTTCATGGTGGAGAAGGAAACCACAGGTCTCACCATCGGCAAGAGAGAAGAGAAATTGGGCATGAGGGGTTCCGACACCACCGACCTTATCTTCGAAAACGCCGTCGTCCCCAAAGAAAACCTCCTGGGAACAGAGGGAAGTGGATGGGAAAACGCCATGATGACCCTCAACCTCTCCCGGCCTGCCATCGGGGCCCAAGCGGTGGGGATCGCCCAGGGGGCCTTTGACTTCGCCCTAGACTATGTCACCAAACGGGTACAATTCGGACAAAAGTTGGCCGATTTCCAAGGGGTACAATTTATGCTGGCCGACATGGCCACGCAGATCGAGGCCGCCCGGGCCTTAGTATACAAGGCGGCAATACTCCTGGATCAAAAGGTCTATGAGCGGGACCGGATGTCCGCCATCGGTGTAGACAAACTTTCGGCCATGGCCAAGTGCTTTGCCTCCGATATGGCCATGCACGTCACCACCGATGCCGTACAGCTCCTGGGCGGCTATGGATACCTCAAGGACTACCCCGTGGAAAGGATGATGCGGGATGCCAAGGTCACCCAACTCTTTGAGGGGAGCAATCAGGTCCAAAGGGTGGTCATTGCCAGAAACCTCCTTAAAAAATATTTGGACAAGGACCTTGCCTAATAAGATTCGGGTCTATCCCGCACGGTCTTACAGGTGCGCATTCGGCAGCTCGATCTGCTCCCTCTTCCATCATCGTCATTTCGTCTGGTCTGCCACCGGATATCACCGCTAGGGGGGGGCTCATAAACCCAGTGTGCCATGAGCAGAGATCAGGGGTCCTGACACTAGTATCATTATCTACGTAACGCATTGTCCCGCCGGACCTCTGCGGGAAGGAGGGCAGCGAAGGAATGAATCTCTATGAGGTGAACTTCCAATCGGCGGTTTCCCCTTATCAGGGCAATTTGATCATCCCCTTTCGAGAGGTCACCGTACGCAAGCTCCAGAAGCTACCGGGGGAGATAAAGATAGAGGGGGAGATCACGTGTCACCGGCTGCGGGAGTTCATCGCCACTACCTTGGGGGATGCGATATTCTTCACCCGTCTGGGACCCGTGGACAGGGAGAAGGGAACCCTCTCCGTCGATGCCCTTATCACCTTCACCTTTATCCTCCTGGAGATGAAGGAGGAGGATTTCTTTCACAAGACTTCTGCGGAAGAGTTCGTTGTCGACCAGAGCTTCTTGGACCTCGCCACCACCAGTAACATACAACTCGCCCAATTTGAGGAATTCGATCACTTTCTGATCCAGCGGATA
>Ga0315555_1003968_pt1 | contig 10106 bp, 8 predicted proteins | sample SalMarSW160380MG_FD_202113 | JGI IMG/M metagenome (GOLD analysis project Ga0315555, IMG submission 202113) | Salt marsh sediment microbial communities from the Plum Island Ecosystem LTER, Massachusetts, United States - Salt Marsh Sediment SW1603-80 ...
TGCATTTTATTCCTATTATTTTCTTTCTGTATATATTGCCAAAAGCGATTTCACTTTGTGTGCCCACAGAACCGTCGATTGCTATCAATATATCCGCGCTCCCGGCTATGATTACGTTTCGAGCGTGACTCATTCCTGTTACTATCGGAACGTCTACCCATTTATTGGCAGAGGCTCCGGAATTTCCGGGTAGTATTCCAATAACCAATCCTCCTTTTTCCTTGGCTCCTCTTGAAGCCGCTTCCATCACTCCTCCCAATCCACCGGTTATAAGAACATATTTTCTTTCTCCTATTAAGTTTCCCATTTTGAGGGCAAGAGAGTAAATATCTTTTGAGATTTTAGCTCCGCCTATAACTCCGACTACTTTCATCTTATCACAGCTATTTTTCCATAATACGGTTTGGCGTCACCCGCTTTTATAGAGTAGTAATAAATTCCATTAGAAACTTTTCTCCCTTTCCTGTCTCTTCCGTTCCATTCCACATAATTTGCCCCATATCTGGTAACGCCCGGTTGAAGTTCTTCTACTAATCTTCCCGCTATTGTGAATATTTTTATCTCAACCGATACTTCTTCTGAAAGATGATAAACTATTACGGTTTTATCCTTCATTGGATTCGGATAATTGTTGACATTCCAGAGTAATTCTTCTTCTCCTATTCTGAAAGATATCTCGGAAATAGTTATATTTCCGGCGTTATCTCTCGCGAACACTTTAAACTTTAAGGAATCGTTTAAAGCCGGAACATCATAAGAAAAAGCAACTTCTCCAGTAGTTGAACTGCCCGTTATATATGAAAATCTATCTGCCAAAAAATATTCATTTATATCATTGACGATGACCTGAATATTTGTCTTTTTTCTTAAATCGATTCCGCTGCTGTCCCTGACAACGAGAATGATTTCTCCCTTAGGAGGTATTAAATCTCCTCTTTCTATAACTCTGTTTTCTATTCTGAATTCTACAGAAGGCGGAATTGAATCTTCGGGAAGTGAACCTTCGGTAAAATATATAAGGGAAGAATTATACGATTCTTTTTCTCCTTTAGAATAGATGCGGATATTACCCGAATCGGACTCTATATCGTAAGGGATATTTATTTCTACCGTAAATGAATCACTGATTACAGGAGCGCTTCCTCTGAATAAAGTTTTTCCTTCTTTTGTTATTGGTACTGCGATGAAATCTTCGGTTCCTTCCGACGCGTCTAAAATTGTATCATAGCTCGCCTCTGTTATAACACAGAAAATTTTATCGGCTGAATTAGCAACATCTCCTTTTATTTCCAAACGGTCTCCGCCTAAAGCGGTATCGGGTAACGTAATATTAAGGGGTACAGAATCAAAAAGTATAGAAGTGGCGGGGTCCCCGAAGTATGTATAGGTCTTTTCCCCTCCGGCTTCTTTTGCGAGAAGAAAAACGTCACCTCCGGTCTTTACCGAATCGTTAAAAAGATTTTGTATCAACCTGCGTCCCAGAGTGCTATTAGTAAAGTAGTCGCTTGATCTACCCGCGGCGATTGAAACGATATTTCCTCCGTTTTTATAAAGATTCAAAGAGCTGCCAATACAATCTTCATCCGGTCTTTCAAAGTAGCCGACGTCACAAGAGCCAAAGTAATAGAAAGGAGTTTTTCTCCAGTTAGATAAAGTATTAACATCCTGAATCTCAAAAACGGATTCGTGGGCAATTTTTGTTAAATTGCCATGTCCGAGATATATTCCAAGAAGAGCTCCATCGTTCATTGCTTCCAGATGAGCTTGTTTTGCGCTGGGTTTGTTTCCGGACGGCCCCCAGGGATATTCCATTAGATAAATTTTGTCTCTGTATAGCCAATCGGGTAAAAATTCAGATAAGTTTTCCATATATTCAGTATGAGCTTTTTCAGTGTTACAGGTAGTAGGAGGGGCGAAGGCATCATCAGCCATAAGTATTGCCTTAGCCCTCCAATCACCTGTACTCTTTTCATAATCCATTAATTTATTTACCCATTCAATTCCTTCCGATATGTTGGAAACGGTTACTCTTCCGATTGGTATATCCGGAGCCACATTCCCTTCTTCGTTGAAATCCACGTACCAGCTATCTAAAGACGGATTCGATGTAAGGTAACTACTGGTTGTATAAATAGTCGTACCTTTTGTATGTATAGGAATAAAAGAAGTTTTTTCGTTGCTTCCCGTCAAATTCTTATCGTCATAACTGCCATCACCAAACAGCAGAACATAACTAACAGGAGGATTCCAGTTTTCCTGTGTCCAATACAAAAATCTCTTTATGGCGGAAGGGTCTTTTACGCCGTAAGAAAAATTATTATAAATGTCATCTATTTTTATAACTCGAGTTGAAGGCGAAGAAATACCTCTAAGATGATTCTCTCTCCAGTTTTTTAATGAAGTAGCCGGAGATATAAATTGATTGTCGGTTATTAAAATCCAATCAGCTCCACCTTGAAGTAGATTTGTAGGATCTGCTAAAGATATATTTTCGATAGTATATGGGAAAGACTGCAATAATATTTTCCCGGAGTTTGTAGAAAAATTCGCATTGTTATTGCTGAAAGAATGAGATATTAGGAAAGGCTCTCTGGAATCACTGATATTTAGGACGTAAGGATCGTTTAAAAACCCTGATGCACTATAATTTCTCATTTGAGCTTGGTCATTGGCTATTAATAATTTATTCTCATTTGCGACTAATCTTCTTTCATATATTATCTCTACATAATCCATAATTATAGATTCATCAGGAGTTTCCAGTGTAACAACTAATTCATTTGAACCTGAGTTAAGAGTGTTTATTGTATCGTTGACAACAGTTCTTTCTCTGTTTTCAGCTCCCTGGGAAGCAATTGTTTTTAAAACACTTTGTCCGTTTAAAGAAACATTTATACTATAATCTCCAGGGGTTTTGGGATAAAATGCTACCCTGATGATTGACCGGTTATTGTAATTGTTTAAAATATTAAAAGATGTTTGCAGATAATTATCAGAAGTGCCACCTGTCGTATTCAGTTCTTCCCATCCCCATGCAAGTCCGCTTTTTAAAGGGCTATATACATCTTCTTCAAGATGTATTGTGTCGGTAAAATGAGTAATCTGCTCGCCTCCGGCCTGAGAAATTTGCTCCATTTCTAACGGATTGTCACCGCTAAAACGTAACCAGTAAACATTTGTGTCCGTGTATGGATGATAATAGAAGAAACTATTTTCTGTAAATTTATTTCTGTCCCAGCCGGAAAGGGAATGAGAATAAAAAATAATTCTTTCCCCTTCTTCAAAAACACCATCTCCGTCGCTTTCATATATTGCGGGTAATACATCCGGAAGAGTATCCATAACTGCCATACTATCCATACTCCATTTCATTATCTTATGATACCCGCCGAGAACTTCTATTTCTTCAGGGTCGATCGATAAAGGATCTATTCCCGTACCGTTTAAATCTCCGGGAGTAATTTCATACAACCCTTCCTTTATGGTTTTTATTTTAGCATATAAAAATGATTCCTGACGTAAACCGCGGATAGCGGAGGTTCTTATTTGTTCTCCTCTGATTTTATTCAGGAAAATTTGGGAAATTCTTCTCTGATAACCCCTTGGTCGTATCCATTCTCCGCCTCTAAAATATATTTTAATCAAAATCGAATTTCTAACCGTTACTTTTCTTCCGTCAAAAGAAAAAGGATTTATTGTTAATGTGGCGTTACCATGAGGAGATGGATTGTTTCCGCTTATCGTTACAGGAAGAGGAGTATAACTCTTAGGATTTTCACTTGGCTGTTTTTCTCCATAAAATTGAATCATCGTTGGGATTGCTTTTTCACTGCGCGAACTTAAAACTTGATATTTTAATTCTACCTTTCCATCTACAGGAATCAATATGCTTTTTTTAACTGAAGCCAGTGCCGGATAACCTTTTTCTTCGGGAAATACTCCACCATCTTTTAAGTTATATCGAAGCTTATCTCCAATTTTATCTTTATTATACTCGGCGGAATATTTAATAACCAGAGAATCCGGTGTATCGGAAAGAACTGTGACTAAAGAAAGTAAATAAAGTATTATCATATCTTTTCTGCTTCTTCGATTAACATTACCGGTATATCATCTTCAATAGGATAGGCAAGTTTGCATTCGTTGCATATTAATTTGTTGTTATCTTTATCAAATTTTAAAGAACCTTTACACTTTGGACAAACAAGAATATCTAACAATTTTTTATCTATCATTATATTAGCCTCCTGGTTTTAAGTACGATAATAAAAATAATTAATTTTGAACTTTGTGCAACCTGTATAATTAAATTATTTTTTTGCTTAATATAAAATAAAATTTATTTCTGTAAATAGTAAAACGTTAATTGTTTCTGTCAAAATAATTAGTTCCCTTGACATTTGTTTTTCTTCCTGTAAACTCAAAACAATTTCAAGAATATTAAGGAGATAAGATGTTTAATGGGTAATCTTATATTATGGTTTGGTTTTATTGCTGCTTTTATAGTTGTGCTTTCCGTGGCGAAGAAAAGTTTATGGCTTTCTTTGATGCTTGGGGCTTTTATTTTGGGTTTTGTAAGCCTTCCTTTTGGAAAAGTCTTTATAGTCATTTTCGAAACCCTGACAGATCCGTCGATTATATTACTCGCTGTATCGGTTGCGGTCATCCCTTTAATCGGTGGAGTGATGAAAGAATCTCATTTGATGAAATCCCTTGTGCAGAATTTACGTATTGGGAAAAAGGGTATTCTTATGGCGGGACCAGCGGTGTTTGGGATGCTGCCTATACCCGGTGGAGCTCTTCTTTCAGCCCCTCTTGTTGAAAGAGCCGGTGAAGACGTGAAAGATCCTTTGAAAACGCAGATGAATGTCTGGTTCAGGCACCTGCTAATGTTTGTTTATCCTCTCGGAGAGTTACTGCCAACCACAAAGATTGCTAATGTTAATCTTTATAGAGAAATTATATATATGATTCCTTTTCTCGTATTTTCCTTTATTCTGGGGTATGTTTTTTTCGCGAGAAAAATACAGGGCACTATTGAGTATAAAAGTAAATTTGACCTAAAGGGATTGTTTATCCCTTTAGGTATAATATTGCTTGCGCCGCTATTCCATTTTTTCTTTCTGAGATTTTTCACTCTTTCCGAGATCCCTCTCTTTATTGGAGTTTCTTTAAGTTTGTTCTTCGCTCTATATGTTTCCAGGTTACGGTTAAAAGATACTATTGCGGTAGCAAGAGAGATGAAAATCTGGATTTTCCCGTTAATAATATTCGGCATGTTTCTTTTTTTAAATATGTTTAAAGTTTCAAAAATGTCTTCACTGATTGCTGAAATTGCTATGTCTAAAACCTTGCTTCTGGTGGGAGTAGGAGCAATACTCGCATTCGTGACGGGAAGAGTGCAAGTACCTGTTTCGATAATTGTTCCGATATACTTTGCTAAGTATGCGGTCGAGTCGATACCCGGATTGGCTTTTGCCGTAATGTTTTTCTCGGTTTATATGGGATATATCCTTTCTCCTGTTCATCCGTGTGTATCCGTTTCTCTTGAATACTTTAAAACGACTTTTGCTCAATATTCTAAAAGTATGATTGTTCCGGTTTTGCTTTCCCTGATTTTAGCCACAATTGTTGCTATATTTATTCTGTAGGGTAGCAAAGAAGCAACATATCATAAATATAGCAGTTAGATCGTTAGACCGTGGGTTTGTTAGGTCGTTTAACCCAACCAACGAACCAACCAACGGTTTCAAAAACATGTATTATCTTCTTAATTTCAGAGAAGACAATAAATTACAAAAGTCAAAGTAATCCTTTAATAATATTTGAAGCCTACTTTACAATCTCTTGTAATTTATCTGTATTTTATTATAATTAAAAAAAATTTTGAATAAAAACCAAATAAAGGATTAATACTTATGGATGATTCGATTTTAATAGAAAAAATTAAAAAAGGCGATATGGAAGCTTACGAAAAACTGGTTAAAAAATATATGAAAAAAGCGTACAATGTAGCGCTTTATTATACAAAAAATCCAACCGATGCCTGGGACATTTCTCAACAGGGATTTATAAACGCGTGGCAAGGAATAAAAAAGTTTGACATAAAAAGACCTTTTTTCCCCTGGCTTTACGCGATAATCAAAAATGAAGCATTGAGCAGGTTCAAGCAAGAAAAAAGGGAAGATGATAAGAAAAACGATTTGCCGCTTAAAAGTATCGATTCTCCGGAAGAAAGCTTATTCAAAAAGGAAAAAGTAAAGAAGTTGCGGGAAGCTCTTTTTAAATTGGATAAGGAAAAACAAGAAATTATATATCTCAGGCATTACGCGGAAATGAGTTACAAAGAAATATCGGAAGCGCTCGATTTGCCCGAAGGTACAATAATGTCAAGGCTCTACTATGCCAGAAAAACTTTGCTTAAGGAGTATATGGGAGATGAATAGAGAAGAAGAACTAAAAAATAAATATTTCGAAGAAGATTTATCGGCAGAGGAAAAAGAAGAACTTGCCCAACTAATAAAAAAGAATAAAAAAACCGCAAAAGAACTAAAAGATATGGATAAATTAAAGGAGGTGATAGAAATGCTTGAACCGGTTAATCCCGAAAAGGATTGGGAGGAATATTGGAGTTCTCTCTACAATAGACTCGAAAGGGGAATAGGATGGATTGTATTCGGGGTAGGAACTATTTTAACTCTGACCTTTTTCGGGTTTCAGTTTATAAAAGAGGTAATCCGGGACCCGCAGATTGCTCTATACGCAAAAGTTGGGCTTATTTCATTAATCCTGGGTCTCGCTATACTTTTTGTCTCCGTTTTAAGAGAAAGAATAACCCTATCAAAAACAGATAAATATTCTAAGGAGGTTAAGAGATGATAATTTCTACTATTAACGAAATCGCGGGAAAAGAAATAACTGAAGTTTTAGGGTTGGTGAGGGGAAATACAATTCGCGCCAGGCACGTAGGCAAAGATATTATGGCCGGATTTAAAAACATAGTCGGTGGAGAAATCACAGATTACACAAAGATGATGGCAGAATCGAGAGAACAGGCATTGGACAGAATGATGGCGGAAGCGAGAAGCCTCGGAGCAGATGCCGTAGTCGGAATACGTTTCACGACTTCTTCCGTTATGCAGGGTGCCGCAGAACTCATGGCATACGGAACTGCGGTAAGACTGAGAGACAAAGGAGAATAGAAAAGCAATCAGGAGCCAGAAAGGTTGTTGAATAGTTAAATTGTTAAATAGTTGAATAGGAAAAGCAATAAAAAGTTTCGTATATTTAGTGTGTTTCCTGGTCTAATAATTTTTTCTCTTTGTGTTCTCTGTGCCTTTGTGTGAGATATTGTTTTTTGTTTGTGGGGAGAGCTTAAGATTTTTCCCTTGACTATTTCCTCGATTTGCCCTATTCTTCCTATTGAGGGGACCTGAATTAATGCAGAAGGAAACGGATAAAAAAAGTTTCGATAAGCCTTCTCTTGAGGAGCATATATATGAAGGCAAATGGGGTATTGTTGTATTTATTCTTGGTCTGGTGCTGCTCTGGTGCGGATACTGGCTCGCGGGTTTTCTCCCGCAGAAATTCAGTGCGGCAACATTCGCAAAATTATTTTCCTATATAGGAATTTTAACAGGTACCGGAGTATTTTCGGTTGGATATTTTTCTTACCCCAGAATACACAACCTGAAGGTTTTTCTTGCCGCCCATGTAACCGGTTTGTCCGTTCTTGCTTTTTGTTTTTTTAGTCCCGCCGGAATTTTTTCTCTTCCGGCATCGGGGAACTTTGTTCCCGGCATTTACTTATTTATGATTTTAGGAATCCTTACCAGTACATTATTACCGACGTTTTTAAAGTACAGATGGACCAAACGAATTACTGTTTCGATTCTCATTGTAGAAGCAGTGCTTCTCTTCCTTTTATGGAAAACACCTTTTAAAATGACTTCTCTCGAGGCTTTGCGCAGTAATGATTTACATGTATGGTTGAATCTTATTCCCGGTTTATTGGTATTCTCGACTCTAATCATTTCAATATTTATTCTGAAAAATCAATTCTTTTTGGGTGGGGTTATGGGAGGAATGTCTATTTTTTTCGGAGGAGGATGGTATTTTGGTAATTTTAGAGCCGAATTACTACTTTTTGATTCCTACATATTCGCGGTGGCTCCGCTTTTTCTCGCGATTGGGCTTTTTGTGCACTGGCTGGCAAGGATGGAGCACAGAGCTTCTTACGACCCATTGCTCCGCGTGTATAACCGCAGCTACTGTGAGCGCATTTTAAACGAACAAACGAAAGTCGATACAGGACCTCCCTTCGGTATAGCTATAGTGGATATCGACCTGTTCAAAAAGATTAATGATAAATACGGGCACAGAGCAGGCGATGAAGTGCTGATTCAATTGGTTAAAATATTGTCGAACGAAGTAGTCCCCGACGGTATTGTTTGCCGTTACGGTGGGGAGGAATTTGTTATATTTTTCCCTCATCAAAGCACAACCAAGGTAAAAATGATGATGGAATTAATTAGAAAAAAAATAGCAAAGACGTCTATTAGAGTAGGTAAAAAGACAATAAAAATCAATGTTTCTGTTGGAATTTCACATCGCCATGGCAAAGCACAAACATTACAAAAAGTTTTCAGAATGGCCGATAAAGCTCTTTATAGAGCTAAAAAAGAAGGAAGAAATCAGGTTAAATTTAGTAGAACCGAATGATTAATTTTGAAAGGTTAGGACGTTAGGAAGTTAGAACGTTAGGTCGTTTAAAAGAATCCAAACCAACGACCCCGCCCAGAATATTTCGCATGTAGAACTTGTAGTTCTTACTTTTTTTCAAAGAATCTCTGGAGATAAGCTTCCGCGAGACCTCGGTATTTTCCCCAGAGTTTTTTGCTGTTTAAATCGAAGTCCTTATCGATTCCATAGTTTTCTTTCATGATTTTTTCACTCAGGCAGTCCACATAAAAAGCGTTATAGTCTCTTTTCTGGAAAATGTTATATAAATTTACGGAATAATTGCCTATTCCTTTAATATCCTTTATATCTAATTTATTATAGTTCTTTTTAAGTTCCAGAATATAAGCGGTTTTATATCCGAGTTTTAGTTTTTTAAGTTTTTCTTCTGTGTAATTTTTTCTTTTAAAATTGAGCGTCCTGTAGACCTTTCGCATCTGTGTTCTATAATTTCTATAAGAATTATTCTGTGAGACCATAGCGCCCACCAATGCTTCGAAATCCGAAAAAGCCGAAACAACGCGCGTTTGTTTTATTTTCGGAAGATATTCTTTTAAAACTTTATCTTTTCTGCAGAGCGAATAAAAATTTTTTAAGTCTTCATCCAGACCAAGGCAATAGGAAATATGTTTCCTCAATGTTTTCAATTCACCTTTTTCCATGCCGGGGGATATATCTATTGTTAGAGAATCTTTTTGTGCTTTAAAACTAAGGTCGAACATTCGGTCGTTAAAATAGATTTTTCTTACAGGCTCATCCTCGTAGAAAAAATAAAAAAGCCCGGAATGAAAAGTTTTGTAAAAATCATAATCCTTTGTTTTTATTTTTATCTCTGACATATTGTAAGGATAATAATGTTGTAAACAATTTTCGCAATAAAAAAACAAATTTAACCACGAAACACACTAAATACACTAAATTGTTTATTTTTTTTACTAAAACCTAACACCGAGGACCTAAGACCTAATAACTCACACAGAGCCACAAAGAACACAGAGAGAAAAAACAATTTGACTATTTTTCAATTTAACTATTTAACTAATCCGAAGGATTCTTATTTTATTACCAGGATTTTTTCAGTTAAAAGTATTTTTTCTTGTTTTAAAATACAGAAATACACGCCCGGGCAAACATTTTTAGTGTTCCATTCGATTTTGTATGTGCCGGGATTTAAAAAATCCTTTTTAGAATTAAAAACTTTTTGTCCCAATATATTAAATATAGAAAAATCCACATGCCCCTTTTTCTCCGCTTCTATAACAAAATCTCCTCGAGTTCCTGACAAAATAGATGAAAAGGATAAGCTGAAAGGCTGCCCGGCGTTAAACTCTTTAATATAGGAAAAGTTGCCTTCTCCCGGTGTTTTA
>Ga0315555_1003978_pt1 | contig 10093 bp, 12 predicted proteins | sample SalMarSW160380MG_FD_202113 | JGI IMG/M metagenome (GOLD analysis project Ga0315555, IMG submission 202113) | Salt marsh sediment microbial communities from the Plum Island Ecosystem LTER, Massachusetts, United States - Salt Marsh Sediment SW1603-80 ...
GCAAGTCCTGATAAATCGTGATGAGCTAAGGGGTGTTACCAGTGCCCTGAGAAGGGCAAGGCGGGTGAGGGTGAGCTTTGAAAAGAGCGGGGATAGCCTTGACGGTATGAGCCTTACTCTTGATACCGAGCTAATCCGCTACAAGTGGCGGGGTGCTGATGGCAACTTTCCCGAATATGAGAAGCTCATACCCGACCAGTTCAACACTCTTACCAGCTTTGACACAAACGAGGCACTGAAAGCGGTAAGCTCACTCAAAGTCCTATCCGACAGTAAGTCCTACCCGATAGACCTCATTATCGGTAACGACAGGGTGATAATGTCCAATCCCGATGACAAAGGACAAGCCGAGATACCCGCCGATACACAGGGTGAGGGCAAGGTCAGGATAGACGGAAGCTATCTTGCCGATGCCTTGAGGGCTTGCGGGGGTATGGTGGAGCTGAAGCTCACCGATGGCAAGTCGCCAATGCTTTTTACCTCTCCCGACTATGAGCTGGTGGTAATGCCAATGCTCACCAGTGAAAGTCAAAAGCCAGAGGATAAGGCAGAACAGGCGGAAGCCGAACCTACCGAGGACACCGAGCCAGAAGCCGAGACAACCGAGGTAGAGCAAGCCGAGGTTGAGGAAGCCGAGAAAGCTGAAGCGGTAGCTGAAGCCGAGGCAATCGCCAAGACCGAGAAGCCGAAGCGGAAGCGAAGCAAGGCAAAAGAACCAGTCGCCGTAGCCTGATAGTCCGAAATTGAACGCTTGAACTCAGAAAACAGCCAACGCAGAGAAGCGGGGGAGACCCCGCTTTTTTGCTTTTTTCAGGGGTATTCCTACCCCGATTGCGAGGGTGGGAATACCCCTTTTTTTGGCTAAAACGGGCAGGGAGTGCCGATGCCCGATGGCAGGGGCAGGCTTGGGATAGACATAAGACCTCAATGGCAGGGACATATCAGAGGTTGCGTGCTTTAGTGGAAGTCCACTTGGACAGTTGCACAGTACGGATAACAACCAAAGAGAGTAGGCGCTCCGTAAATATTTGGAAAGGAGGAAGCCAGTATGGCGGATAAGGACGCTATCTTTGTCCTTACCAGGGAAGACGTCATCGAGTGCGCCAGGGAGATGGGGATACCAGAGGAAACTATAACCGATGACATTCTTACCCAGGTGAAAAAGGGTGTGGAATGGGGACTGGAGTGCTGGTCTGAAGTCGTTAAGGAAGCCATCAATATGGCTCTCAAGAGCTAGCAGCTCCCGCTCATTCTCACAGGGGTTACTATGCCCAAAATCTGGATAGAAAGGAGGTGAAGCTATGCCTATCAAATGGAGTCCGCTGATGGTCAGTGAGGCGATGGACATGGTGGAGGAATTTGTTGGCCAGGTCATTGAACCGCTGGAGCAGGCCAGGATTGTCACCAGTGAAGCCAGAAATATCCCGAACTTACCCCAGTATGTTGACCAGTACCTCGTCCGGATTATCGGTGAGATAGACCGGACAATCGGCGGCAGCCAGTGGGAGCCGGATGGACGGCTCAAGGCAGGGATACAATCTGTTCGTGAGTCCCTGCCCGACGGAGCGGTAGAGGAAGAGAAGAAGAGACTTGAAAGTGGCAGCCAGCTAAGCTTGGTGGCTTAGAAGAAATGCTGGTAACTGAAGGGGGTACTATGCCCAAAATTTGAAGAAAGGGGGGTGAAAGTATGACAGGTCAGCTTGACTTGTTCGACGGGGTGAAGCTTGCCGAGCCTGAACCGACCACTACGGTAAGACTAGGGCGAAAGACTGTCCAGATACCGCTACGGAGAAAGCGTAGGGAAGCCACAAATCATCTGATGGAGATACTGGAAGACCTTGCAGGTAAGGACGTCTACATCGGCTCCTACGATGCCGGTGGACGCCACTTCTGGCTGGATAACCTTAAGCTACCCAAGCTTCAGCTGGAATGGCATCCCATCAGGCTCAAAAGCGACCAGACCTATATTCCCAGCGTCATCGTTTTGTGGGGAAGCAGGTCAGCCTGTGATTGGGAACACTACATTATATTATGAGCATGTTCTTTAAATATCGCATCGAAATTCTTAGCAGCAGCTTCCTGTTATCCAGGAACTACGTGACTATATTATAAATCTTATAGGATAGTTAGTAGTTGCTGCAAAGCCGGTATAAGCTCCTTCCTCTCAAACAGGAGTTCGGGAACTGTCCCCCAAGGCCCACGTTACTGGACTTGAACCTGCCCTTCTTGGACTTTCTTGATATGTCGCATTTCATCTAAAAGTTACCCCCTTTTTACCGTATGGTATCATTGAACCAACACCAACTGAATGAGGACGGACTATGGGCAAAGATGACCTTTCGGAATTAAATTCAATATGGGATGACGCCAGAGGTTTTATCGAACGCGGCGATTTTGATAAGGCCATCGAAATCTATAAATACATCCTGGTGAGGTACGGTGATAACACGGTTACCGTCGAGTATGCCAATGCCTATCTTGGGGATATATTTCTCACGATACAGAAGCTTGACATGGCTGAGGAACACATTAAGAAAGCGATAAACCTCAAGCCGGAGAACCCTGGCTACCGCTACATTCTGGGCTTCGTCTATTCCTACAAGCGACAATGGGACAAGTCTATTCCAGAATTTGAGATAGCGGTTAAAAAGGAGCCGGACAATGGTGAGTATCTCCGCGGGCTGGGTTGGGCTATATATGAAAGTGGTGATGTAGTCAAAGGGTTAGCCTCTCTTGAAAAGGCAACCCGTCTGGCGCCCGCCAATGCTAATATCCTGACCGACCTGGCCGTGGCTTATCTATCTTCAGGCAATATCGACAAGGCCAGGGAATATGCGGAAAGAGTGGTGAGGCTGGACCCCGCCAATCCAGTGGCGCAGGATGTTTTGAAAAATGTCCTGAGCTTTAGTAAGGGATTCAGTCAACCGGACGAGAGTGCAGCCAAAGTAAAGACAAGACCCTTATCTTATACTGACACCCACTTCATCCACCGGTTCAAAGTATCACTTAGGGACAAGCCTGAGATCTGGCGAATTATCGACATCAAAGGAAACCAGATGCTTTCCAGTCTGCACAAAGCCATATTCAAAGCCTTCGACCGCTTTGAGGAACACCAGTACAGCTTCTTTTTGAGCAACAAGCCATACGATAAGGATAGCGAATACACTTCACCGGGTCTTTATGAAGACGGAACGGGTAAACTGGCCACTCGTATCAGGATTGATAGTATTGCCCTGTATGGTGGACCGAAAATCCTCTATCTCTTCGACTATGGCGATGAAAGGTGGCACCAAGTCGAACTGATAAGTGTAACCGAAAGGGTTACTCGTGCCAGTTATCCCAGAGTGGTGAAGAAACAGGGTAAATCACCCACGCAATATCCCAGTGAGGGACGTTGAGGCGTTTGAACTTTTCATCGCAATGTGCAATCCAGCTGACTGACCTGCCCTAATCATCAAGCAGTAGCTCTTCACGAGAAAGCTCGTAAGCGGCTTTGCCTCCCCCAGTCGGGTTGGGGTGTGGCATTCCAGATATTCATCGCCAGGCCCAGCCACCTATTCAGGTCATCAAGCGATGTCACTTCCCCAACCCACTTTACGACGTCCTTGTTGAACCTATTATAGTTCTTCGCTTTCATGCAGTTCAGCACCAGTTTTCCCCACTCCTCTATCGGCTTGATCAGTTTGTCCTTACCTGCAGCCTGGGCTGCTTCCGTCATTCTGGCAACTCGTATCTCGTACATTTCAGCAGGAGGTAGGGATGACCACGGTGGCTCATCGGTGCCCGTTACCTCGTTAAGCTTGATGAGCTCCAGCCATTTACTAGCCCAATCATGGATCAGATCACGGTCCGCAGCTGAGTAGAGTCTTCCATTCACTGTCAACCTCGGTCTTTCTCTATCCCGGCGTCACCAATTTCCACAACTTCTGATATTAACTCCACACGTAGTACTTTCTATAAATTCCATAGCTAGCGGAACTCAATTGGTTGTTTACTGTTTTTGAGTTGGGTAGGAGCCCCCCCAGTTTATAGAATGCGGATTATTGCAAAAATAGCCTCTTTTAAGCGTGGTAAAAACTACCACACGTGGATTTCCATGTGTAAAACCTAATTTTTACTACACATAGCAGAGTAGTAATTATGAAGCCGTAAGTGCAGGGGTGCGGGTGCCGGTGTGTAGTGATCAGTGGGGTGATGTATGGGACACAGCTTTGGCCAGCAGTTTCCGCTTTATTTACCACAATCATATTCGCTCATCTACCCAACCGATGAGCTCGATCATTATCTTTCCCAAAAGTATTATGAGAGACATGGTCATAGAAGCATAGTTATAGCTTGGCTCCCAGATGTCTACTCCGCTTTGTAGCTCAAGCTGTTGGGCCAACCTGTGCAGATTCTCAGCTCTATAGAATAAATAAAAGGGGTTCCCAATAAACTCATTAGTTTCCAGAAATTCTTCGACGTTCTCAATGATTAAACCTTCAGTACAAACTCTCTTCTTACAATTGTCTGAGGTAGGATGGATTTAATGGACACCAAAGTCAGGTAAAATAGAAAGACGGAGGTGTCATAGTGAAAGGGATTCCACAAGGAAGGTACACGAAGGAGTTTCGGCAGGAAGCGGTGAAGCTGGTAGTTGAGGAGGGGTTATCCTGGGGGGAGGCGGCGCGGCGGCTTTCATTGCCGACATCGACACTGGCGAATTGGGTCAAGGCGGCGAAAGCCGGGAAACTGGGAGACGTTGGCAAGAATTACCGGCCGTTGACCGAGGTGGAGATGGAACTGGCCAGGACCAAAAAAGAGCTGGCGATAGTGAAGATGGAGCGCGACATCCTAAAAAAAGCAGCCGCGTACTTTGCCAGGGAGTCGCTGCCCGGTACGCGATGATGAAAGAACAGCGGCTCAACTATGCTATCCCGCTCCTGGGGCGCATGATGAATGTATCGGCCAGTGGCTACTATGTCTGGGTGGACCGGCCCCTGTCGGCGCGGGCGCGGGAGGAGATGCGATTGGAACTGGAGATTAAGGCGGCGGACCGTCGCACCCGGCAGACTTACGGCCCGGAGCAGCTCCAATACGACCTGGCGGAGCACGGGGTCCATGTTGGTATTTGCCGGATCAAGCGCATCCGGAAGAAGCTCGGCATACGCTGTAAACAGAAGAGGAAATTCAAGGTCACCACTCATTCTCACCACAAGCTGCCGGTAGCGGAAAACCTGCTGGGACAGCGATTTAAGGTCAGCCAACCGAACAAGGTATGGCTAAGCGATATTACCTATGTGCCGACGGATGAAGGATGGCTGTACCTTGCCGGGCATAAGGACCTGTTTCACGGTGAAATCGTGGGCTACGCGATGGGAGAACGCTTGACCAGGAACCTGGTAAGCCAGTCTTTGCTTCGAGCCATCGCTGCCAAACGCCCGATGGCTGGGCTGATTCATCATTCCGACCGCGGCAGCCAGTACTGTGCCCATGAATATCGACATCTACTGGGACATTTCAGCCTGGTAGCTTCGATGAGCGGCACAGGGAACTGCTTTGACAATGCCCCCATGGAAAGCTTCTGGGGCACGCTGAAACAGGAGTTGGTACACCACCGCCACTATAGGACCAGGCAAGAGGCGAGGCGAGAGATCAGGGAATACATCGAGATTTTCTATAACCGGCAGCGCCGCCAGGAAAGACTGGGATTCCTGTCACCGGCGGTCTACGCTCAAAAATACTACGCCGGTCAGTTAGCTGCATGAAAGGTTTGGTGTACATTATTGACATCCGGCATCAGTTAGGCTGATGTTCGTGCAATAGTAGGTAAATATTTCTGGCGATTGGGCAATCTCAACTAAAATTGGCAGAGCTGACTTTATCAGAATATTATCCGGATAAACCTTTGCTCTCCTGTTAAGCACATAGAAAATTAGCCGTTTTCCTGCAAGGTAATGGAATTACTCATATGATTTAGTATTTTTCAACCATGATTCAAGATACCCGTAAGCGGTCCAACCCCCATCCACGACAATAGTTTGGCCTACGATATGTTGTGAGTCCCCCGATGCTAAAAATACTACGGTATCAGCCACATCGCCTGGTTTTACCAACTTGCCGTTGGGAGTCCGGCATGCCAACTCATTTATATCAAGAGTGCCTTTAGCTACAAGGTTACTGACAAGGTCGGTTTCTACATATCCCGGGGCCACCGCGTTGATATTAATATTGTGTATGGCCCACTCGCTGCCCAATACTTTAGTAAGAGCCATTACACCGGCTTTAGCGCTGCAATAACACGCTCTTTCCGGGAAAGCCACAATGCCGTTTATCGAGGCAATGTTGATGATTTTTCCGCTTTTTCGCTTGATCATTTCTTTACCGGCAGCCTGGCTGCAAAAGAAAACGCCGGTCAGCATAACGTCGATGCCTCGCCTCCAGAGATTTTCTTCCAGCTTCTCTGAAGGGCCGACGATGGCCATGCCGGCGTTATTTACTAGGATATCTATTTTGCTAAACTGTTTCACGACCTCACTCATCATTTTTTCGACGGCCGCTTTATCCGACACATCAGCTTTAATCACGATAGAATTTCGTCCCAGTTCTCGGATTTCCTGCGCGACTTTCTCGGCTTCTTTGATAGAAGATGAACAGTTCACTGCAACATCAGCGCCTTCTCCAGCAAGGGACAGGGCAATAACCCGGCCGATGCCACGGCTGGCGCCGGTAACAAGCGCCGCCTTTCCTTCAAGCTTCATCACGGTATAACGCCTTCTTCCTTCAACGTAGCCAGATTTTCCCAGGTATAGCCGGTAGCTAGCAGCACTTCTTCCGTATGAGCGCCTATTTGTGGCGCAGCGCCGGTGATTTCTGCCGGCGTATCACTGAATTGTATCGGGCTGTTAAGCAGCCGCGCCTTACCTGCAACGGGATGCTCGATATCCGTATAGAAATTGTTTACAATAGCCTGCTCATCCTTTAAAATTTCGGCGATGGTCTGGTTGCCGCTGACAATAAGGTCATTTGACCGGAATTCTTTTTCCCACTCCGTCCATGTCCTGGTAGCGAGGATTTCATCCAATTGTGCAACTAATTCCTCGGCGTGCCGTTCACGGCTTTCCATCGTAGCATAGCGGGAATCATTGATCCACTCTGTCCTGCCGATTGCCCTGCAAAACGGGGCCCAATAATCCTGGGTAGGGTGGCACATCATGCACCACCGGTCTTTGCACCGGTATGATGTGTACATAGGATTAGGGGCGCGTTTTCTATCCCACCTAGGCTGGGGATGGCCAAAAAGCGCTGTCTGAATATCCAACCCCAGAGTCCATGCGGCAGTATGGTATAACGAAAGCTCGAGCCCCTGCCCTTTGCCTGTCTTTTGCTTATGGTAGAGAGCCGCGAGAAGTCCGCCCGTTAGATGGGCTGATGCCACAATGTCCATCATCCCCGGGCGTGATATTGGAGGGGGGTTATCCGGGCCGGAACTAACCAGGTCCATCATTCCGCCATACGACCAGGCGGCGACATAATCGTAACCGCGGTCGTTTGCTTTCGGGCCTTTGGAACCATATCCGGTAAGGACGCAGTGAACCAGGCCCGGAAACCTATCCTTAAGACTGGCATAGTCCAGGCCATATTTCTTCAATACATCTAAAGAATAATTAGCAACAAAAATATCGGCATCTTCAAGGAGCTTGTATAGTACCTCCCGGCCCTTTTCCGTCCGCAGGTTAAGAGCTACGCTCCGCTTGCTCCTGTTCAAAAATTCAAAATGGAATTCAATGTCTCCCTTCTCTAAATGCAGCAGAAGCGGCCCCCGGTTAAAGCTGACGAGACTCCTTTGCCAATCACCCCAGGTCGGCTCAATTTTGACGACGTCGGCGCCCCAGTCAGCCAAAACAGCTGTAGAGGCAGGTACGCCCACAACCTGTTCAAAAGCTATTACTTTTACACCATCGAGTAATCCTGCCATACCAATATCCTTAGTAATTTATAACTACCATCATCGTGACCGGTTTATTGGTTTTGTTCAGTATTGACCGGCCTTCATTCGGTCCCAGATAAAGTGAGTCCATCGGCCTTAAAGTGACCTCTTCTTGCTTGTTTTTTACGGTGATTTCGCCATCCAAAACGATATAGACTTTCTCATTAGGGTTATCTTCATATGCCCATTCGGCGCCGCCGCCGGGCAGGAAGTATGAAACACCAACCCAATATTTCTGGATACCCGTTTCTTCTTTACCCTGGAGACGCATGGCCGTCATGTCAAAATGTTTGGCTGCCGCGTAAGGTTTGGCATCCGACAAACTGAACTTTTTCATTTTTTCCTCCTGCTATCCTTGAATAACACAATATGGGGTTTTGGATATTCCTGTCGGCTCAAATGCAGCCTCCGTAGGTGTAATTCCTATCAGGCACATCGTTCAGATCGTCTTCGTCTATTTCTGCCACGCAGCGAGCCATGGATCCGTCTCCCATGTACCACCTGATCGGGAAGCAGTAGAATCTGAATCGCTTGCCCGAGATTTTATCAAGGTCACCGCCGAGATTCTCCACCCCGACTATTCCGTGACCCAGCATCATTTTGTGGCAGGGCTCCCAGGTACCCCAGCAGCCTATTGCCTCTAGGTCACCAAACTTCTTATCGTAAGCTTTTTTACCATAGACCTTGATGTAGGTTAATTTATCGAATTCAGCATACGCTTCCTCGCCGAACCGTTCGATGTATTCTTCGGAGATGGTTTTACCGGAAGCACCGATGAGGTTCATTCGGGTCATGCCGTTGTTGCCCATTGCCGTGTGGAGGGGATGGTCCAGGGCCTGCATATCCATGGCCACGCACTTTACTTTGTTATCTACAAACCATCTGCCGGCCTCGATGCCGGTGCCGCAGGAATAATGGTAATACTCTTTGGAATCGTCAAACTTCCGGTGCATGCCGGTATTCAGGCAAACTATCATGCCTTTCAATTCGCTCGGCTTGATGCTAACTTCTTCGCAGGCTATCTCCAGGTGTTTCGGACCGATCAGTCCCCAGCGCTCTACTTTGATCGGGAGGCAGACCGCATCTCCCGTGTAGGCGTCAACCGGCATTTCATGGGTGTAGCGGGCTCTTTTGCCGTCGAACTCTATTTCCATCACGTGACGGGGAGCATCACAATGCGTGCCGGTATGCATAGTGCACGTGATCTTCTGCGTCAAAACGCCGCCTTTTGCCATGGTGTGCGCATTATCGATTATCGGTTTATCGAAATAGGGCCAGCGGGGAATTTCAGCGCTGAAGGGATGTGTCAGGTCAACAAATACTTTTTTACTCATGATCAGAACCTCTCAACAGTTGTTCTTATTTTTTATTTATATTGAGACTAATTACCAGGTAGTAACACCGCCATCGATATAGAGGATTTGGCCGGTGACAAAACTCGATGCTTCAGAGGCGAAGAAGACTGCAGGCCCCACGATATCTTCCGGTACCGCCCATTTACCCATTGGGATACGGTCTTTCATTTGCTTCGCGTAGGCCGGGTCAGCCAGGGCGCCCTTTGTCAGGTCTGTTTCAACGATTGTCGGAGCTACGGCATTAACCAATACATTAGATTTGGCCCATTCGCAGGCAAGTGTACGGGTAAGCGAATCTACAGCACCCTTGCTGGCGCAATAAGCCGCGTAATTTGCCGGAAGCCCATAGCGCCCCCTGACAGACGATACATTGATAATCCTACCGCCCTTTTGCTTCAACATGACTCTTCCTACCGCCTGGCAGCAGAGGAATGTCCCTCGGGTATTAATGTCCATCACTTTCTGCCACTCATCGATGGGGAAAGTATCGGCAGGTTTACGGATGGCCAGCCCGGCGGCGTTAACCAGGATATCGATACGCGGGAAAACCTTTAAAATTTTCGCAACCATGTCGTTAACCTGTTTTTCTTCAACAATATCAGCCGCGACGGCCAGCGATTTTCGGCCTCTAGTTTCTATATCTTTAACCGTGCTTTTAAGTGCATCGAGGTTACGGCTGGCGACTGCAACATCTGCGCCGGCGTCAGCCAGCCCTAAGGCTATCGCCTTGCCAATGCCGCCGTGACCGCCAACTACCAGGGCTACCTTG
>Ga0315555_1003979_pt1 | contig 10093 bp, 8 predicted proteins | sample SalMarSW160380MG_FD_202113 | JGI IMG/M metagenome (GOLD analysis project Ga0315555, IMG submission 202113) | Salt marsh sediment microbial communities from the Plum Island Ecosystem LTER, Massachusetts, United States - Salt Marsh Sediment SW1603-80 ...
CGGACATCATTCTCGATGTATACCTCCTGCTGCCACCCATCGATGTTTAGATACTGCCGGAAGTAACCTTTCTGATATAAAAGCCCAACACCGATCATCGGCACGCCTAGGTCGGACGCGCTCTTTAGGTGATCGCCTGCCAGTAATCCCAGACCGCCGGCGTAGATGGGCAATGATTCGTGAAGACCGAATTCTGCACTAAAATAGGCGACCAATGGTTTACCGGACTCCGGACAGACCCTGTCAAGCCAGGTGGGCCCTTCGAGATAGGATGTGAGCATATCCGTAGCTTGTTTCAACTCGTGCAAAAAACTCTCATCGGTGGCCAGTGCCTCCAATCGTGCCTGTGAAACGGTGGCGAGGAACCTGATGGGATTGTGCCCACAAGCTGCCCATAAATTATTATCGATACGCCTGAATATCTCCAGAAGCTCGGGGTTCCACGACCAAAATGTGTTTCCTGCGATAGTTTCAAGGCTCTTCAAAGCATCCGGCACGGCCGGCAAAACTGTGAAGCTACGCACGTTAGGCATTTGCGTCTCCTAACAAGGTAAATCGTGTATTTTGCCGTACTAACGCCGCGACAAGCAGCAACTCCTCATCAATTTAATCGGCAAATCTACTCATTCGCTTAACAGTAAAAACCGATGGAAACATTGGGTTTGATAGATGATGCGCGTCCGATATTTTAGCTAATTTACCCACTGATCCAGAAGTAAAAAAGGCCTGTCTGAACAGGCCTTTTATACTTTGCTGGCTACCTCCACTGATGCCGTGAGAAAGGAATTTGAAAAGAACCCATTACATCTATGTGGGTAATCGTTGCTTGTGTCCGAAAGTCCTATCGAGTAGGCATTTCCGATCCAGCAAGGCCTGATTTCCCTGAGTACGGGTATCGGTTCTTTCAAATATACGCTATCTGCACGAACACCGCAGGGGTCAGCCTGCAATTTCTTTTGTACCAAATTCAGCACCCAAAGTCAAGGTTGTACCTAAAACATTGGTATGTAGTAACTTTGCCTTTTCTTTAATTTTCGGCTGTATAGTGGCTTTTTCTAAAGCCAAATTCTGTTAAAAACTGCCAGAGAACCCTCCATTACTGAAACGACAAATCTGGCCATAGGCTAACAAAGTGAACTAACTGTAGCAATATCGGGCTGTGCCTATGGTTCAGCCCAAGTGGGCTTATAGAGTTCGCAGTTCTGCCCCCACAGCGGTAGCCAGATTCTTCACGATATCAGCCTGAAAGTGATCGACCGTATCATGAGTCAATGTTCCGTCCTGGTCCCGAAATAGCAGCGAGAGTGTAACGCTTTTTTTGCCTGGAGCAATGCCCTGGCCCCGGTATATCCCGACGAACCGAATATCCTCCAGTTCATCAGGAGCCTTTTGGTTCACAGCTTCTGCAATATCAGCCCAACGAGTCTGCTCACCGACAACAATCGACAGATCCCTCTGTATCGAGGGAAATCTTGGTATGGGCTTAACTTGTACCGGTCCAATCGAGCGAGCCAGAAGCGTCTCGACGTTGAGTTCAGCACCACAGGCTGTTACATCCTTGAGGGCAGATCGCTGCTTCACTGTCTGCGAAAAAATCCCAGCGCTACCTATTGTACTTCCATCTACGTTGATTTGCGCACCGATTTCGGCCCAGCTAAGTTCGGCAGGAATAAAAGTAATGTTGGCGTCTCTATTGATGTTTTTCACAAGACCTTCAATTACACCACGCAAGTCTCGTATGTCATTATCATAAACCAGCGCCAACCTGGTCTGTTCCAATGGTAGGTTATCCTTTCCTTTTATAGGCACAAAAGCGTCGGCGATTTCAAATATCTTGCACGGTGAATTACCTACGTTGCGATTTGACTTTAGGACACCCAGCAACGAGCCTAACAAACTCTGACGAAGCAAATTCGCACCTTGCCTGGCCTCATCTCTTGCACTCAAATGCTCATTGCCATCGGTCTGTGCGAAGAGTTCAGCAGATGACTTGTCAACAAAGCCCACAGTGATAGTCTCGTAAAAACCGCAGCCGTTAAGATATGAACCTATATTTTGAATCGCTTTCTGACGCGGGTCCAGAGGTACTGCCTCGATTTCGATCTTGCGCTGAGTGGGTATTTTATTATAACCGTAAACGCGAGCAACTTCTTCAATCAGGTCGACCTCACGATAAATATCACTACGCCACGAAGGTACTGAGCAGACTACTAAATCATTATTTAGTTTTGGTTTGAAACCTAATGTCGTTAAGATTCTAACAGCTTCTTCGGCTGATATCTCGACACCAAGCAGTTTATTGAGTCGCGACATCCGCAACTTGACTTTTTTCGGTGATGGCTTTTGTGGATAAACGTCGACTACACCCTTAGCTATCCTGCCACCAGCGACTTGTGTAATTAACTGACATGTCCGCGCCGAAGCCCAGTCCACCGTTTCAATATCAACCGTCCGTTCAAAGCGAAACGCAGCCTCTGATGGAAGTGCCAGTTTCCTTGATGTTGTACGGACGCTTACGGGATCGAAGTAAGCATCCTCAAGAAGAATCGTGGTTGTGGAATCGCTCACTTCGGTATCCAATCCACCCATCACGCCGGCTATCGCCACAGGCCCTCGTGCATCAGCGATGATCAGCATATTGGGCTGAAGATCGCACTGCGAGCCGTCGATACTGACTATGCGTTCGCCTGCGAGGGCCTTTCTAACTATTATCTTGCCTTGTGCTAACTTGTCGTAGTCGAATGCATGTGGCGGCTGGCCGGTTTCCATCATTGCGTAATTTGTTGCGTCGACAACGTTGTTAACGCTCCGCAGACCAATTACTTCAAGGCGTTTCTTTAGCCAGTCAGGCGAAGGCCCAACCTTTACTCCTTCAATGATCCTCGCTGTATATCGCCCACATAAATCAGGATCTGCAATCTCAACGCTTGCAAACTCTGAGGTATCTTTTTCCAGCTCATCTAGCACGACAGGCGGGAGCTTTAACTGCTTGCCTGTCACAGCGGAAAGCTCACGGGCAACGCCGATATATCCCAGACAATCGCCGCGGTTGCTCGTAATCTCGACGTCGATGACAGCGTCGTCGCCCAAATATTCGATGCCTTCACAAGGAAGTCCTAAATCACTTAAGACCTCGGCGATTTGTTCTGCGCCGAGCCCAATCTCGATGTATTCGCTCAGCCAACTCAACAGTATCTTCATAGCAATAGTACCAAAAAGGACAAACCTTCAATTTCGACAATAACTTACTGGTTAAAGGTACAGATGTCAACGTTACAGCAAGGGCTCCATCGGAAAAAACAGCCACTTTGGACTTTTATGCTTTCTGGCCGTTCTTTATAATATGGCGGTTGATTTAGGGCTAAAGATAAAAGGGGACCGTTATGGCAAAGTTTACCTTATTGGCAGTCATAGTAGTCGGCTCAGCCGTTATCTTTTTGCTTGTTGGCTGTGTCGAGCGCAGGCTCACCATCAACACCGAGCCTGAAGGGGCGCTGGTTTTTCTCAATGACGAGGAGATAGGCGTTTCACCGGTTACGGCCTCTTTTAACTGGTATGGCGATTATTCGGTCCGGATAAGTAAGCAAGGCCACAAAACGCTGAACACGCACCGCGAATTGAAGCCTCCATTGCACGATCACTTTCCATTTGATTTCTTCACCTTGCTTAATCCGAAAAGAACAGTCGACTCCTATGAATGGAGATTTAAGCTTGCACCGAGGGCACAATCTTCCCGGAAAGAGTTGATCGAAGCTGCCCAAGAGTTGAAAAGAAACTCTGATAACTGACTTGGGCGGAATAAGTGGGTTTTGTTTAGCAAAGTATTTGAAGGAATTGGCATGATTTTAGCTGTTGACAGATTGTTAGATATGCTACGAACGGCTGTGAATGTATGGGGCGATTCCTGCGGAGCAGCCGTCGTCGCAAAATTAGAAGGCGAACAATTAGGCCCGCCAATTCCCACCAGCAACTGAGCCAGGAAGAACTGATCCGGGATGCCCAAGAACTTAGAAAACAATTACATTAGCGATATGCGTGCTGGCATAGAACCACTCAAAAAGTGTTGAAGGGGGTTTAACAAGATAAGGATATTGTTATGGAAGTCGTTGAATGGATTGTTTGGGGACTTGCATGTGTTTTTGTTTTATGGGGATTCGTTACTTTCCTTATGGAAGTTTTCAAACCAGAACCCTTTCCACAAGGGCCGGAAGCTTGTTACCCACTCGCTTTGCGAAGACTACTCAGCGGTCTGTATACTTTGGGTATGGCAACTGGGGTGATTGTAACTGCTCTCAGCGACATTTCTAAATTCCATCTTTTATGGTTTGTGCCACTATTTCACTTTTTCGGAACTCAATGGATTGGGTGGATATACCTCTGGTTCTGTAATCGTCCAATTCGGAGGTATTATCAAGGCACTGGAACATTGATGGGCGAATTTCTTGCCCAAAGGAAATTTCGGGAAGTTTCTTCACTCCCAAAGGAAGCAAAAAAGCCCGAAAAAAAAGATACAAAAGACAAAGAGTCTGAAACGAAAGAAACACCAGAAAAAGTTGTCCTCGATCATCCTTTTTGGGATGACTATGCTGAGGTTCTCAAATCGGCTGCGGTGAAAGAAATGGATTCTGACAGTCTTGAAAAATTTAGACAGCTAAACTGTAGTCTTCTACCTTCTCAGCTTCTTAAAGTTCATTGGCCAGGATGGGAATTAGGCATCCCCCGTCCACCAAAATTAATTCCTAAAGAAGCTCTAAGTTTGTGGAACGTAGACATCGCTTTGTTTCTCAGAGATTTCTTCAAAAGACTTGAGGTCTGTAAGCTCTATTGTGATTTCTCAACTGTGGTCGAGCGATTTGGAGAGGAGCTTGTCGAAAAAAGATTCCGTACGAAAACCGGTTTACACTATAATTTGGAGGCCGTCTACTGGACGTTTAATAGAAAATTCAATAACTGGATCCACCAGAATATTAAACGCTATGATTGCAGTTTAGTATGTGAACTGGATGAAATACTTGCAAGGGCTGATAGTCAACTCCGAACGGCTTTTTTCCCAACTCCTGGGCCGCTCGACATTGGTCTTCGAAAACGGAAGAAATTTCAAAAACAAATGCTAAGCGTATTCGCGCCCGATTTAGAAAAACCATTGATAGAACAGATTTGGGGTGCAAAATTATAAAAAGAATCTTCACATCTAATTACTCACTCGTGCGCGTATAAGAGACAGCGACGATGGGAGAAATGCGAATGAGTTGGCAGGTTTAGCTTTGAGAGGTCGGTCGTTTAGGAGAATAATTTTCAAGGATTAAATCGGTAAAGGGGAAACAAACTGGTAATGGAGAAGAAGCACGAAAAGCAGGTTTGCGATACCATAATCCATTTTATTGCCAAGCGAAAGAACCTGACCGTAAATAAAATATGCTACCCCGATAAAGAGAAAAGAAACAGTGCGCCGAGTGTCGATAGGCTAATAGAGTGTCCGGGTCTAGAAATTGTTTTGGAACATACGCTGATCGAAAGTTATTCTGAGCAGATCGCGGATAGCAAAAGGGTTGCTAAACTTCTCGGGCCCTTACGAACTAAACTTGCAGGACGATTACCGATGCCTGGTCATTATAAGCTTTCAATAGAGGTAGGAGCTGTCAAAGGCGCTAAGGAAACGGAGCATATCCAAAATGCTTTGATCAACTGGATTAAGGAAAAAGCCCCTTTGCTTCGGGTAGGGTCGCCAAATGTAGCGCCTGCCCATTATATTAGGGAAAAACCACGTGGAATACCTTTTGAAGTTACACTTTATCGCTTTGCGCGCCGCGATGGTGAATTTTGCATTATGTTGGACGCCCCCGAAGATCTGCGAAAAAAGAAAAGACAGAGGATTCGTAAAGCGCTCGAAGAGAAATGCCCTAAACTTTGTAAGGCGAGAGGGGATAAACGTATTTCCATTTTGCTACTGGAGTAAGACGATATCTTTTTAGCCAATCATTTGGAGACAGCTCAGGCTGTGACTAAAGAGTTGTGTCGTCGCGATGATGCGCCAGATGAAGTTTACCTGGTGGAAACGGAGACAGAGATGAAACAATGGGTGGTCTGGGTTCTGAAAGACGGGACCAGCTTATTCCGAGATATAGAGAACCCCGGGCCTTATTATTTAGATCCGAGCGAAGACCCCTCGTAACACTCGTGCTAAAGAAGGTTTTTGACGATACCAGTCTATTGCTTTTTGCAGGCCATGAATAGGGATTAGCGTACATGGGATAGGGTTTAGGAAACAGATGAATATGAGGCTATAACAGATTGTTCTTGTACCATTCTATTGCTAATTTCAGACCATCCTTGAATTCTACAATTGCTTTGAAGCCGATCTGGTCTTACACAATAGCATTGTCGGCCTACAATGACCAAGAGCCATACTGCATCGGCTTCGCAGGCTTTAATACTTACCAAACAACAATCAAGAATTAACTTTCAAAGAATACCTAAGATACTTAGGTATTCTTTTTAAGCCAATACACAGTTGTTAATTTAACCGGTTTATGAACTGGCCGAGAGATGTTTTCTATAGGAGAAACACCTAAGGGAATCAACGTGTCCAGATAAAGGGAAAGTGAGAACATGCCATCGGTTTTTACTCTCGCTCAGGATAACAGAATTAAAGAAGATTTTCGCGATACCAATCTATAGCTTTTTGCAGGCCGTGGAGGGATTTGACCATAAGTTTGTAGTCAACGAAGTCCTGGAAAAAATCGGCGACGTCCACGTATTTCTTGGGGGAAAGAACAATATTGCTTTTTGCATTGAACTATAAGACTTTATCATTTAGAATTTTTATCGCTCTATTGAAAGCCCCATTGATGTCATTTCGAGCGCAGCGAAGTGGAGTCGAGAAATCTGCTTTTTAATAGATTTCTCCACTTCGCGTCCCTTAGGGACGCTTCGGTCGAAATGACCTGGGGGGGGTAGATTACCGCTTTCGCGGTAATGACATTTGTTTTTGCTGAAAGCTATATATGGCTATTCTAAAACTGAATAAACATAATGAAGCTAAAGAAATTGAATTTGAATTAAAATATCTTACCTCTCTAACAACCCAGCAGCGGTTTGAATTGATGTTCAGAAAAACACAAGAAATGTTAAGCCTGCGTAAAAAACGAAATGCACACAGAACAACTACTAAAATTATTAAAAGAAAACCACGTTAAATTTGTCATAATCGGCGCCACTGCCTTTCCTGTTCATGGCTATTCACGCGCAACACTGGATATTGATATCTTTATAAAAGCGGAAGAAGAAAACGCCCGCAGAACATTGAAAGCGCTAAAAGAATTCGGATATGATGTCACAGATATAACAATAGATGACCTCATAACGAAAAAGCTGCTGATTCGTCAATATATTGTTGAAACCGATATTCACCCCATTGTTAAAGGAATAACATTTGAGAAAATATGGAAGAATAAAGTAAAGGCTAAGTTTGGAAAAACATTTGTCTGGTTTGCCTCACTTGATGACCTTATAAAAATGAAAAAAGCTGCTGGTCGCTCCAAAGATATAGAGGACCTAAAATATCTGATTAGATTAAAAAAGAAGAATCAAAAAAGCTAATAATACCCGAGATTCTACTCATACTTGCCCAAGAAAAAACATTCGATATTACAAAAGGTTTTTCCAATACCAATCTATTGCTTTTTACAGGCCTGGATTAAATGGAACGGCGGTTTTGAATCCGATCCGACCTTATACAATAGCATTGTTATAATAAGAAGAGCCATACTGCAACGGCTACGCAGGCTTTAATCGTTACCAAACAACAATCGAGAATTAACTTTCAAAGAATACCTAAGATACTTAGGTATTGTTTAGAAGCCGATACACAGTTGTTAATTTAAGAGGTTTATGAACTGGCCGGAGAGATGTTTTCTGTAGGAGAAACACATGAGGGAATCAACGTGTCCGGATAAAGGGAAAGTGAGAACATGACATCGGTTTTTGCTCTCGCTCAGGATGACAGAGTTGAAGAAGATTTTCGTGATATTAAGCTATTGCTTTTTGCAGGCCCTGCGGGAAGGAAACTTTGGGCTTAAAGCTGACAAGACCCTGAAAAACCAGAGACGTTTTACTTATTTCCCGGGTATGAAAATATAGTAACTGTCTTGAGAATATAGTGTGTTTGGCACATAGTCTTTTCGACTATTCGTAAAGATTACGAGCGTTTTACTATATCATGTGAAAGATTATATACAAATCTACTACAGACTATGGACTCAAGACGCACGACGCATTACGCAATCGAGGAAGGTATAGTAGGCTGTGCCTACCATTTCTGTGACGGTGTGTAAAGCACACCCTACCTTTTGTATGAAGAATAACGTCACATTATGTTTTCACTGTACAAGTCTATTGCTTTTTTGCAGGCCTGGAGTAAATGGTACGGCGGTTTTGAATCCGATCTGATCTTATACAATGGCATTGTTACAATAAAAAGAGCCATACTGCAACGGCTTCGCAGGATTTAATACTTACCAAACAACAATCGAGAATTAACTTTCAAAGAATACCTAAGATACTTAGGTATTCTTTGGAAGCCGATACACAGTTGTTAATTTAGCCGGTTTATGAACTGGCCAGAGAGATGTTTTCTGTAGGAGAAACACCTGAGGGAATCAACGTGTCCGGATAAAGGGAAAGTGAGAACATGACATCGGTTTTTGCTCTCGCTCAGGATGACAGAGTTAAAGAAGATTTTCGCGATACTGGTGCCATTTCTAATTAATTAGTGTAACTTTTCACCTGTGTCATTCCGGCCTTGAGCCGGAATCCAGGCTTAAAAGTGCGTAGATTCCTGCTTTCGCAGGAATGAAAAAGTGACAGTTTCTTTTTAGAAACGGCACTAGCCTATTACTTTTTGCAGGCCTTAGCGGGATTTGACTATAAGTTTGTGGCCAACAAAGTTCTTAAAAAATCGGTAATGTTCACTCACCCCTTGCGTGCTAAGACGTAGCGACTGTCTTATGAACGAAGTGTAAAGCGTGTAGTCTTTATGACTAATCAAAAAGACTACTTGCATTTTCTACAACCTGTGAAAGATGATATACAAATCTACTAGTTGGGCATCAATTCTCTGTAGCAAAGCTTCCGGCCTTTGTAGCCGTGGCTAATACGGCTGAGTAAGCACTGCGAAGGATGGAAAGCCCCACAATACCATTTTCGCGTAATGAGACCATAGGTTTGTAGCAGAGCAGTTTCTCTGCTGTGGTGATATCGGCGAGGGAGTATTTTACATCACCAGGGCAGGCAGAGGCTTTTTTTGAAATGTGTAGATATCGCGGATAAAATTTTATAAGATGGAATGGTAGATTCCTTGCGGAGTTTATCCTCGATCGAAGCGAAGGACTTGGAATGACTTGGGGGTAGATTACCGCTTTCGCGGTAATTTCATTTGTATTTGCTGAAAGGCATGTATGGCTATTCTAAAACTGAATAAACATAATGAAGCTAAAGAAATTGAATTTGAATTAGATTACCTTACATCCTCAGACTGACCTAATTTTAATTGAAAACCAACGTAAATACCTATTTGACAACAACATATCGCACTTTGTCATTCCCGTGAAAACGGGAATCCAATTTGCTGAAAACTTTAATGGATTCCCACCTGCGCGGGAATGACACAAAGAATCGGTCAGTTTGAGTTACATCGTTAACAACAACCGAGCGGTTTGAAATGATGTTCAGAAAAACCCAGGAAATATTGAGTCTTCTAAAAAGAAATGCACGCAGAACAACTACTGAAATTGTTAAAAGAAAACGCGTTAAATTTGTCATAATCGGCGCCACCGCCTTTCCCGTTCACGGTTATTCACGTGCAACATTGGATATTGATATCTTTATCAAGGCGGAGGAGAAAACGCTCGCAGAACGCTTAAGGCACTAAGAAAGTGTATGAAAAGTGGTCTTTTGTCCGACAACTGATATATGGACGAAAGGACTTATCCAAGTAACTTGACGAATGAACAATGGAAATTGATCGAGCCTTTGCTTCCGCCAGTCAAGCCCGGTGGTAGACCACGCACCACCGAACTACGCGAGGTTATCAATG
>Ga0315555_1003980_pt1 | contig 10091 bp, 6 predicted proteins | sample SalMarSW160380MG_FD_202113 | JGI IMG/M metagenome (GOLD analysis project Ga0315555, IMG submission 202113) | Salt marsh sediment microbial communities from the Plum Island Ecosystem LTER, Massachusetts, United States - Salt Marsh Sediment SW1603-80 ...
ATTCGGCTAATCCCAATCATTACCACCAGAGACAAAATAATGGGCACTATACTCAGATAGTGAGCACCGAGCACCACTTTCAAGAATTCCTGACCACGGTGTGTAAATATTGTCTTCAGGACCACGCCTCCATCTATCCTTGCCAATATGGCTGAACCACCACCAACAACGATTGCCCACAGTGCCCCCCAGGATGTAATCTTGATGCTTTTGCGAAAAAATGTGGCCAGCGTGGGAAATACTACACCCCCCACAAATACCGTATACCCGAGGAGCAGCGATGAAATAATCCCCTGCTGCTGGCTGGCAATAACCCAGGCGATAAAACCAAGGGCCAGCACTGCCACCCTGGTTATCTTGAGGTGCTTTTCCTTTGGTGCTCCATAAATAGGGCGGATGACATTGAGGGTCATGATGGTAGAGGCAGAGATAAGGCATGTATCGGCCGATGACATGATCGCTCCCAGAAAGCCCGCCACAATCAGGCCCTTGAGGCCCATGGGTATAAGTACCTCTAAGGTCCTTGGCAATGCGGTCTCAGGGGGAATTTCGGGGAATCGGGCCCGGGCCAACACGCCAAAAAAGGCGAGCAGGAAAGACAGGGGTATGACGATCAATGCGGCCTGTAGAGCAGATCTGCTGGCCACCCGATTGTCCTTTGCGCATAGGACCCGCGAGTAGATATCCGGGCCAACCAGATAGGGAAGCCCCACAATAAGGGGATAAAAGACCAACACTTCATACCAGCCGAATCCGGAAGAGACGGGAAAAAGGAAGTGTTCCGGCGGAATCTGTTTCCAGAGACCGGCTATGGATCCCTGGGATGATATGAGGAATAGCAGCGAGACAAAAAGGCCACCCATAAAGAGCATGAACTGCCAGAAGTCGGTCCTGATGACAGAAAGTTGGCCGCCCCAAAAGGTATAGAGGGTAAAGATTATGGCCACTATGACCAACGACGACTGGAAATCAATGGGGAAGAGAGAACCCAGGAGACGCCCCCCTGCAATCAACTGGGCTGAAATGACCCCGCACCAGGCCACCGAAATCATCAGCCCTGCGGGTACGGCTACTCTTTCACCGTAGGCATTTCTTAAGATGTCAGGGAGGGTGTAGACGTCAAGGGCACGAACCCGGGATGCCAAAAGCAAGGCAAACGGGATCAGGGCAATCCCTCCAATCAATGACCACCATGCACCGGTCAGACCGCGGGAATAGCCCAGCCCGATGATCCCCATGGTAGAGGATGCCCCGAATATGGTGGCCACCAGGGAGGTGGTTATCCGTGCCGTGCGGTATCTTCGTTCTGCTACCCAGTAACACTCAGCCGATTGAAGCCGGCTGCGCCAGCCCACGAAGAGCATGAAAAAGAAGTATCCAACAATGATAATCAGATCGATCACTAAGTTCACTCCCCACTCCAGGCTCCTCCATCAATATTTTCCGCCATGCTCCTTCTTCACCTGATCCCGATCAATTTGACCATCCTCGGTCTTTGGAAGGGCATCCACGAAGTCCACATATTGCGGTTTCTTATACCGTGCAATCTTGGAGGCCACAAACTCGGCCAGTTCCTGCGGGTCGAGAGATTCCCCCGGTTTTAAGACGCATACGGCCTTGATTGCCTCTCCCCATTTTTCATCCTGAACACCGATGACGCTGACTTCAGTAACCTTTTCGTGCTCGAGGATCGTCTTTTCCACTTCAGCTGGATATACGTTCTCCCCGCCCGGCTTGATCAACTCCTTCTCCGCCTTTCGCTTCACATACCAGAGGTATCCCTCCTCGTCAAATCGACCGATATCTCCTGTGTGGTGCCAGCCGTTTCGGAATGTATAGGCGTTATCTTCATCCCGGCCCCAGTATCCGAGAAAGACCGCGGGAGAACGGACGCAGATCTCCCCAGGGGTTCCCACGGGAACCTCATTGTCATAATCATCAAAGAGGGCTACTCTCACGAAAGGAGAGGGCCTTCCGGCGCTACCCGGTTTCTCTTGTACGGAACACCCGCTTACCCCCATGACCTCGGTCTGTCCGAATCCGATTCTGTAACGGGCATTGGGCACAAGCTTTAAGAAACGCTCAATATTTTCTGGGTGGTCAAGCCCTGAAACGTTTCGGATACTCGATATGTCATAAGAGCCCTCCTCGTATTTGTCCATGAGCATCTTCAGGATCGGGGCAAAGTTGAAAAAAGTCGTGCCTTTTTCCTTGTCAATCAATTGAAGGGTCAGTTCCGGATCAAAACGTTCGATAATAACGTTTTTTCCTCCGGCGTGCATCACGGCCATGGCCAGGGCCAGGCCTGCAATGTGAAAGAGGGGGAGGATGCAGATGTGACAGTCATCAGGTCCAAGATCATTTTCCCACATCATCGCCAGGTTTACAAAGACAATGTTGGCCTGGCTCAAAAGGGCACCTCGTGGACGTCCTTCCACGGCAGCGGTATGAATAATCACAAATCCTGAGTCCGCGGGGATGTCGATTTGCTCTTCAGCACCGTCCTCGGAATAGAGTTCCTCAAAGGGGTGGAATCCCTCAGGCACCTCTCCCCCGCCTATGTTATAGCATCTTTCGATGGATTTGACTTTACTGGCAGCCTCTGTCACGGCCTTGCGGTATTCCGGGCCGGCAAAGACAAACCGGGGGGTGCAGTCATTTAAGACATATTCCACCTCATCCTGCTGAAACCGCCAGTTGACAGGGAGCAGGATGGCACCCATCTTTGCAACCGCCCCATAGAGGATCATGAATTCATAGCAGTTGTGCGCAACAACTCCGAGTCTGTCCCCTTTCTGAATGCCCGATCTGAGAAGACCTGCGGCCAGCTTATCGCACCTTTCTTTAAATTGCTTGCTCGTCAGCCGGATATCGTTGAATACAACAGAATCACGATCAGGATAGATCTGAGCATTACGGCGGATAAAATCATAAACAGTGTAGTCATAAAGTCCCATAATCTTTACCTCCATTAAAAAATAGACTTAAAAACTTAAGGCAGATAACCAAAACTGATGAACTCGTAAAAAGTCCAATTTCCCCTCCCCTGGAGGGAGGGGATTAAGGGGAGGGGGATATAACTGGCTGAAATACTATCTTATTCACCCTCACCCTCTCCCTTCCCCGCCATAAGGGCGGCGGGATCTTCGACGAGGGAGAGGGAGTTTTGCGACTTTTTACGAAACCATCAAAACTAAAGTGATGAAAATACAGTATAGGCTGGCATTTTATATGCATTTAAGAATCTACTCCGAGACATAGGGAAGAGGCCAGATTTTGAAATAATCCCGTATTCTGATCCACACCCCCACAAGTCCCTCTGGTTCGAAGACGATGAACAGGATGATGAGCCCACCAAAGACAAACTCCTTCATGGGTCCAAGAAGTATAGTGATGTTGGGGTCATAGACTATGGCCAGATAGCTGACAATGAGATCCAACAGAATGGGTATAAGGGTAATGAAAATGACCCCAAAGACCGTACCCACCAGTATTCCAAGGCCTCCAACCAGGACCATGGCCAGAAAGATGATGGAATTAAGGAAGATATAGTCTTCGGGAATTGCCGTTCTGAGGAGTGCAGCAAAGAGGGCCCCGCCTACACCCGCATAAAAAGCACTGATGGCAAAGGACAGGAGCTTGTAGCGGAAGATCGGTATACCGATGATCTCTGCGGAGACATCGTTGTCCCGAACGGCGATAAAGGCGCGGCCGATCTTCGAGCGAACAATATTTTTGGCTCCCCACATCAAGAAGACCGTCAGGACAAAGAGGAATAAAAAGAAGGCCCTGTTAGTTTCCAGGGAGATTCCGAAAAGGAGGGGTGTGGGAAGTTCAATCCCCCTTATTCCTCGAGTAAGATTATCCCAATGTATGATGATGTACTCGATCACAAACTGGAAGGCCAGGGTTGCGACCATGAGATAGAAACCCTTGATGCGAAGGGAAGGAATCCCGACGATGATTCCAAACAGGGCGGCCATCAGGCCAGCAAAGAGAATAGTGAGAACAAAGGGGCACCCGAACTTTGTTATTAAAAGGGCTGAGGTGTAGGCACCCACTCCCATAAAAGCTGAATGCCCCAGGGAGAGGAGGCCGGTAAATCCAATCAGGAGTTGGAGGCCTATGGCAGCAATGAGATTGATCAGGATCAGGTTCATAATGAAATAATGGTATTCATTAGCATAGAGTGGAGTGAGCGCGACAAGGATAAGAAGAATGGCAAACCACGCCCTCTTGAATCGGGTGCGAAAGATCCTTTCGTCTTCTCTGTAGCTGAACACAGAGGTAGAGGAGAAATAGTCATTATAGATCTCAGACAATGATCTCACTAATTCACCTCCTCTATGGCAACAGTCCCCTTAAACGTTGAGACACGACCGTCTTCATAGCGAATCTCGATGTCCAGATCATGTTCTTTCTTGGATTGGTAAAGATCTTCGATTAGGGCCTGGTATCGCTCGTTGACAAAAGCGCGCCTTACCTTTCTCGTCCTCGTTAATTCTCCATCATCAGGATGAAGCTCCTTGAGAAGGATGGTGAACCGCTTGATCCTGATGTTTTCCGGAAATCGCTCACAGATCTTTCGTATCTCATTTTGGGCCAGTTCGTAGACCTCACGTCTCTGGGAGAGATCCTGGAACGTGGTAAAGGAGATCCCTCTCTTCTTGGCCCAGTTTCCCACGTTCTCCAGGTCAATGCTCACGATGGCCGTAACATAAGGCCTTTCCCCTCCGCAGACCATGGCCTCATGGATGTAGGCGCTGAATTTCAGCCGGGTCTCTATATCTTGAGGAGCAAATTTAGTGCCATCTTCCAGGGTCATGATGTCCTTGGCTCGATCGAACACGTAAAGGTGTCCATCCTCGCCGAAATATCCGGCATCACCCGTACGAAGGAAACCATCCTCGGTAAAACCCTCTTGAGTGGCCTTCTCATTCTTGTAGTAACCCAGGTGAACATTTTTTCCTCGCACGAGAATCTCGCCATCCTCGGAGAGCTTGATCTCCGCATCCGGGATAGCCACTCCCACCGTCTCGGGCCTCACGTCGTCCTCCCAGTGGGTGGTGGCGATCCCGCCGCATTCAGATTGACCGAAAACCTGGCGAAGGTCAAGCCCAAGGGCCTTGAAATACTTAAAGACCTCTGGCGAAAGGGCCCCACCCCCTGTTATGGCCACCCTCACCCGACCAAGGCCAACCTTGTTCTTGAGGGGCCGGAGCACAAGGAAGTTGAGAATACGGTTCAAAAGCCGGTTCCATTGCCCGGAATTCTCACCCGCCAGATCGGCCTCGGTGCACTTCAGGGCCGTCCGGATGGCCAGGTTGTAAAAATACCGTTTGATGAAATCGGCGTTGTCCATGGCGGCCTGGATGGTGGAGATGAGAAATTCCCAAATAACTGGGGTCCCACCGAAATGAAAGGGCTGAAGCTCCAGGAGGTCCTTTCGGAGCGTCTCGGTCTCTTCCGGGAAATTGTAATGTCCGCCTACCCTCAGAAATCTGACGAGGTTATACATCTGCTCTCCAATCCACGCCAGGGGGGCAGCGGAGAGGATTTCATCCCCCTTTTCCATCTTTACCATCTTTCCATAGCTCTCACAGGAAAAAATGAGGTTCTCGTGGCTGAGGACGGAGAGCTTTGGCTTTGCAGTGGTCCCTGATGTGGTCAGCATCACGGCCGGTTGTGAGGGATCGGTCTCCTCGGCTTTTTTCAAAAGATAGTCCTTTTGGCCGATCTCTTCTTTGGCCCCGATTTCAAGGATCTTTTCAAAACGCTCCAGGAAGGGGTATTCTTCGTAGTAGTGGCTCATGCCCCGTGAGTCCCATACAATGACCTTCTCGACGCCATCCTTGATCCTGTCCCAGATGACGAGGATCTTGTCCACCTGTTCCTGATCCCTGACCACCAAAAATCTGGCATCGGAATAGGAGATCAGGTATTCCATCTCCTCGGCCAGGCTGTCCGGGTATGCGCCGGTGGGTATTCCTCCAGCGGCCATACATCCGAGCTCGGCGATGACCCATTCTGGCTTGTTGTCCCCGATGATAGCCACTTTGTCTTCGTCCTCGAAACCCAAGGCCCTCAGGCCCAGGGCAAAACGTTGGACATTATCTCGAAACTCGCTCCACGTTGTCGGGCTCCACACGCCATATCTCTTCTCTCGTATGGCAACCTCGTCGGGCATCTCGGCCGCATTCTTTACTATAAGGCCAATCAGACTATCCTCAAGCATAATTCTGGCCCCATGACGTCTTAGAATTCCTATAACTGATTGGATTTAGAGTTCCTTGAGGGCCGTTGAATTTATCCCGGGCCCATGGAATGATGGAGTGTTGGAGTACTGGAGTAATGGACGACAAAAGCGAATAAACCATTTTGCAGTATCTCAGGAAAACCATCACTCCATCACTCCATTTCTCCAGTATTCCAATTGGGGCGAAGCCCCTAAGTCCTTTTCTGCCTCCCCAGATAGGCCTCTATGACCTGAGGATCTTTCTGGACTTCATCGGGAGAACCCTCTGCAATCTTTGTTCCGAAATTCAGGACACAGACGCGATCCGAAAGGTCCATGACAGCAGCTAAGTCGTGTTCAATCCAGACGATGGTCACGTCCAGGTCCCGGTGGACATCCAGGATATAGCTCGCAACGTCCTCTTTCTCCTCAACGGCCATTCCTGACATGATCTCATCCAAAAGAAGCAATTTCGGCCCCATGGCCAGGGCCCGCGCCATATCCACCCTTTTGCGAACCCCAATGGGAAGGATTCCCACCGGGGAATAGCGAAAGCTTGAAAGATCCATAAAATCAATGATCTCTTCCTCGATCTCCTTCCGATGCCTCATCTCATCTCGAACGATGTTCGGAAGCCGTAAAAAGCTTCCCAGGAGGGAGAACTTCATGAGAAAGTGACGGCCCAGCTTGATGTTGTCCAGCACGGTCATGCCGTGAAACAATTCCACCTTCTGAAAGGTCCTGGCTACTCCAAGGGCGGCAACTGCGTGGGGCTTGATGCCTCTTAAATCCGCTCCATTGAATTTGATGCTACCCCGATCAGGCCGGTAATGCATATTGATGCAATTGATCAGGCTGGTCTTTCCTGCACCATTGGGCCCTATAATTGAGAAGATATCGCCTCTCTGCACAGACAGACTTATGCTATTCAACACCTTTACTCCCCCGAAAGAGAGATGCAGATCTTCTATCTCCAAAAGGCTGTCCTTGTTCTTTCCCTTTACAGCCACCGTTTTCGTCTCTTGTATCGTTTAGCTTCCTTATAGCTCTTTCGTTCCTTTTCACCGGAGCCCAGGTAAAACTCCCGCACATCCTCATTTTCCAAAAGCTCTTGAGCCTTTCCATCAAGAACGATACGCCCCATCTCAACCACATAACCGCGCGTGCCGATGTTGAGGGCTGCGTGGGCGTTCTGTTCCACGAGCACGATGGTGATTCCCGTTTCGTTGAGTTGCCGGATGATTTTGAAGAGTTCCTCGGTGATAAGGGGGGCCAGTCCCAGGGAAGGCTCATCCAGGAGCAAGAGCTTCGGTTTGGTCATAAGGGCCATGCCAATGGAGAGCATCTGCTGTTCCCCGCCCGATGCATAGCCAGCCCTCCTGCGTTTCAGAGCCCGGAGTACGGGAAAATAATCAAAGACCTCTTCCATATCGGCCTTCACCCGCTTGTCCCATCGGGAGAAAGAAGCGGCCCCCAGGTTCTCCTCGATGGTGAGGTACCAGAAGACCGGTCGATCCTCCATCACATAGGTCACGCCATATCGCTTCATGATATCGGTGGCATCGATCCCTTTGATAGAGACTCCTCCCATCTTGATGTCTCCCTCAATGATATCTCCGTCGTAAAAATCGATCATGCCGGACACAGAGCGCAGAAGGGTGGTCTTTCCTGCACCATTTGCCCCGATGATGATCAAAACCTCTCCGTCGTTGACATCCAGGGAGATCCCGTTCAAAACAGAGATCACATCGTGATACACGACCCGCAGGTTTTCAATGGCAAGCATTCTTAAACCCTCTCGATCCGGACGGTCCCGAAAAGGCCATAGGGCCGGATGAAAAGCACGATTAACAGCAGAATATAGGGGGCGACATCTTTGAAGCCGATCAGGCCCATGGGCTCTATGTAGGCCCCTGCAATGGCCTCACACATACCTACAATAATCCCCCCAACCAGGGCCCCACCAATGCTATCCATCCCTCCAATGAGCACTACGGGGATAGCCCGAAGGCCCACGATTCCAGAAAGAGAGGAGAGGGCACCAAAGTTGGAGATCATGATCCCTGCAACGGCTATGCAGACCGAGCTAATGGCCCAGATAATGAGCAGAATAAAGCGGGCGTTGATGCCAAAGGCCATTGCCTTGGCCTGGTCTTCAGAGGTAGCCCGAATGGCCAGACCCCAGCGTGTCCGGAAAAGAAACACGATAATCAAACCAAATGTTGCTATGGATAGAATCCCTGCCCAGATCGGGTCTGATAGAAACAGGAAGTCTCCTATCTCCAACGTGATATCTGGCAGGTCGAGAAAGAACGAATAGCTGTGTGATCCGAAAATAAGTTGAACGGACGCCCTCAACAAAAAGGCCAATCCGAGGCTTACGATAGTCATTGAGATAGGAGATCGTCCCAGGAGGGGTTTGATGGTGAGTCGTTCCACGATGGCCCCCACGATCCCCGCGGCAACCAGGCCCAGGGGAAGGGCGATTAGGAAGCGAAGGATGGGGCTGGCAATAAGAGAGGGAAGATTCAGACCGAAAAACAGGACATAAAAGATTATGGAGCCAGCCATCAATCCCAAGAAAAGGGCAAGAAGCAAGCGAAGATTCTGATCGAAAAACAGGATAAAAGAGAGTAATAAGAAGATCAGGATCCCCAGGGGAAGGGCCTTATCCCAGGGAAGATTCTCATCAAAAAACAGGACATAAAAGAGGAAGGAACCGATAACGAGAAACTCTCCGATGGCAAAGTTAAATGCCTCTGAGGCCTTGTATATTATAACGATACAAAGACCCAAAAGGGCATAAACCAAACCCACCAATACTCCGGAGCCCAGGGTCTGAATAAGATCGATCATGATAACCCACCCACATTACCTTGATAGTATAGAAAATCCCATTTTGGACGCAGCTGAACGCAGATTTCTTGGATTAAGAATATAAGAATTATTTAGATCTGCGTGTACCTGCGAAAATCTGCGTCCTATTTACCTTGTATGACAGGGCAACCTATAAGAGGGATCCCGCGCGGAAATCCGCGTGGGATCCTGACTGAAAGGGCCTTCCCTACCACCTGACCTCGTCTGTATTGATCCAATCGGTGATGGGGTACACGCCCCCTGTGGGTACGGGTTTGCCTTTCACTTTGACCATTTTGACCTTGGCTTTAAAGATCATCATCATTGGTATGGTATGGGATTTGTAGGAGAATGTCTTTCCGCCAAACATGCCTTTGTAGTCCCAGACCATATTGTCAAGGGCCTTTTTGACCCCGAGCCGGGTGAGTTCACCGGCATTGTCGGCCCTTGTAAGGGCCTCCTGGATCAAAAAGGCATAGGTCAGTCCCTCCATGTAGAGGAACATGTCCTTGATTCCGCCTCCCTTTAGACCTTTCTTATATTCTTCAGGCCGGTACTTCTTGGCAAAATCATGGGCACGCTTCACCATGGCATTGTCCATGGGGGCCTTGGCCCTGGGCACGGGATCCGAAAAAGGCCTTGTGGCTACCCCAACGTATCCATCAAAGGCCTCTTGGCAGACCAGGACTGGAAATCTTCCAGTGGTGTAATGGGTTCCCATGAGCTGAGCTTTTTTGAGAATCTTTTTTGCGGTCTTGAAGAAGATGGCCGTGTGGCCGGTAGCCCCCGAATAACCATGATAGACCACATACTGGGCCTTGCCCTTGCGGAGGGTCATGCATTGGCTGGTGGCATCGGTTGCCGAATAGGGATACTCGATCTCTGCAACTACATCAAAGCCTAACTTCTTGGCATAGGCTATTCCCTCTGGAGTGCCATCCCTTCCCCAGGCAGTGGGGCTGTAAACAAAGCCGACCCTTGGCTTTCCTTTGGCCTTGTT
>Ga0315555_1003981_pt1 | contig 10090 bp, 13 predicted proteins | sample SalMarSW160380MG_FD_202113 | JGI IMG/M metagenome (GOLD analysis project Ga0315555, IMG submission 202113) | Salt marsh sediment microbial communities from the Plum Island Ecosystem LTER, Massachusetts, United States - Salt Marsh Sediment SW1603-80 ...
ATTCTTTCATCTTTTCCTATAAGTAATCCTTCTAAATAGAGTTTTAAAATATATTCAGTATCTCCTTTAATCCACGGAATTACCTTAATATTATAATTTCTTAGTTTTTTTTCACACAGGTTTGTCAACCCCCCACATATTAATACATCCGGTTTAAGCTTTACCAGAGTATCGAGTTTCTTTAAGATATCGGCACAATCAAGCAGAAGTGTTTCTTTATTTTTAACTGTATTATTCTCGACTTTTACAATCATCAATTTTTCAGATACATCTAACCTTGATGATATTCTATTACCAAAAATCGATAATGCAATAGTCTTCATAGGATAAGCCTAAAAATTTAGACTAATTTATTTTATTATATATTTCAATTCATCTGCCAGAACTTTAAATTTATTTTACATGCCTTTCTTTATATAAATATTAAGGTTTAATAAGTGATGTAATTTTAGATAGGATTAAAAATGTTGCAAAGATGAAAAATAAAAAAATCACCGTTGCACAGTTGCTACAGAAAAATTACAAGAGATTATATTTCTTCATCTTCCTATAAAGTGTCGCCCTGTGCAATTTAAGTTCTTTTGCAGCCATAACTTTACTCCCCTTATTTTTTTCCAATACATTCATAATCAACTTTCTTTCTGCTTCTTGAAATGGTGGCAGCGATTTTTCGAATTTTTGTTCTGAAATATCTTTATTATTTCCCTGTAATTCAGGAGGCAAGTGTTTTAATTTTATCTCTATATCCTGGCACATAACACAGGAATGTTCTATTATATTTTCAAGTTCACGCACATTACCCGGATAATCATACTGCATTAATACTTCCAGAACATCCGCTGAGACACTATCAATTGATTTCCCCATTCGTTTATTAAACCTTTCTATAAAGTAATTTACCAGTAGAGGAATATCTTCTCTTCTCTTTATAAGAGGTGGAAGATATATTTTAACAACATTTAACCTATAAAATAAATCATCTCTAAAAGCGTTCTTTTTTACAAGTTTTACAAGATCTTCCTTCGTAGCCGCTATAATCCGAACGTCTGCTTTAACAGGTGCAGTTGCTCCTAATGGTTCAAATTCTCTTTCCTGTAATACTCTCAAAAGTTTAACTTGAATTGAAAGAGGCAGACTTTCAACTTCATCCAGGAAAATAGAGCCCCCCTTTGCAAGAGCAAAGCGACCAGGTTTATCCTTTTTAGCATCAGTAAAAGCACCTTTAATATATCCGAACAATTCCGATTCAAGTAATGTATCCGGCAAAGCTCCGCAATTAATTGCAATAAACGGTCCATTTTTTCTTGAACTTAATTTATGGACAGCACGTGCAAATAATTCCTTCCCTGTTCCACTTGCACCCTGAATCAGAACAGTACTTTCGCTTTTTGAAATTATAGGAATTATATCAAATATTTGCAGGATTTCATGATTCTTCGATACTATATCTTCAAAAGTATATCCTTTTTTTATTACTTTCTTCAGCTCTTCAATAGTCGATAAATCCCTAAAAGATTCAACTCCGCCTACAAATTTTCCCTTTTCATTTTTTAGAATTGATGTGCTAATGCTTACCGGTATTTCATTTCCGTCTGATCTAAGTATTGTCACGCGCTTATCAATTATACGTTCACCCGTTTTTAATGAGCATTTCAAAGCACATGCTTTTTCGCAAATATTTGCCCTTAGAACTTCAAAACAAAATTGACCAACGGCTTCCTCCTTCTCAATACCTGTTATATCTTCTGCTGCCCTGTTAAAGGAAGTTATAGTCATATTTTCATCTACGGTGAAAACACCATCCGCAACACTATCAAGAATGATATTGGAATAAATTTCCTGGGGTTCTCTTTTTTGATCCTTCATAGCTTTAAGCTTGCAAAAGAAAGTTTATTATAATATAAATTTAATATTTAAAAACAATAGTTGCATATCTGCAACATAAAAATCGCTACGAATCCCTAATTCAATTAAAAAACAAAATTTATTTATTGGTTCTCTTTTTGATAAATGGACGATTGTGTAATAGATGGGCGATTAACATCAATTTTAATATTTCAATCCGGGAGGATAATATGGATGAAACATGTAAAAAAGCTTTTATTATAATTTTCGGAATACCGGCTGTTTTATTTCTAATCGTTGGATGGATTTTATTAGGAGGAGAAAAAGTTAGTGGTGGATGGTTTAATGGATTTTTTGAGGATTTCAGCCTGATGTGGCTTCCAACAATTCTTTTCATAATAGTAGGTGGGATTATTGATAGATTTTTGTTTAACGGTTCACTGCTCAATTGCCGGGAAAAGAAAATCAATAAAAAATATATTAATGGTGATATGCTTTGACTTTCAGCGATTTGTTCTTTTGCAATGAAAAAATTCGGAAAGATTTTTATCCTAATTGAATGCATGCAGAAAAGAACAATTTCGAATCTCAAGTAAATCTCTTAATAATTCATTATTAAACTTTAATTAAAATAAAATAGGAGTAACAAATGGAAACAAATGGACTTAAAACCGGGATCCCTTTAATTGGTGAAAAAATGCCGAGCATTAAAGTTCAAACAACTCACGGTAATAAAACTATACCGGATGATTACAAAGGTAAATGGTCAGTTTTATTTAGTCACCCCGGCGATTTTACTCCTGTATGTACAACGGAATTCGTTGCCTTTGCCAAAAGAAATGAAGAATTCAAAAAATTGAATACCGAATTAATAGGACTTTCGATCGATCAGGTTTTCTCTCATATTAAATGGATTGAGTGGATAAACGAAAAGCTGCATGTACAAATACCCTTCCCTATTATTGCAGACGACATGGGCAATGTTGCCTTAAAACTTGGAATGATCCATCCCGGTAAAGGAACAAATACGGTACGTGCGGTTTTCATAATTGATCCGGAAGGATTTATACGCTTGATGCTTTATTATCCTCAGGAAATTGGAAGACAGGTAAATGAAGTATTAAGAGCACTTAAAGCTTTACAGATTTCAGATAAAAATAAAGTTGTCATGCCGGAAAACTGGCCAAACAATGAATTAATTAAAGACAAAGTAATTATACCGCCGCCAAAAGATTTCTTCGAGGCAAAAAAAAGAATGAATCCGAGAGACGGGTATGATTGGTGGTTTACTTATAAAGAAGTTGAATTAAATAATTAAATAATTAAATAAAATAAATTATCGTTTTGTGGTTACTATTGAAAAATATTCAATTATAAGACTAACTCTGATTTCATAGGATCTTAAAAATAATTATGAGTATTCAACCTGGATGCATCCCTTGTATTGTAAAACAAGCTTACAACTTTGCTAAGCTGATAGGAATTTCTGGTCCTGAAACTCAAAGACAAATTTTATATGAAACAATGAATAAACTGGAGGTAAATAAAAATATCAAAACTTCTCCCCATTTCTCCATAACACTTCAATCTATAATTTGTAAATATGCTGATGTAAATAAAATCTATAGTGAAATAAAATCAAGAAATATCCAGGAAGCGATGAAATACATAAATTATTTAACTCATATGATTGAAGCTTCCGATGATAAACTGGAAATAGCTGTAAGAGCTTCAATTGCAGGAAATACAATAGACCTTGCCGCAAATCCAGATTTCAATATTGAAAAAGAAATTAATATTATCACTTCAAATAATATAAATTTGGATTTTTTCCCAAAGTTTAAGGAGGATCTCCATAAGGCAGAAAAGATTTTGTTCATAGGTGATAATTATGAGGAAGCACTATTTGATAAGCTTCTTATTAAGCAGCTGCTACCTAAAGAAATAGTATTTGCAGTCCGTTCTAATGAAATCTTAAACGACATAACAATGGAAGATGCTAAAAGATTGGAAATCGACAAGCTCTGCAGAGTAATAGAAAGCGGAAATGTTATAGCCGGAATAGACCTGGAGGAATGTTCTAATGTTTTTTTAGATTTATACAATTCATCCGATATGATAATAGCTAAAGGACAGGGCAATTATGAAACACTATTCAACTCAAAACGTGATATCTACTTTATGTTTAAAGTAAAATGCGATGTTATTGCAGAGGTTTGCGGGTATCCAGTTGGTACAAGTGTATTGTATTATCATAATGGTTCAAATAATTAATTATGAAACAACAAGTAACATCACCTGATAACAAACCTGCATTATCCGCAGAAAGGTTCAGTAATCCCGAATTTGCAAGAAGGTATGCGGCTAAACATTCAAAGATGTCTATAAATTTTGCCAAAAAAATAGCAGAGAAACTGTTTAAAAGAAATTTTAAGCAGGGTAGAATTTTGGACTCAGGTTGCGGCCCCGGATTTACCCTTATGGAACTTGCCAAGAAATTTGCTTCCAGTGAATTCTATGGAATAGATTTATCCGATCCTTTGCTTGAAATTGCAAATGTTAAAAATCAAAAAGAAAAATTGGACAATAGAGTAAAATTCCTTAAAGCGGATGTTCAGAATATTCCATTTCCGGATAATTATTTTGACTTTGTTATAAACATTAATATGCTGCACCTGGTTGAAGAACCTGTAAAAATGCTTAATGAAATTGAAAGGATCCTGAAACCGGATGGATTCTTTTTTATAACAGACTTAAGGAATAGTATTCTTGGTTTTCTGGAGAAAGAGATTAAATCCGTTTTTACTATCGAATTGGCAAAAGAAATTATTGCAAAATCGAATTTGTCAAAAGGTAAATTTTCATCGGATCTAATTTGGTGGCGTTATCAAAATATTTAATAAAAAATTAACTTGAAAATTTTAGGAGTTCAAATGAAAAAATCAATAATTCTCTTTTGTCTGGTTTTTATTGCTGTATTATTGACAGACACTAACTTTGCTCAGCGAAGAATGCAAGAGAATCAGGGAATGGGTTACAACAGATTATACGATGCAAGTATTATTGAAACATTCAAAGGAACAGTTATAAATGTAACAACATTTAACCCTGACGGATATATTAGAAATGCAGTAAGGTTCAATCTTAAAACTAAAAATGATACAATCTCAGTTCATATTGGACCTTCATGGTATTTGAATTATAAGAAATTTAGCATTAAAGAAGGAGATAAAGTTATTGTTATGGGTTCTAATGTAGTTTATAATGATAAACCGGCAGTAATTGCTTCGCAAATTAAAACAGCTAATACTAAAATTGAATTAAGGAACTCTCAAGGATTTCCTCTTTGGAGCCGGTGGAATAATACTGAATAATTTTTTATTCCAATAGAAAAAATTCCAATTAAAGTGAAGATTCATTTTTATTCACTTTTATATAATCGAAACATGAATATATCTGTACAAAAAATATAACTGTCAATAATAACAAATAAATAAAACAGGGAGAGTTAACATGAGAACTTTTTCTTCTTTAGTGTTTACCTTAATAATATTCCTTGGTTATAATACTTCTTTGTTTTCACAGGAAGCAGAAAAACCTGAATGTTTTTTTAAATCTTCAAGCCTCCATTATACTGCAAAAGGAATGGAATACTGGTATGATAAATCTCAAGGCGGACTTGAAACTATAACCGGAGTTCCATATAACGATCTTGGCTGCAAAAATTGTCACATAGAATCTTGCGACGTTTGTCATAAAGCCGAAAAGGACGGAAAATTTATATACTCAAATGAAGCTGCAAATAATCAGGATATGTGTTTAAAATGCCATGCCCGAGAAGCATCAATTATGAAAATTAATGAGAAAGCTAATACTCCTGATGTCCACTTTGCAGCAGGGATGAAATGCATGGACTGTCATACTGCCCGCGAAATGCATGGCGATGGCATCAAATATATATCAATGAAACAACAAGGAGCAATGGATGTAAATTGCGAAAAATGTCATGAGAATATTGACAAAACAGTTTCCCACACAATTCACGGAAACAAACTTGACTGCAAAGCATGCCATGTCGAAAAGGTTGTAAGCTGTACGAACTGTCACTTCGAAACTATGGTTAAGGAAGGTAAAAGAGTTGCAATACCTGTTTCCAGCTGGGCATTTTTGATGAACTATAATAATAAAGTAACTTCAGCTAATATGCAGACGTTTGTCGCTCCCGGTAATAAGACATTTATGATTTTCGCACCACAATTCAGCCACTCGGTCTCAAAAAAAGGAAAGAAATGTGAAGATTGCCATAATACAGCTAATGATAAGGAAATCAAAAAAGGAACTATTAAACTCACGTGGCTTGACAGCAATAAAGTAAAACAAATTTATGGAGTAATTCCGGTTGTCGATGGTGTTATATTCAACTCTGTGTTTCAAAATTTTGAAAATGGAACCTGGACTCCAATTATTGATCCCCAACCACCAAAAGTACAATATGTTGGTTTTGGAACTCCGCTTACTAAAGAACAATTAAACAAACTTTTAATTTCTCAGAAATCAAAAAACATTAAGAAGTAAAGCGCATAAAAAGGAGAAAGTATCATGTCAAAAGAAGATTTAATAAATAGTTTAAATGAAGATTTAGCTGCAGAATTGGGTACGGTTATTCGATATAATTACCAGGCTGGAAAATCCTACGGGATTTTAGGAACTGAATTAAGAGAAATGTTCAAAGATGAAATTAAGGATGAACTCGGTCATGCAAGATTCCTTACAGATGTAATTATAGATTTGGAAGGCGAACCAGTAACGATTCCAAAAGATTTTGATAAACCCAATGCATTAAGAAACATGCTGGAACTTGATTTAAAAATGGAAGAAGAAGATGTTAAAAATTATTTAAAGCATTCCAAAGAAGCTGAAGAGCTTGGACATATTGAATTAAAAATGAAATTGGAAGAGATGGCAGCAGATGAAGCAGGGCACGCCAGGGTACTGCGCCGGTTGTTAAAAGGAATATAATATGAACGAAAAAGAAAAAAACATATTGCTGAAAGAAGAAGAAAAAAGAATTGAACAAACGGTTATGAAAATCAAACATCGAATTGCTGTTTTTAGCGGAAAAGGCGGTGTGGGTAAAACTACAGTAAGTGTAAACCTTGCTTTCTGTTTTCAGATGGAAGGTTTCTCCACAGGAATATTGGATGCAGACATTACGGGTCCTAATGTTTCAAAAATGTTAGGAATAAAGGATGAATTAATAATATTAAATGAATCAATTACTCCTTTTCAAAAGAACGATGTAAAGATGGTTTCTATTGCCGGATTTATTCAACCCGGGCAGCCGGTAATCTGGCGGGGACCTTTACGATCAAAATTGATAAATCAATTTCTTGCTGATGTTGACTGGGGTGAGCTTGATTTTCTTATTGCGGATCTTCCACCAGGAACAGGCGATGAAATACTTACCATATCTCAAAAGATGAAACCCGATTGTGCCGTGATTGTTACTACTCCCCAGGAGGTTTCTGTTATTGATGCAGAACGAGCTATAAACATGGCAAAAAAATTAGATATCCCTTTCATTGGGGTAATTGAGAATATGTCTGGTTTCATATGCCCCTTATGTAAAAATAAAATTGATCTTTTTGATTCGGGGGGAGGTAAAAAATTAGCCGATGAATATAGTGTTCAATTTCTTGGCTCAATCCCGATTGATATTAATGTACGAATTCTTAGCGATAAAGGAGAACCTATAGTTTGTGAAAAACCGGATTTGGAAGTTTCACATTCTTTTAAATCAATTGTGAACAAAATAGAAGAACATTTTAAAGAACCTGTTGATATGCAGACAGTTAAAAATTTGCGAAGTGAATTAACATGATTGTTTTTGGACCTATACCATCCCGCCGTCTGGGCAGAAGTCTGGGAATAAATAATATTCCTCCCAAAGTTTGCACTTATTCCTGTATTTACTGCCAGCTGGGAAATACAGATTATTTATCTTTGAAACGGAGGGAATTCTTCTCACCTGAAAAAATATATGATGAGGTTTCTGAAAAGGTTTACCAATTACAAAAACATGGCGAAAAAATCGATTATATAACTTTTGTTCCGGACGGCGAACCAACCCTTGATATTAATCTTGGAAAAACAATTGAAAGATTAAAAAAATTAGGAATTAAAATAGCTGTAATATCTAACGCATCTTTGATTTGGATCAAAGAAGTTCAAAATGATTTAATGCAGGCGGATTGGGTTTCACTTAAAATTGATTCCGCTCTTGAAAATACCTGGAAGAAAATTAATAGACCACACGGCATTCTAAGATTTAAAAAGATAATTCAGGGCATAGAAGAGTTTGCTGCTTCTTTTAAAGGCATATTGGCAACAGAGACAATGCTTATTAAAAATGTAAATGATAACCTTGAATCAATTATTAAAACTGCTGAACTAATTAAATATATAAATCCCGAAAAAGCATACATACTCGTTCCCACAAGACCCCCGGCTGAAAACTGGGTAAAAATACCGGATGAGCATGAATTAAATGCAGCTTACCAGGTTTTTAGAACTTTAAATATTGATACCGAATTGTTGATTCAACATGAGGGAATTGAGTTTACTTACACTTCCAATGCTGAAAAAGAATTATTAAGCATTCTTGCAGTTCATCCAATGCGAAAAGATGCCGTTGAAGAGTTTATAAAAAAAGCTAATGCAAATAATAGTGTAATTTTTTCTCTAATTGAATCTGAATCAATTAAGGAAGTTCAATATAACAACAATATTTATTATTTAAAAAACTTAAGGAGATAAATTATGCCGAACTTAGATGGAAAGGGACCGCAAGGTAAAGGTCCTTTATCCGGCAGAAGAAGAGGACACTGCCGGGATAATCAAACCGAAAAATCTGGAAACAAATCTATTGAAAATGAAGAAACTGGCTATGAATTTGGCTTCGGACGAAAATCCCGTGATAGCAATCGTGGTAGAGGTCGGCGTGGCAGAAACCAAGGATCGGGAAGAGGTTTCGGAAGAAAATAAATATCTGATTGATAACGATGTTGGGTAAAACAAAATCCCGTCACGCGGGAAAAATCGCAGTACCATCAATGGGCAAAACTTTAGAGTCATTTGTAAGTAATAATTTAGGACGTTCCCCTTTTATTATTATTTACGATGACGAAACCCAAAAGCACAACTTTTTCGAAAATATTGGATTCCGAATTCAGGATGGAGCGGGACTTAAAGCCGCAGAAATAATAATACAAAATAAAGCAGATGTATTATTAACAAAAGAAATCGGGCGCAAAGCATATTCCGTTTTAATGAAAGAACATATTGATATTAATGTTTTAAGTCTAAGCGGTACGGTAAAATCTGCCATAAAAAAATTTTTAAAGAAAAGGATATAACATTGTACGTACCTTCAAAAATATTTTTTACAAAGGGAGTTGGTAAACACAAAGATTACCTAAGTTCATTTGAAGCTTCACTAAGAAGTGCAGGGATTGAAAAATGTAATCTCGTTAATGTAAGTAGCATTTACCCTCCGAACTGCAAAAGAATTTCTAGAGAAGAAGGATTAAAAGAAATCCAGCCGGGACAAATAACTTTTACAGTAATTGCAAGGAATTCTACTAACGAACCGAACCGATTGATAGCTGCTTCAATCGGTGCGGCAATTCCTTCGGATAAATCTAATTATGGTTATTTATCCGAATACCACCCGTTTGGTGTAAAAGAAAAACTTGCGGGTGATTACGCCGAGGATCTTGCTGCCCAAATGCTTGCAACAACGCTCGGCGTCGAATTTAATGCTGAAGCAGATTGGAACGAAAGAGAAGAAGTATTTAAAATGTCAGATAAAATTGTAAGAACTTTCAATATAACTCAGACTGCCGAAGGTGATAGAACCGGTTTATGGACTACAGTTATTGCGGCTGCAATACTTTTACCGTAAAATAATAATTCGTTAACCTTCTCAAGGAGTGAAAAATGGAAAAATATTACATTGATCCCAAATCTCTTTATAGACTCCCCTGGACAATGCCGGATAACGGGATTACGTGGCTTGAACCAACAGCACAATGCAATTTAAATTGTTATGGATGCTATAGAAAAAATATTAAGAATTCTCATAAGCCACTCGCCGATGTAAAACATGAATTAGATTTCTTCCAATCAGTGAGAAAATCCGATTGCATTTCAATTGCAGGTGGTGACCCGCTTTTATATCCGGATA
>Ga0315555_1003982_pt1 | contig 10086 bp, 8 predicted proteins | sample SalMarSW160380MG_FD_202113 | JGI IMG/M metagenome (GOLD analysis project Ga0315555, IMG submission 202113) | Salt marsh sediment microbial communities from the Plum Island Ecosystem LTER, Massachusetts, United States - Salt Marsh Sediment SW1603-80 ...
CCCCATTTTGATTACGAACCGGCATAATCGGAAGCTGACCGGGGTCGTTGTATGGATAAGACTCGGTTTGGTCACCACGGGCATCAACCGCTTGACGGAAATAGCCCTGCTGGTAGAAAAGACCCACTCCAATTATAGGAACGCCCAAGTCGCTCGCCGTCTTGAGATAATCACCCGCCAGTATCCCGAGACCGCCCGAGTAAATCGGCAGGGCTTCACCAAGTCCATACTCCATGCTGAAGTAGGCTACTTTTAGTGTCGATTGAGGATACGTCTGTTGAAACCAGGCCTTTTCTTCTATCGCCTCGTGATGTTCCGCTACAAGTTTGTCCATCAGTCCCCGGAAAGTGGAATCGGTCGCCAGTGCTTTAAGACGATTCGTTTTAACCGTTTGAAGCATGAGCCATGGGTTAGAGGTCATACTCCATCCTTCCGGGTCAATATATTTCCATAGCTTGTCAGCGGCGTGATTCCATGACCAGCGAAGATCGAGGGCTAGTTCGGCGAGACCTTCTAAACCTTGCGGCAAGGGAGGCAGCAGATAATAGCTGGATACAGTCATGATAGTCTCCTTACTATTTATCCTTATCTGAGGCTTTTAGCACATTCTTAGGTCTCAGGATATTTTCATTCTCATGTCCGGCAGCGAAATCGCTGATGTTTTGAATAGTCGTCTCGGCGATGATGGCCATAGCCTCCTCCGTAAAGAAAGCCTGGTGGCCGGTAACCAGTGCGTTAGGGAAGGTCAGGAGCCGCATAATCACATCATCAGGAATAATCTCGTCAGAAAGGTCTTCAAAGAAAATATGTGATTCCTCTTCATAAACGTCAAGACCTACACTTCCCAAATGGCCTTTTTCCAGCGCGTCTATAAGAGCGCTGGTATCCACCAGGGCTCCACGGCTGGTATTAATAAGCATAGCTCCTGGTTTCATGTAAGAGAGATTCTCAGTGTTAATCAAATGCTGAGTCTCAGGTGTCAAAGGAGCATGTAAGCTGACAATATCGGCCTTACTTAATAACTCCTTGAGCGGGACATAGCGGACACCCAATTTGGTGCATTCCGGATTTTCAGTCACATCATAGGCCAGGAGAAAACAGCCGAATCCCTGTAAAATGCGGGCAAGCACACTGCCTATTTTCCCGGTGCCAACAATGCCAATTGTTTTGCCATGCAGTTCAAAACCCATTAAGCCGTGGAGCAAGAAATTACCTTCTCGAACTCGTGTATATGCCCGGTGAATCTTGCGGTCTAAGTCAAGCATCATGCCAACGGCGAATTCGGCCACAGCGTAAGGAGAGTAACGGGATACCCGCATGACAGTCATGCCCAGTTCTTCAGCTGCCTTGAGATCAACGTTGTTGAAACCAGTTGCCCGCAGGGCGACAAGCCGCGTGCCGCCGTCCGCCAACTGCTTAAGCACTTTCCTGCTCAGGATATCGTCAACAAAGCAACAAGCTGACGGATATTGCCGAGCTAAGACGGTCGTTCGTTCGTCAAGGCGCGTTTCAGTGAAATGTAGCTCATGCTTGCCTTGGTTGGCGGCCTTAAGAAACTCCTGATCGTAAGAATGTGCACTGTAAACGAGCACTTTCATAATTGCCTCCTTAACTAAAGCCCCATCGCTGGACATGGACACCGTATTAGAGAGCTAACCGCTCAATTACATCAAGTAAGCGTCTTGAGTATCCGAACTCGTTGTCATACCAGACCTGAAGCTTAACCATGCTCCCCTGCACCACCTGAGTGGAAAGAGCATGAACGATGCCGGAATGGGTATCACCAATAATGTCAGCTGATACCAAGTCCTCTTCAGTGTACCCGAGGATACCCTTCAAGGGACCTTCGGCAGCTCTCTTGAAAGCGGCATTGACCTGCTCCACTGTGGTAGATTTATTCAAATCTGCGACGATATCAGTGATAGCACCATCTGGAATCGGTGCTCGGATAGCCAGAGCTCGAAGCCTGTCCTTGAGTTCAGGAAGCACTAACGTAGTTGCAACATCCGATCCGGTAGTGCTGGGAATCAAAGATACAGCCGCCGCCCGTCCTCTATCCCGTTTCTTATCCGGCCTGTCCACAAGCGCTTGACTGGCCGTATAGGCGTGAACAGTAGTTGCCATTGCCCGCGCGATACCGAAACTGTCCATCAATACCTTTAATGGCGGAGCCAGAGAGTTTGTCGTGCAGGAAGCCATAGATATTACACGGTGGTTTTTGGGATCGAACTTGTCTTCGTTTACACCGATAACTATCGTGATGTCTGCGTCGGGAGCCGGCGCGCTGATGATGACCCTTCTTGCTCCTGCCTCAAGATGCTTGGCGGCCAGTTCACGTTTAGTAAAGTGGCCAGTGGATTCAATGACTACATCAATACCAAGCTTTTTCCATGGCAACTGTGCCGGGTCTTTTTCGGCATAGATGTTGAGGGTCATATCCCCCATCTTTACGGCATGTTCAGTCGCTTCGACTGGAAATGTTGCTCGTCCATGCACCGAATCATACCTGATTAAGTAGGCAAGGTCATCTGTCGGCACCAGGTCATTCGCCGCCACCAGCTCAACCTCCTCCTGGCGAACATCCATGTAGTGCCTTAGTACCATGCGACCTATACGCCCCAGTCCATTGATTGCTATCTTTTTCATACTTGCCTCCTTGGGCACTTATCAATTTGTTTTCTAGAGTTATGCCTGACTTAGATATTGGTTGATATCATTAATCTGCTTAACTAAAATCTGCTGTCTTTCTGTTAGCAGAGCTTGGTTCGTGGCACCAATATTCAGACGCAGCACAAGCTCGGTATGAGACGCACGTGCATTGAACCACCAGTCTGGATAGTCCACTGAGAGACCGTCAAGGTGATCGATACGCCCCTCACGATGTTTGTTTTCCAGAGCGGTAAGCACCTTTTCCCGGTCAGCAACCTTCAAGTTGATTTCGCCGCTGGTAGGGTAACGCAGAAAAGGTTTGATCAATTCGGAAAGTGGTTTGCCCTCTGCCGAGACAATGTTGATCAATTCTACAAGTGTACGCAGGCCGTTGTCAGTGTAATGCAAGTCTGAGTAGTAATAGTGCCCCGAAAGCTCCATGGCGAAGAGGGCGTGATTATCCCGCATGGCACGTTTAATAAAAGCATGACCGACCCGGCTGCGAATGGGCCGCCCGCCTGCCGCCTCAATTTGTTCAGCCAATGCCCGGGATGTTCGCAGGTCATGAAGAATAACAGCACCGGCATTTTCCTTGAGAAAATGCATTGCAATCAGCCCCCCTAATGCATCAGGGGGCACCATTTCGCCCTGTTCATTCACGGCGACTGCTCGGTCGGCATCTCCATCGAAGGCAAGTCCGAAGTCTAGTTTTCTCTTCCTAACCGTCTCTGAGAGGCGATTAAGGGCCCCTTCTTCCAATGGGTTGGGAGAGCGCCCCGAAAAATAGCCGTCGGGATGAAAGCTCAGCCGCCACAACTCTATTGTGTCAAAAGGTGAAAAAAGCGCCTCGGTACTGATGCCACCCATACCATTACCAGCGTCGACGGCAATTTTAAGGGGCCTTACCAGTTTCAACCTTGACCGGACACGAGCGATGTATTGACCCATGGGTGAAGCAAAGGCCAGCAATTCGCTGCTTGGTCGTCCTGACTGTTTCAGCGTCTTTCGTGACATCGCCTCAATCTCAGGTAGTCCATGCTCATCACTCAGTGGCAAGGCATCTTGCTGACAGAGCTTCAAGCCGTTATACTCTGCCGGCAGGTGGCTGGCACTTATAGCAATCGAACCGTCGAAACCACCTTCGGCTCCATACCAGTACACCATGGGAGTGCTGGAAAGGCCTATGTGTGTAACCTGGTGCCCTGACTCACGGAGGCCGACGCTTACCGCTTCGGCCAATGCCGGTGAACTCCAGCGGCCATCATGACCAATAAGGAAAATCCCAGGCGCCCTTGGGCAAAGGTAGTCCCCGTAGGCACGGGCAATGGCTCTAGCTGTGGGGCTGTCCAGGTCCTCGCCGACCACGCCGCGAATGTCGTAGGCACCAAATATTCTTGCATAGCGATCCTTCATTTAATCCCACCTATCAATATCTATATTTCATACCAAAGATTCAGGAACAAGTTATCTTTATACTATTGAGATTATAGCCAATAATTCACTTCCCGGGGTTTTTTACCAGATACCCGGAATGTTGCTCACCCAAGACACTATACCCGAAGAGCTTCACCCGGTCTTGAATCAGGAACATTATCAGAGCGTAGCCCCAGACAAGACCGGCATAAGTCCAGCCGAGGGGGGTCATAAATAGACCATAGACAGCAATGAGAGTTGCCGCTATTTGCGTGCCGATGACCGCTAATACGAGAATCTTTGCCGGCTTGACGGACCAGAAAGGACCTTGCGTACGGGCGACAAAGACGGTTAAATGCCCGGCAACGGAAAATTTCAAGTACATCAAGGTCTGAAGTATGTCGTTACTCAAATGAAGGACGGTTTTACCCAGGTAGAATAAACCGAAAGATGAAATCACCCCGAAAACGCCCAGTATCGTGGCGATACCCAGCACGGACCGCATATTCCAAACTTCCGGCTGATTGGAATAGCGGACATTATCATAGGCAATAGACAGGATGGCGCCATCGTTGAGGATTGCCAGCAGGACAATCATGATGGCCGTTACCGGGTAGAAGTTGAAGATCAGGATAGCCAGTGTCATAAACAACAATACGCGGATTGTCTCGGCGATACGGTAAATTGCATAATTCGTCATCCGGTGAAAGATTTTTCGGCTCTCCTTAATAGCGTCGATGATTACGCTAAGGCCGGGAGCCATCAAGACGATACTGGCGGCGGCCCGGGCGGCATCAGTGGCACCAGATACAGCGATGCCGGCGTCAGCCTTCTTCAGCGCCGGAGCATCGTTCACCCCGTCACCGGTCATACCCACGATGTGGCCCCGCTGCTGCAGTACCTCGACGATGTGATATTTGTGTTCGGGGAATACCTGTGCAAAGCCATCAGCTTTCTCAATGGCATCCGCCATTTGCCCCGCCTCATGAGGTTTTGTCTCATCAAAGATACTGGCATCAATAATATTAGTGCCCAGGTCCAGCTGCCGTCCGATTTCTTTGGCAATAGCAACCTGGTCACCGGTGACCATCTTTACTTCTACACCCATCTTCTTGGCGGTTTCAATGGTAGCCTTGGAATCTTCCCGTAGCGGGTCAAAGAGAGGGATGATGCCCTGAAACTGCCATTGACCTTTCTCATTAGTACGCGCTACCCCCAGGGAACGAAAACCACGTGAGGCAAATTCGGTAATGGCCTTATTAACCTGAGACTGGATATTAGTCGCGCTGGGGTCAAGCGCCAGGATAACCTGAGGTGCCCCCTTGGTTACCTTGAACTCGTGCCCATCTTTGCCTTTCAGGGTAGCTTCCGTGCGCTTATGAACGGGGTCAAAGGGCTGGAAATGCGATATCTTGTAAGATTCCAGTTGTTTCTGGTCTTTCACGCCGCTCAATACGGCAAGGTCGATGGGGTCCTGGTCTTCAGCGCGGGAAGCCAGTGCTCCGCTCAGGATCACCTGCTCCGCGGTAATGTCACCAATAGTAAATGGGTCTCCCGGCGTCAATTTGCTCTGGGTCAACGTACCGGTCTTGTCCGAGCAGAGTATATCAATGCCGGCGACCTCCTCTACGGCGGTTAGTTTGGTCACAATCGCTTCTTTCAGAGCCAGTACCTTGGCCCCCAGAGCCATCGTCACTGATAGCACCGCCGGCATAGCTACCGGAACGGCCGCAATGGTCAGTACGAGGGCAAACTGAAGTACCTGGAGTATCGGATCGTGTCTGGCAAAGGCCACTCCAATAATAATGACGGCCAGGACGACAGCAATGATAAGCAGATAGTCGGCAATCTTGAGAACGGCACGTTGCAAATGGCTGCGGGTTACCGCCGTTTCCACCAGTTGCGCCGTCTTACCATAATATGTATCTTTGCTGGTAGCATAGACTACCGCGTCAATCTCTCCCTGCTTCAGAATAGACCCTGAATAAACCTTATCCCCCGGCTTGTGCTCTACCGGAAGGGATTCGCCGGTGAGAGCGGACTGGTCCACCTGAACCGGGTCTCCGTCGAGTAACCTGGCATCTGCCGGTATGATATTGCCGATACGGAGACGAACGATATCACCGGGCACAAGCTCACGCGCGGGTATATCGGACCATTTGCTATCCCGCTTGGTATTGGCATGGATAGCCAGCTGATTCTTTAGCGCGGCAATAGCGTTGCCTGCCTGGAATTCCTCACGGAAGCCTACAATAGCGTTTATTATTAACAATGCCAGAATGACGCCGAGGTCAGGCCAATGCTGCAATACTGCCGATAGGATTGCAGCAACCATAATCATAATGGGGATAGGCCCCCAGAAATAGGACAGGAATTTCAGGAGCGTATTTTCCTTCTTTTCCGGAAGCTCATTGAAGCCGTACTTGCCCAGACGCTGTTCCGCCTCAGCCTTACTTAGTCCGTCCGGGGAAGTTTGCAAATGCTTTAACAGTTCGGCAATGGTTAATTCTTTTAACTGCCCTTGAGTTGATTCAGCCAGTTTGCTCTGGCCTGCCGGCCGGGTTTTCCTTCCTTCACTGGTATTATTCATCGTAATAATCTCCTCCTAGCTCTACTCTTTTATCAGCGTCTTGAGAGCTGTTTCCGCGGCTAGAGGCGCCTCCAACGAAGGCTCAAAACCTTCTAGGGCGATTATTACCGGCTGGAGTAGTTCAGTAAGGTCTCCCTTGACCACGTCGTGGAGAACGTGGTGCACGCCTTCCTTTAACCAGAGCGAATCAGGGTTCTCTGTTAGTGCCCGCAGCAATGGAACCAGCGCTTCACGCCCTGTAGAGATTAATCCTTCGGCAGACAGCCAGCGGACATCAAACATTTTGTCCTCCAGAGCTTTAACCAGAGCCCGCACCGCCGCCGGGTCGCCAATCTGTCCCAGTGTCTTGGCCGCCTCCCAGCGTACCCACTCCTTCTTGCTTGCCAGCGCTTTGACCAATGATTTCACCGCCTGCCCACCGATAGCCACCAGTGACTTGCGTGCCCGTACACGCACCTGTCCGTCCTGGCTGCCCAGCTCAGCAACCAATGACTTGATAGTCTCTAAGCCGACTTTCTTGTTGCAGGCCGGTCTATCTTGTCTAGTCTCATTTATTGCCATAACTTCCTCCTCGATCCGCTTGCATTTCTCAGCGAGCATCATAGATCTGGCTGAACTAAGATTGCCGCGGTCTCACCAGCAGAAGGGGAGTGTTTCCAGCGTGCAGAACCTTATCAGCAATACTGCCGTGCTCCCAACGACCAAATCCTGAATGCCCGTGAGTTGACATGGCCACGATGTCGGGATGAATCTCCCCCTCTGCCTTGATAATCTCCTCGCCGGCAGAACCTACTTTCACCTGATAGCTCGTTTTGATACCCTTGGCTATTAGTTTCTCACTAATGCTTTTTATGTATTTTTCAGCTGCTACCTTCAGTGGCTTTAGTTCTTCCTCGGTGTAGGGTGCTCGCAAGATGCCCTCACCACCGTAATATCCCAGTCCTGCAGAGGAAGGGTAATAATGATAAGGCGGTTCGACGACGTTAAGGAGACTGATCTTAGTCTTGAGTTTGGAGGCAAGATTTTCAATATAGGGAAGTACCGCCTCACTCTGCTTCGAGCCGTCAAGGGGGACCAGTATTTTATCCAGATGAACACTCTCAAGTACATTACTACTGGTCCTGATTAGCAATACCGGACATTTAGAAGCCCTAGCAATTTTGTTGGCTACACTTCCCAGTGCCCATCGACTGATTCCAGTTCTCCCGTGCGTAGCTATAACTATCAGGCTGATATTCTCCTTTTCAACGTAGTCTAATATCTCCTCAGCAGGATGGGTTAACGAGCCCAGCGAACCGACCATAGCCGATGCCACCTTCACTTTTTCCCCCGGTGGTAAAGCGGGAGACTTTTTTACATTCTGCTCTGTCGTAGCTGCCATTTGACTGATGTAGACTCTATGGTCGAGGTTATCCGGGACGTCGGCCGGCGTCCTCACGTGTATTAAAATAACCTCCGAGCCGAGATGTATAGCCAGTTCTTCAGCGTAGGGTAGGGCTATCTCAGCCAGATTGGAAGCATCAAGCGGAACTAATAACCTCTTAAACATCTTTAAACCTCCTTTTATTGTTGCGTTCAAATTCTTATCATGAGAGCCACAATGGTATTTGCCTTGTTTCCAAATTAAGATTTCGGTCTTTCGATAAGGGTGATCGAAACAGTATTCTTAACACCCCCACGATGGGAAGTTATTTCCTCCTAGTTAGTTATTGGGATAGTCTTTGAATCACAGGTAAAGCATCTGCGATATTTATGGCATAGCCCATTCCCTCCACACCGGCAGTGGAAAATTTCAGGCTGGTAATACCTACGACTTCTCCCGACAGGTTGACCAACGGCCCACCGCTGTTACCGGGGTTGATGGCGGCATTGGTTTCAATAAGATTGGAGTATGTTTCGCTTGAAGACATTTGTACGTTCACTCCAAGGCGACTAACGATGCCATCTTTAACACTTATCCCCATGCCGAGAGCATTCCCTACGGCCACTACCCAGTCACCGACCCTGAGTTGTGACGCATCCCCGACCTTAAGGGTAGGCAACTGCCCGGCATTAATCCTGAGTATCGCGATGTCGGTGGCGGGGTCTGCTTTTACATCTACCGGAGTGTAAGTAGTACCATCTTCGAGCTGCACTGTAATGGATTGCGCACCTTCAATAACATGATTATTAGTTACGATGATACCGCTCTCATCAATAATCCAGCCGGAGCCGGCACCCTGTACCGTACCCCGAATAAACCTGCTACTGACGACAGTCTCGGTATTAACAGCCACTACTGAGTGTTTGACTAGGTCGGTCAAGTCGGCAAAGCTGGGCAGGGCAACCAATTCTCCACTTTGTTGTGGGACGCTGGCTTGTGGCGGTGCTTGGCTTGGGGGCAGAGTACTGGAACTAGGTGTGGTACAACCAGCTAGTAACATGACACTTATTATGATAACGATACAAAACAAGAGGTATTTATGCTGTTTCATGGCTAGCCTCCGTTTATATTTATTATCATTCTGGTAGTTTTATGGTCAAGAAGTCATAAAATGAAAGGGGAAAAAGTTACAAATTTATGACATTATAAGCCCAGTCTCTAAGAAGGCTAAAATATCAGCAGAATCCTTGAGGTGGTATTTTCGCTGTGTTTGGTTTCCTCGAGGCGCTGAAAGGGCGCAAAGCTGTAGTCAGAAAGGCACCTTATGGCTCTAGCCCTAAAACGGGATTAACACATGTCCTTCTAGGCTAATATTTACTTGGTATTCTATAAGTCATTGCCGCAGTCCTGACCTGCCCCCAATAGTGATACCACCCTTTAAGTCATTACCACGGTTAGTATAGCCTCAGGAGCTGGAGGCCGGTATCCTAAGGCACTATGCGGACGTACCTGATTGTACTCCTTCCTCCAGTCGGCAATCAATACCTTGGCCTCAATCAACGTAGTGAAGATCTCCCGATTGAGAAGCTCGTCTCTAAGTTTCCCATTGAATGATTCGATGTAGCCGTTCTCCCAGGGGCTCCCCGGTTCGATGAAAAGGGTCTTAATTTCTAATCTTTCCAGCCATTTGCGTATCGCCTTAGCCGTGAACTCGGGTCCATTATCGGAGCGAATATGTTCCGGGATCCCTCTTAGAATAAACAGATTGAAGAGTTGATCGATAACATCCTCAGATGTAAGGCGCCTTCCCACTAGGATAGCCAGGCACTCCCTGGTATACTCATCGATAATGGTCAGCATCCGAAAGGCTCGGCCATCGGTGGTTCTAGCAGTCACGAAGTCATAGCTCCAGACGTGATACTTGTGCTCCGGCCTTAATCGGATACAGGATCCGTCATTAAGCCATAACCTGCCTCGTTTGGGTTGTTTCTTTGGCACCTTGAGCCCTTCCTTTCTCCAGATTCTTTCTACCCTTTTGTGGTTCACCCTCCACCCGTGCTCATTATTTAAT
>Ga0315555_1003983_pt1 | contig 10086 bp, 7 predicted proteins | sample SalMarSW160380MG_FD_202113 | JGI IMG/M metagenome (GOLD analysis project Ga0315555, IMG submission 202113) | Salt marsh sediment microbial communities from the Plum Island Ecosystem LTER, Massachusetts, United States - Salt Marsh Sediment SW1603-80 ...
GCTACTGCACAGTACTTCCGTACGCTTCATGAACAGACTCTTGTCTTCCTCCACATCGATGTTGTCTTTGTTTACCGGGGCATAGAAACTCGGCCATCCGGAACCCGAATTATATTTGGTATCCGAACTGAACAGCTCATTACCGCAGGCGGCACACAGGTACACTCCCTTACCTTTAAATTCATTATATTTACCGGTGAAGGGCCGTTCTGTCCCTTTTTGCCGTAACACCCGGTATTGCTCTTCACTCAATTCCTCTTTCCACTTCTGATTACTTTTATTTATCTTACCGGTCATATGATTATCCTCCTCTGATTGGCTTCCACAATATGTTGCTTTATTAGCGGGATCCTGCTGCTGTCCGGCACTCCCTGCTGCCGGAAGGAAGATCAGACCTGCAAAGAACAGGAGCATTAAACCGGCAGTTATATATATGATAATTTTTTTCACAGGGAATTTTCCTTTCGGATTTTTGTTTCTGATGATTATTGCTTCTTATACAATACGGCTAATTTGGCATCAATGAGTTCACTGTGCTGCAGATTCAGTAATCGGGCCAGTTTGTGAATCAGATAGTCTTCATATTGGTTAAGCTTACCGTCGGAATAGATAATTTCCCAAATCAGCTCAATAATGCGGATTTTTTCTTCCCGCGGGTAATTTTCATTAATCAAACTGGTGAACGTCCACAAATCATGACTGTTTTCCAGTTCCCGCTCGGTAGTTTGAGTGATTTCCCGGATATAATCTTCCGATAAATTATATTCATTTTTTAATAATTCTGTGATGGTTTCCTGCTCTTTTTTGCTGAATGTCCCGTCGATATGGGCCATTTCCATGAGCAGGGCGCAGGTGGCCACATAGAGATCATACCGTACGGCTTTCTGTTCTGATTTCTGGTCTGAACCAACCTCCGGGTGAAAAAATTTATGAATAAAATCAACCACTGTATTTTCCTTCGAATGAATAACCTCTCCTGATCTTAAAGAACAAAGATAATTGTTCTTTTCCCTCCGCTAATAACATATATAATGTATTGATAAAAGACCAAATAGTTCCTAAATTTCTAAGGTGGGTTTTTCTCATTTTCAAGTAGTGATATAACATGACAGATCATTCCCGGCACATTACCTGGAATCGTTTTCCGGAAACAGATCAATTTCTTCTCGATTCTCTGCAGGCATTTACCGATAGTTTTCACATTATTGGTACCTTAAAAGAATCTCTGCTCACAGGTACCAGTACACGCTGGAGTGATTTCATTGATCATCTTCGTTTCCGGGGCGGCAAAAACCTTATGAAAAAGCTCCTGAGTTTGGGATATAAGGAAGGGAATGCTCAGGAAGGTGAAAAAGAGAAGGTATTTTTTCATGATGGGGCCATTTTCCCACCTATAATTTTGTCCGGCGGAGACGCCACTCCTCAGGAAAAACTGCAGGTGGCTGCCATATCGGTAGCAGACCTGGCAGTGTTTTTAAACTCGCAGGGCATCCACTCGGAAATCGAGGGTACCGTTCTGAGCCCCTTCCGGAAGGTAAAAGTATGGGAAGAGAATAACCGGGAATTATGGGCAGTTGAACGCCGTTCTTTCTCGGGATTTACTTCTCAGGAAATGCCTCCTGATTATCCGGCCCACTATCTTCAGGGATTTCAAAAATGGTTTCTTCGTCAAAGAGACTTTGACAATCCCGCCGCCGGTCTGGATTTCACCATAAAACTGGCCGAAGAGCTGGTGAGCGAGCTGGGGCAGAATATGGCTGCCTGGGTGGTATTTGCAGCAGAGCGTAATTTCTGGCAGATTAAAAATCGGGCCGGCCAGGTTCAGAAGAGACGGCAGGATGTGTATGGTCTGGGATGGGCCAACCACGATCATCATACATTTCGCAGTTCCCGGGAGTTCTTTTCCGCTTTGCTGCACCTGTTGTCTATTCTGGGATTTGAAAGGCGGGAAAAATTCTATGCGGGGGAAGAGGCCGGCTGGGGAGCCCAGGTGCTGGAACAGCCGGGTTGTGGACTGGTGGTATTTGCCGATGTGGATCTGGCCGCCGAAGAACTGGAAATGGATTTCATGCAACAGGACCTATCCCCCCGAAAGGAAAAAGGTACGGTGGGATTGTGGTGTGCCCTGCACGGCGAAAGTATTCTGGAAGCCGGGTTGCATCACCTGGCTTGCCGGCTGGCCTTCAGCGAAGCGCGCAATGATCTGGAAAGGGAGGGTGTTTACATGCTGCCTCCTTTTAGCAGTTTCCCCTTTCTAAAACAAGCCTTCACCCAGGGGGAAAGATGGGCGGTACCGGAAGAGAATTTACAGCAGTTAAGCCGAGAAGGCCTGTTGAGTGACCATCAGATTCATGCATTTTCCCGGGAAGGTGGCATTGGCAGCCACCTGGAAAATATTCAGCGTGATGAAGGCTTCAAGGGATTCAACCAACAGAGTGTGAGTGCCATTATCAAACGGACTGACCCCCGGCTGGATTTTGGTGCCGCCTGAAGCAGCGGCAATGCTAATTGAAAGAATAAGGGAAGATAATGGATGTTTATTTTTACGAAGCATTTGAAGAAGAAGAACAGAAGTTAAGAAAATACCTGCCTTACCATATCAGGGCCGATTTCAGTTGGAAGACCATTCAGGAAGAAAACAGCTCTGAGCCACCTTCACCACTGATCAGTGTGAGAACCCAGTCGGAGATACCGGCAAAGTGGAGCTCCCAGCTGAAGGGAATTCTGACCCGCAGCACCGGCTATGATCACCTGCTGCGTTTTCTGGATGAGGCTGATCAAGAGGTACCCTGCGGTTACCTGCCGCTGTATTGTAACCGGGCTGTAGCGGAGCAAGCCATGCTGCTCTGGATGGCACTGCTGCGAAAGTTGCTCATGCAGAGAGCACAATTCCCCTCTTTTAAACGGGACGGAATCACTGGTCTGGAATGTGAACATAAGACGCTGGTAATCGTGGGTGTGGGCCACATCGGATCGGAAATCGCCAAAATAGGGCTGGGGCTGGGCATGAAAGTCATGGGAGTGGACCCGGTGAAAAAACATGCATTTGTTGATTATTACCCTCTGGAGGAGGTTTTGCCCCGGGCCGACATCCTGGTATGTGCCATGAACCTGACTGCCCGGAATACGGGATATTTTAATTACCGGCGCCTGAAAAAAACAAAAAAGGGAGTGATTTTCATCAATATTGCCCGGGGAGAAATGGCTCCCTCGGCGGATTTGGTGCGGCTTCTGAAAGAGGAGCATCTGGCGGCGGTGGGAATGGATGTTTACAATCATGAGGCAGATCTGGCGGTATCGCTGCGCTCGGGGAAGATCAGCAATGACCCGGAAGTCCGGGCAGCCCTGCAGCTGGCGGGAATGACCAATGTTATTTTAACTCCGCATAATGCCTTCAACACAGCGGAATCGGTAGAACGCAAATCATTCCAGAGTATTCAACAGGTAGAGGAGTTTTTAAAGAAGGGATCTTTCCTGTGGCCGATACCCGAGGAGTAACTAAAGGATAAGATCAAAATCCAGAGAATAAAGAAAGCTGAAAACCGAAAGCAGAAAGCAGCAGAGGTTTAAGAAAAACGGATTTCTGGATCCAGCAATTAGTGCAGTGAATCCTGCAACCTTGTATGTTAAATTCAATTGTCCCAGGCATAAGGAATTTTCCATGAGTGAGATTATCGATATGCATGTTCACTTCGGCGCTCCGGATGATCCGGAGAGCGGTTGTTACTGGTCCCCCGAATTTGAAAAAACTGCCGCTTATTACGCCATCCTGTTTATCACCGGTTCCATGTTCAAAACCATGAATATACAGCGGGTCAGGACTCATCTGTCGAAGCAGATTAAAACGGCCCGCTTCGTTAATGAAACGGTATTACTGGCCCTGGATGAAGTATATGATACCTCCGGTTTGAAACACCGTGAATGGACCCATCTGCACGTCCCCAACAGCTACCTGGCCCAGTGGGCACAGCAGGAGGAACGGGTACTATTCGGCTGTTCGGTCCATCCGTTCCGGCAGGACTGGGAAGAGCAACTGAATTTTTCACTTCAAAACCAGACGGTTTTATGCAAATGGATTCCTTCCTCCCAGATGATCAATCCGGCTGATGATCACTGCCTCCCCTTTTACCGCAAGCTGGCCGACCTGAATCTCCCGCTGTTGTGCCATGCCGGACCGGAGTATGCCATACCCACTTCCGATTCTTCATATGATACCTATAATAATCCGAAATATCTCAGAAAAGCCCTGGATGCCGGTGTCACCGTCATTATTCCCCATTGTGCCCTGCCCTATTTCTGGTTTCTGGATGCAGACTATCAGGATCACTACCGCGAATTTCTCAACATGATGGCAGAGGCTGATAAAAAAGGATGGAATCTGCATACCGACGTTTCTGCCATCGCAACCCCCTTACGGGCACCATATATCCGGGAGATCATCGACAAGATATCGCCGGACAGAATCCTGTTCGGCAGTGATTATCCCATCCCGTTGAGTGAATTGACCTACAATCGCAGTAAGAATATCTGGACCTGGCTCCGATTCGTGGCCAAAACCCTGTTTCTGAAAAATTCTCTGGACAAGAATTACCTGGTCATCCGGAAAATGGGTTTTGATAACCGCATATTCACCAATGCAGCACGGATTTTCTCACAGATAAAATATTAAGTGAGAACCAGGAACGGCACCCGGGATCCTGATCATATAGCTTTTCCAGGTAAAAAAACTCAACATTTTCACTGTCTTTTCCAGTGGCCCTCAACAAACACCCAGCCCCGTGGTGTTTCCAGCCAGTGTCCGGGAATCCAGTGAAAGCCATGGCGGGGTTTAACCCAGTGGCCGCCATTCCAGATATAGCGATGCTTTTTCCAGACCCAGTACCCGGGAACCCATACCGCGTGCGGATAGGGAGGAGTGTTTTTCACCTCGATTCTCAGCGGCGGCCGTGCGGTTCTTACGTAAACAGCACGGGGTGCACAGCCCACTTCCATAGTGACTGATCAGACCGGCAGAACCGTCAATAAAAACATGATAATTCTTTTTATCATTTTATCCTGTTAATTACTGTTTCCTTCCAAATTAAAATGACAAATCACGTGCCAGTAAAATCAAATATGATTATCTCCTTTGCTTAGCTTTTTGATAAAATATACCTATATGTCTACATCACTAAGCTCTGCCAGAAGGTTATATTTTAGAAATCATTGCTCTATGAACCTACGCCATAATCCTCCTCCTTTTATAACTGACCACTTCCCGTATATTTTGCTGGACACCGGGGGTGAATTTTTCCTGAAAGTTCCTTCCTTATTATATTAGGGAAGGGATTTAGGGATGGGTAAAACGATCATATCTTACCACATGGATTTATCCTTAAATGACGAGAGCAGAATAGATTTCCTGACCTGGATTGTGCTGCATCTTACTGGTAGTCAACATTACATATGGTTTTTTAGATGTTCTTTTGCCTTGATGCAAAAGAACCAAAAAATCAAGACTGTCAGAAAAAATCTGGAAATTCAACGGTGCACCTCCCTAAAATTCTTAAACTCCCCCGCACTCAATAGTAGAACAGCTGCAAAGGTTTCTTTGCATATATTGAGTGCGGACTCAGACAGAAAGAATTTTTACGCTCGGTGTACCGGAATTTCTGGCGATTTTTTCTAAAGGTCAATAAAAACCAATGCACTAACAGGCGTGTATTTTATCTTTAAATGAGAAGATAATTGGCTAAATGAAATACTTTCGAAAACTATAAACAATAATAAAAAAATTATTACGCCCTTTGCTCCAAAATCGGACTAAGGTAAGCCCGATTCCGGTGTAACGGAAACGGCATAAATTGTACCGGCAAATACATACACCGGTAGCCAATCGCCACAACCTGGCTTAACATTTTACGGCGCCGGTTCAGGGGATTTATACTGGCCTTTTCGGTGTAAAAAAAATGAGAAAAAACTGGGTATTTATTAACATAAATGATTGTGTTTCCCCATGATCCGTTTTTAAATTATTTAATAAATTATGGTTATAGTCTGGGCTGATTAGAGCAAAATAACTTCGAATTAGTGGGATACTGATTAATTCTGTATCTTGATATCATCATTTAATATTAAGTTTTTAACTCATACTGTATACAAAGCGAATATCAGGTGAAAATGTGGATTCAATAGATTATCCCTTTCTAACCCACTCCTGCCTGCCCGGCGACCAGACAGGGGACGGAAGAGGATTAAGAGTATTCCACAATCTCCCATAATCATCACTAAGCAAGGTAAATATGATATGGCCTCCCAAAAAAGCAGCACAGTTTCCCGGGTAGAAGATTTTTTTGTCAAGCAATCCCCCTATGATTATATCTATTCCCCTGCGGAAAAAATCAAAACCGTTGTTGTGGATAATTTTCCGGCCCTTGGCAAACTGACCGCCCTGCGTTTCATAGAATGGGCACAGAAAAACCCGGGAGGAAACATCTCTCTGCCTACCGGTAAAACTCCCGAACATTTTATTAAATGGGTCTCACACTATCTGAAAAACTGGAAAAAGGGGGAGATTGCACAGGAACTTGAAAAATACGGAATCGATACGGCACAAAAGCCGGATATGAAAAGCCTGCATTTTATTCAGATAGATGAATTTTATCCCATCAATCCCCAGCAGCACAACAGTTTCTATTATTATGTCAATCAATTTTACCTGGAGGGATTCGGGCTGGATGCGAAGAATGCCCTGCTGATTGATTGTTCGAGAATCGGGATTCCGCCCGGTGAGACGCTGCTGTCTGTCTGGCCGGATTTCCGAGTAGATCTTTCCCTGCGCTTCCGGAGTGCCGGTTCCAAGCTGGAGGAGAAACAGAAAAAGATTCTGGAATCGATTGACGAGTGGTGTCAGGAGTTTGAACAGAAAGTTCGGCAAATGGGAGGAATCGGATTTTTTCTGGGTGGAATCGGGCCGGACGGACATATCGGTTTCAATGTAAGAGGATCCGATCATTTTTCAACCATCCGGCTTACGCCTACCAATTATGAGACTCAGGCGGCGGCCGCCACTGATCTGGGCGGCATTGAAATTGCCCGGGAAAGGCTGGTGATCACCATCGGACTGGGAACCATTACCTGCAATCCCCAATGCACAGCCATTATCATTGCTGCGGGTGAGGCCAAGGCCGAGGTGGTGTCCGACGCCATTCAGCAACCGGAGAACGTCCTGTATCCCGCCACGGCACTTCACAAACTTGCCAATGCCCGCTTCTTTCTGACCAGGGGTGCCGCCAAAAAACTGGGTGAAAGGCAATTTCTGCTGTTGAACCGAAGCGAAACCATTGATGATGACATTGTGGAAAAGATAATTGTAGATCTGGCTGTATGCCGGAATAAGAAAATCATGGATCTTTCACAAAAAGACTTTCAGGCAGACCGTTCCGCTGCATTGCTGCTGACCCGGCGAAAAGAAAACCTAAAGAAACTGTGCGAGATGACCCATAACCGCCTGATTGCCAAAATTGAGAAGGGATCGGAGGGATTATCCAATACCCGTTTTCTACACACTGAACCCCATCATGATGATTTAATGCTGGGTTGCCTGCCCATCATCGTCAGGCACATCCGGAATGCTACCAACACGCATTATTTTGCCTGTCTCACCAGCGGTTTCACCTCAGTAACCAACCATTTCATGAAAAGCCAACTCTCTTCCCTGCGCGAATTCATCGATCAGAGTACTTTCAGTGAGATGGAAAAAGAAGGATATTTTGATCCTGATAATGAGATTGGTAGAAACCGTGATGTATGGCAATACCTGGATGGTGTGGCAGCTAATAATGACGAACTGAAGAATGAAGGAAGCGCACGGAGATTATTGCGCAACCTGATCGAAATTTTTGAAGAATCGGATCTCGGTAATATCAAAAACCGGATATCAGAACTGGAGCATTATTTTGATACCCAGTATCCGGGAAAAAAGGACCCATCCTACATTCAGCGGCTTAAAGGCATGAGCAGGGAATGGGAGGCTGAGTGCCTGTGGGGCTATTTCGGATGGAGCTGTTCCAACGTCAGGAATCTCAGGCTGGGATTTTATACCGGCGACATTTTCACCGAAGAACCCACCATTGACCGGGACGTGATACCGGTTTATAATTTGCTACAGGAAGTAGCTCCTGACCTGGTTGCGGTCGCTTTCGATCCTGAGGCCAGTGGCCCGGATACTCACTACAAAGTGCTGCAGTCTCTCAGCGAAGCCATTAAAATGCATGAGTCGAAGAACAAGGCACGTCACATCAAAATTTGGGGTTACCGTAATGTGTGGTACCGCTTTCACCCCAGCGAGGCCAATATATTTGTACCGGTTTCACTGAACATGTTTTCCATCATGCAGAGCGCTTTCATGAACTCTTTCATCTCCCAGAAAGATGCTTCCTTTCCCAGTTATGAACATGACGGTCCATTTTCCGAACTGGCACAGAAAATCCAGGTTGAACAATATCAGAAGATTAAAATATGTCTAGGCCGGGAATGGTTCTATGAAAATCCCAGCCCCCTCATCCGGGCCACCAGAGGCCTGGTATTTTTGAACGAAATGTCTCTGCAGGAATTCTACCAGACCAGCCGCGAACTCAAGAAAGCGGTGGAAAACCGTTAACGGAAAATGTGGAGCCGATATGACCGAAAAATATTTCAACCGACTCATCCTGTTATTTCTTCTGACCGGAGCCCTTTCCGTCCGGGGACAGAGCGTCACCTGGACTGACCAAACTTCAAACGTTTCACTGCCGCCTGGAGTACGATTTTTCAGCGGTGAGAAGAACAATCCACTCCTCAAAGCCTGGTATATCGATATAGATCTCCATAATGCCGATATCGCCGTTCGTCCCTACCCGTATAAACCGGTATCAAACTGGTGATTGATTTTTTCTTAATTTTCAATTATGTTAATGTTGAATAAAACCGGATTAAAAAAATCCCTAATGGGGAAAGGCTAAAGGCGCAAGGCTGCAGGTTGCAGGATTCGGGAACCAGGAAAATACAAAATACAAAGTAAAAAGTACAAAATACATTAAGAAGTATTTAGCCTTTGGCCTTTAGCCCTACCTGATTACTCTTCGATTTCCAGCAAGCATAAAAAATGACCATCGCACATGCAATGGCCGGATGTTAAAAAGGAGAGCCACCGAGGAGATTTGAACTCCTGACCTGAGGTTTACGAAACCCCTGCTCTACCAGCTGAGCTACAGTGGCAATATTGCTCCGAAAGTTATTTAATTTGAGCAGTTTACGCAAGCAATTTTTACCTGGATAATTTCCTTATAGGTTCAATGTAATCTTATACTTATATCACACATTGGTTTTCCAGCCCAGCCCCGCACCAAAGAATAATCAACCACGCAATCAGATATTTCCGGGGGCAAGCAGAGATGCATCAATTGATGGAGAGGCGCCGCTCCTTTTCCCGTGATATGACTGTTCTGGACAGCCGGCCACTGAGAAACACCTTTTCCCGGTAATCGCTGAAATCATGAATGCCATACAAAATTCTGCGGTTTCCCACTTTTTCCTCCGCCACGATGTATAGTTCCATATCATCCCGGTACCCCGACAACAACTGTTTCAATTCTGCCACTTTCATTACTTGCTCCCTTTTTTAAAATCACCACAGATGTGTGCAGATCTGTTTATCCATCATCACTTGCAACAGGATTTCAACAATACTTCTCTTTCATTGATCGGATCGGATTAAAAAAAATTGATCGCTCTTTAAAATATAAACACCATTTTTTATTAAAAACCAACAAAAATTTATCTCATCTAGATACTGACTAAACCACGGATGGTTTAGTCTCCGTCAATGGCCGGATCGCCGGCGCGATAGCCAGGTCAACCGGAGGTTGACCGGGAGGAGGGAATAAAGGCAAGTTATAAGTAAGAAGTAAAAAGTATTAAGGTAAAGGGTAAAGGAAGCTCTGTCCCGTCCTGAAATAGGTTGACAGTTTTATCAGAAGAAAGAAAGGAGGAATCAGCCTATGTCCAGGACAGTTAAGCGATACAGTATCGCTTTCCAACAGAAAGTAGTTGGTGAGATTGAATCCG
>Ga0315555_1003984_pt1 | contig 10085 bp, 9 predicted proteins | sample SalMarSW160380MG_FD_202113 | JGI IMG/M metagenome (GOLD analysis project Ga0315555, IMG submission 202113) | Salt marsh sediment microbial communities from the Plum Island Ecosystem LTER, Massachusetts, United States - Salt Marsh Sediment SW1603-80 ...
GCATGGTCTCATTATTGTTGATCCACCTTATGCAAAAACCGACCCCCGCATTGTCAAAGCACCGCTATTCAATCAAGGGATGAAGGAGAACGCCTCGGTCTTTTCCCATACTCAGGGCTGGGCGATTATTGCGGAAACAATGTTAGGAAACGGCAATCAAGCCTATCAGTATTACCGTGCTTTCATGCCCGCTGCTTATAATACAAAAGCCGAAATCCGCCAGATCGAGCCTTACGTTTACTGCCAATTTACTAATAGTAAGTATAGCCCGCGCTGCGGGGCTTCCCGTCTGCCCTGGCTGACCGGTGCTGCTGCCTGGTCTTATTATGCTGCCACTCAGTATATCCTTGGTATTCAGCCAGACTACAGTGGACTGCGGATTGATCCCTGTATTCCAGCAGATTGGCAAGAAATTAAAATTACCCGCCGCTTCAGACAGAAAAATTTTGTTATTACAATCAAAAATAAAAATGGTGTTCAGAAGGGCGTCAAAGAAATTGTCATCAATAATCATAAAATCGAGGGCAATCTTATCACCTTGAATATAATGGAAGCAGATAACGAAGTACTGGTAATTATGGGCTAATAATTCAACTACAACGGGTTGCGGCATGGGTGCCGTTTGTAAGAATGGCATCCCTGCCGCTGTTGTGGGTTGTTGGGTCCTGGCTTCCTTGTCCCATTGCTTCTTATCATTTCTAAATATCACCCGTCAACATAACAGTTTGTTCGCATCTACCGCTATCGATTCCAGAACGCAGGTAGTTGGTAACCTCTGTTCCTTTAGCCGGCCCGCAAGTTCCCTAGATCTAGATGGCCACGAGTTTACGTGGAGGATTAGGGGAAGATGCGGGATCGGTGTGGGGTCCCAGTTGGCGCGCCTGTGCACAATCCGGTCGTCTACTAACCATCTTATCTCTCTAGGTTCCCATTCAATTGCGAAACGGTGTGCGGATCTCGAGGAGTCAAACCCGAGTTCGACGTAGCTTGGTGCTCCTCGGTAGCCGTAGTCGAATCTAGCCCCCTCATCGCCCGGGTTATAAAAGACATTCACCACGAGACAGTCCGAACGTTTTCCAGCAATCTCGACATCGATTTCTTGCCGCGGCGAATTGCGATGCAGGAAGAACCCAGTGACGACTCCAGGCACGTCCGTAGCCTGCATCACGGCCTCAAACCTACCAAACAAATACCTGCTGCAACTAGAAATCGATGCAGCGCTATATTCCCGAACGCCAAGGGACTCCTTCCTTACAATCAGCGCAGCTCCCCCACCGACAGAAAACTCGACATTCTCGGGCCTAAATAGCGCCAAGTTGCCCGGGAAAGTATCGTCTCTAAGCACCCAGCGTGTTGGGTCAATGCCATCGAAAGAATCCCTGAATGCAACTGAGGTCCTGCATGCATCTTCCCCCTTAATAGCGGCTGCTGTCAGGATACCTACCCAACCACGGCGTGGTTCTATAATCCAAGGTGAATTGTCACGCTTCGGAGTCTTCTTGGCAACCCCACTATTAGCAGTTGGGGGCAAACCAACAACCCGTCTTTGCCCAAGATCTGCAATCTTTGGGAATGAACAGACAGGTGGCGCACACCTAAGATGCTCACATAAAACTCGCCACTTATTGTCTTCGTGCAAGTGAATGACAGCGTCGAATCTGGCCATTCCATCTATACGTGCTGTGGTTTCATTGGCATTGCTGCTCTGACTCGATGTTGCTATGAACTTGGCACAGGGGTAGAGTTGTCTTAGTTCCCGAATCTTATCAGCTAGCGATCCGATGTTAACGTATGCGTCAAATACTCGGTCTGTCCTCCCCGAGAGGAGCTTATCATACTCACATTCTGGCAACTCCTTGAGATCACTGCAGCACCTATATCCAAGCATGGAAATAGCCATAGCAACTGATGAGAGACCTGAGCCCTCTGGACCAAATACGAACACGGGCCTTTCTGTTGGGCGAATCTGGAAGAGGGACGCCCCCTCACTTTCAATGACCCCGATCCTGTTCAGTATAGGGAGTATGGAGTAGGAGTTTGTTGAATCACCGTCAAGGCGCTGCGCTATTATTGACCGACGGGTTGCTCGCACGGTTAGTTCCTCGAACTGGTGGTTGATCCATAGATCCACAGGTCCACGACATGGCAAGCGTCGAAGAAGCCTCCTAGCTCCTTCCCGAGAAAGAATGTATCCAGACATGTACCAGAGCCCGCGAACCGGACAGAAAAGGTTAGGCGAGATGAATGTCTTTTGAGCTCCGTACTTAACTTCCTTGTACGATAGGTATAGGATGTCGAAGTGCTCCTCGGCTCCACCGTTAGCCGAGAGCTCTTCCCACGCCTGTTCTAGATTTCGAGCGAATCCGCTTTGGAACCAAACGTCGTCCTCCAAAACCAGCGCGTATTCTCGGTCACCCACTGCTATTTGTCGCCATACACTGATGTGGGAAAGCGCGACAGCAACCTCTGGCATGGTCATTGGAATCGGGTGGCGCAACTCCAGTCGCTCCGGCAATGCATTTGGCTGCGGCTCTACAAAGAGCTGATCCTCAAGAGTATAGAAAGGTTCGACTTCTGAACTGTCTGGGCAAAGCTCTGCGATATCGATCGCATCAACCGCGGAGCAGCGCTGGGTAAAGTCTGCAAGCTCAATGCCTGCTGCGTCCACGACGTGCCCAAGCTCTCGGAGCATCTCAGCCCAGCGCTCCGGCTGGCGATCTAAATTTATAACATATATCCTTTCTATACTGGGCTGCCCCTCTTGGTGTAGGATTCCGAATGCCCGACACCTTTTTTTCGGTAGGAAACGCCGAGCCTTTATCCCAAAGCGAAAAACGGACTTCAATGGCGCCAGCAAGGGACGAGACGGATTCACTCTTCCACTACGACGCTTGTCTGCCCAAAGCCCACATAAGCTCGCTGATTCGAGAGTCTCCAGTTTCTCTCGTCATCTCGGTAGCTGAGTGGCCATCGGGTTGTGGCGATATGCTCCCAACTGCGTAGTACAAGCAACGCCCCCTCTATTTCATCTGTATCGTTGGCGATCTCGAATAGAGATTTGGTGAGGTTCCCAGGACCTGTTGTTGACTGGACTTCCGGCAATTTGTCTTGCGAGTTTCGCTCAAGGGAGATGGTGGCGTTCGCTAGCGCACGATCGACGACGGGATGGCCAGGAATTGCGATCAATGGGTTGTTGTTAAAGTAGAAGATCCAGCTCAAATCGTTTGCCCCTGGACTGGTGAAAATAGTAGGTGAAACCATTTCGCCGGTTGAGATATCGTAGCATAGTGGCTGAATCTTAAGCCGCCCATCACTGAAGAGGTGTTCAACTTCGACCCCATGGTAGACATCATCAGCATCTACGTAGCAGCCCCCTTCTTTGAGGATGTAGCAGAGCCGAAAGTAGTCTGACTGCATGGCAGGATGATAGCACCAGTCAAAGGCCCTCTCGTAGCGCGCTCCCAATCCGTTGCGAATGAACTGTCTAGCTTGGCACGTGTCGAAGAGAAGCAATTCGAACCTCTGTTCCTTGAGCTTCTTCCATGATTCAATGCATTCCTTAACGTCGTCCGGCATTTGGCCGAAGTCGTTCCAAAATTGCACTATTCGCTTGGGAGGGGTGACCAAGTACTCACTAGACGCATCAATGATTTCACTGGTACGCTGTACAAGATTGCGAACGAAGTTAGAGCGCGCACGCTCATTTTCCTCCAAGGGATCTTCCTCAGTGCAATCAATCGTACTCATCGATCACTTCGCGAATTTGCATCTTCCGCCCCAGGTTTGGGTCTAATGGAATTCATAGGGGCTACTTGTGAGATACAATGCGTTCAAAGCCTCAGAAGCCAGGTCCCAATTACCCACAACGGTTGGCGTTATGCGCAGTGCGGGTTTCAATGCACTTACCTATCAAATCGCTAATATGTTTATTAAATGTAATCATGTTCAATTTACAACCTAGCCCCGCATTGCATATGACCGCGTGTTACCACACGTTATTTTTCATTTCCTTGATTATCCCTAAAATCCAAGTTTACTAGCGAACTTTTAAACTCATTATTAAATGGTAGTCGAAGCACAAAATCTTTCAGTTTATTATAGTCATCCAATTTGCCTTCAACTTTATAGTTATATGCTAAAGAAATTATTATATGTCCAACATTTTCTAAAATCTTTTGCGAATCAACAGTATTGTATTCTGAGAAATGAGCCCAACCAAAAAGGATTTTCTCTTCATTCGTCGTGTAATCATGAACCCATCTCATAAAAGGTAGATTAAGATTACGATAAACAATGTTCTCATATTCTATTTTTAAAACATTGCTTAAAATCCTCCTATATTTATTGATAGTTTTTTCAACTGCTAAATCTCCTATTTTTATACTCAAAAAGGGATTTTTCATATCTACGATAAAAATCTTATTCCCTTTTTTATGTTCATAATGAGGAATAACACAATGGCTATGAGTTTTATCCATTCTAAAGGAAATTTTTGTTACGCAATCTGGCTTGTTTATTAAATAGTTCCCTATCAACGATGTTGAATAAAAATCTACACGATTATCTTTTGTATCAAAGTAGCAAATAAAAAATGGCAAATTATTTTCGAGTAGCCATTTAATCTTTTTTTCATCAGATAAATCATAGACAATACTATCATGATTAGTTTTTAATTGAACAGTAAATGATTTAGCGGGGTAAGATACTTTCCCTTTATTTTCGACTGTTGTGCATAAGAAATCAAGCCCAAAGTCTTCCTGTCTAAGAATTGGAACCGAGTAACCTAATGCAGAAAAAATCCCTTGTGAAATATATTCAGCTCTATCTCCTTTTCTGACAGAATTTAATTTTGACATAATCTCTTATCTTTATCTTGAAAGCCTAAATTAACATTGCACTTCCTTCTTAATGTGTGGTAACGGCTTTTTCACGTATAAATATTGCATATAATCGTTTAATTCGAAGAAACAATTTGCCTCAGTTTGCTGGTTTAATGTGAAGAAACGTTAATATATCAATGAATAACAATTTTTCGAATTAATCAGGAGAGAATTATACCGATTCGATTCCAGCGAAATTTCTTAGTAATCCGATATAACGGCATCTCTTTATCGAAAGAAAACCAGACAAAAATCGCTTTACCGACAACCAGATTATGGGGTACGAATCCCCAGAATCGGCTGTCGAGACTATTATCCCGGTTATCGCCCATCATAAAGTAATAATCCTGTTCGACAAGATAATAATCGGCTTCCTGTTCATCAATTATCATCTTGCCATCTTGAATATAAAAAGTATGATTAGCTGCCTCGATGACGTTCTTCAATAACTGGGTTGGATACTCGGTTAAGCGCAGCGTATCACCTTTGGCGGGAATATAGATCGGTCCAAAATTATCCTGGTTTCCGGCTAATCGGGGAAAAATATTGGAATCCTTCCAATAGCGGGAGTAGACCGTCGGGCGGATGAATTTGGATTTGGGGGGATTTGTAAATATTTGCCCATCAACATAGACCTGCTTATCAACAATTTCAATTGTCTGCCCCGGACCGGCAATACAACGCTTGACATAGTGCACATATTTATCTTCCGGGTATTTAAAAATCACAATATCTCCTTGAACCGGCTGCTTGAGTGCCGGAAGACGAAACCAGGGAATATGGAATCCAACCCGGGTATAAGGAATCCCAATCCATTCCGGTGTTCGGGAACCATAGATAAAATTATTGCCAAAAAGAAAATCACCGGTCATAATTGTATTCTCCATTGAGCCGGTGGGGACGTGGTATGACGCGATGATCGTCTGCTTTATTCCGAGAGCAATCAGGATAATTAAGACCCAGGATTTAATTTCCTGTTTAACATTACTCTGAGCCTGCTTTTTTTTGATTTCTTGCTTCATCAATGCCTCATCTCTAAGTCGTAAATTGTCTTATTATATCCCCCGGATTCGAAAAAGTTCGATCATTCGCCACGATTAGGAACAATACATAGAAATATTAGATCATCATTTCCGGTGTTCAGGATTTGATGAATTTCATTAGGGGGAACAAGAAGGACCGATTCAGCTGCAACGGGTGTTTCGCCAGATCCGCTTCGCGCGATACCAGCTCCTTTTAAGATATAAATTTCATGTTCAAAATCGTGAGTATGGTAATAAGTGTAGCCGTCCGGTTCGACGGTAAACCGCCGGATGGTAAACAGCGGTGCGCCATCTTGCTCGCCAATGAGAACCTGCTTACTGACCCCCTTTGTACCCTCAACATCGATCTTTTTAGGGGGAATTTCCGAACAGTGTTTAATGACCATGTTTGATATCCTCAACTAGTTGCAATATTTGGTGCGTGAGCGAATCACAAACAAACCAGCCTCGCAGCGTTAATTTAAAACTATCTCCGGCGAATATCCAGTATTCATCACTGCCAATTTCTTCAGCAAGTCGCTCGACCAGATGCTTGAAATCAACCAGGAACAGGTTATTGAATCGTCGAACCGAAAGCCCCTGCGCCGTTCGTAATCCTAAAAAAATGTACTCAATTTCGCGATCCTCTTTCGTTAACTGCTCCTGCCCTGCAATAGGAAAATTACTTGCAGATAAAGTCTTGATATATTTTTCAACCGAGCGGTAATTCCACCAGCGCTGTTGGTTATAAAACGAGTGCGCTGCCGGACCTAATCCCAAATAATTCTTGCCCGACCAGTAGCCGCAGTTGTGACGGGATTCAGAACCAGGTTTTGCCCAGTTGGAAATTTCATAATGCCGAAAACCGACAGCCTTTAAAAAATCATGCGCCATACTGTACATCTGCCATTCCAGCTCAGGATCCAACGAAACAACCATCCTTTTCTGACGCCACTCGTCAAGCAACGTTCCCCTTTCATAACAAAGATTATAAAGCGAGACATGGTCAACCGGCAGCAAAAGCAATTGCTCCAGACTGGATTTCCAGGATCCCAGTGTCTGCCCCGGAATACCATAGATCAAGTCAACATTAAGGTGTTTGAAGCCAATCTGCCGGACTTGCTCACCAACATGCCAAATATCTGCTACGTTATGAATTCTGCCCAACGTCTGCAATTCTTGATCATGAAAAGATTGAATCCCAATACTCAGCCGATCAACGCCCGACTGTTTGAATTGGTTTAACAATTCAGCTTGAACTCTGCCAGGATTTAGTTCCACCGTGAATTCCTTAAGCGAACTTAGATCAAAGGTTGAATTCAACGCTTCCATAATTGTAACAAACTGATTCAGCTGGATTAAATTGGGACTGCCCCCACCCAGATAGAGAGTCGAGATAGACTTTTTACCAAATTTTTTTCCGTAGAGTTCGACCTCTTTTTGGAGAGCTGTGATAAATCGGTCGACAACATTAGAACGATATTTTATCGAATAAAAGTCGCAATAATGGCATTTGCGCACACAAAAAGGAAAATGAAGATAAATACCAAAGGATTTCAAAGGATATGGTTTTCTTTAATTATAAATAACGATATCTACTAATTAAACGCTACCGAAAAATTATTCCGATTATTTCTTATCGGATCTTATAATTAATTCGATCTATGCTGGTGGTCTTAAAAATAATCCATAAAATACGCCAAGTATCAGCATTTCGCCCAGCCCGGTAAGAAGCCCGTAAACTAACGCACTGGCAGGAATATTGAACATCATCCACTGTGAAATTGCTGACATCACGACCCGGAAAAACCAGACTATAAAAGCAAAACATATTCCTTTCACCAAACCTGCTTCTCCAGGGAGACTTTTATAAAGAAGCAAAAAAATTCCCGCCATGGCAAATCCATAGACGAGATCAATCACAATTCCAATGGGAACATTAACTGATGTTTTCGCAATCGGTTTAAAAATGTTATAGAGTTTTTGAGCAAGGGAATTAGCGTTAATCAAACCATCCATAACTCCAAATAAAATTCCACTAATAATGCTTGCAATAATGTACCTAATCATTTTTTCACTCCTCGATTAAATTTACCCTTTAGAGTAAAGAATAGCTTTTATTTAATAGTAAAATAAAAAGAATCCGGTCTCACTCTCTTGTCCTAAATTAGTTGACTGTTCAAAGGCCACACAGATTCTTTTAAGTCTTATTATTAACCGGCAGGTCATTTGGAAAATACCATCATTTTAAAATCTTATCCTCAAAAATTCTTCTTATTTTTTAGCCACTCGATAAAATACTTTCTTACCCCACATCGCCTTAGCTAACTCTTCGAACGTGATCTCGAATCCCGCCTCTTGCAGGTGTGAAGGGTACAAACTCCACTTGCCTTTTGCCAATATTCTTCGAAGTTTTGTCTCAGCTTTAGGTCCAAATTCGGCCGAGACGTACCTGCCCTTACTTTTCAAAACCCGGTATATTTCCTGAACGGCTCTCTGCTTTTCATTTACATCCAGCTGATGAAACATAATGGTTGTGAATACAACGTTAAATGTATTTTCTTTGTATGGCAATTCAAGCGCCGAACCAATCCTAAAATCAATGTTGTAACAGTATCTTTTTGCCTTTCGCCCTGCTATACTAATCAGGTTCTCGGAAATATCAATGCCGGATATTGAAGCTCCGTTATATTTTCCGGCAATTTCACAGGCTAAAGTACCGGTACCACATCCCACATCAAGAATTTTCTCGTCACCATTCAATTCCGCTAAGTTAATAATCCGAGTCAGGAATTCTTTACCTCTTTTCCCTGCGGTCAATTTGCCTATCAGGTCATAGAGTCTGAACTTTCCGAGAAGGTCAGTGAAAGTTGTTATGGGATATTTAAACTTCTGATTCATTCAAACTACGGCTTAAAGTTGGTCACCAGTATTATATGAAGCGCCAGGCAGGTAGCTATTTTTTTACATATGCAATGCAGTGAGTACCATTGACTTTTCCGATAATATTGTCGAATTCGTCTTTAAAAAACATCTTTTCCAAATCTTCAGCAGCTAAATTTTGAATTAAGGTAAAATTGTAATTACCTAAAAACGCCTCAATTTTTCCTTCCTCGATACCAAATAACCATGACTCCTGAACGCTATTTACTCTCCGATAAATGTCTCTTTCACCATAATAAATATTTTCCTGCCTTAATACTGAAGCATAAATATAATCAAAAACCAACCTACTTCCCGGTACGGCGAGGCGGTAGATCAATTTAAACAATTCAGCTACCGCTTCCTCGTTCAAATACATTACGAGACCTTCCATTATAAATAGAGTGGTTTTGTCTCGTCTAAATCCGTTCAATTCTAATTTTTCAGAAGCCGAATCAACATTGAAATCAACGGGGATAAAAATAGTATTGTCCGGGATGGGAACATTTCTCTTTTTAAACTGATTTATCTTTGCATTCTGGGTATGCGGCGAGTCTAATTCAAAGATTCTTGTTTTAATATTATCTTTGGCAAAACGCACGGCTCGCGAATCAAATCCGGCACCAAAAATAAGAATTTGGTCAATACCGCTCTCAAGCGATTCCTTAAATATTGTATCAATGTATTTTGTTCGGGCAATTACATATTCATAAATCCCCCGTGGAAAAAACTTCCAATTGAAATTCATAAGTCGGTATTTTACGAGAAATTTAATCAATCCTGGTAGTAATCTTGGCGCTATATAATCTCCTGATTGATATAATTCATTCTTTTCAAGATATGACGCCGCTCGGTACATACAATTAAAACCTGCGGTTCTAGATGATTTAGTACCAATCCTTCTTTTATTTTCTAATATTTTTTGGTTCATTCTTTAACTATTTTCCAATCGAAAAATATCGGGGTACGCGTTGCATGTAATCACGATAGGAATCACCATATCTTTTAACACATCCTTTTTCTTCCGCTAAAATTCCGAAGTGCCGAAACAATTTTGAGATGATTAAAATAAATAGCACAATCCACGAGCCGAGCGCAATACAAATCCCAATAAATAAGACGAATAACCCGAGCTCCTGGGGATGTCTTAAAAACTTATACAGCCCTACGGTAGCTGGCTTATCCGGGGTTGAGCTTTTAAAATTGAAAAGGGCAACGATAATTCCGCTGAAACCAATCACATATACCGTGATCCCGATGA
>Ga0315555_1003985_pt1 | contig 10084 bp, 10 predicted proteins | sample SalMarSW160380MG_FD_202113 | JGI IMG/M metagenome (GOLD analysis project Ga0315555, IMG submission 202113) | Salt marsh sediment microbial communities from the Plum Island Ecosystem LTER, Massachusetts, United States - Salt Marsh Sediment SW1603-80 ...
GAAAGATCCCAGTCCGCTACGAAAAGATGAGCTATCGTAACATCGATTTCATCATCCAGAACATGGAAGGACACAAGATCGATACGATAAAAATCGTGCTTCAGCAAGAAGGAGCCTAAAGCCAATACAGATGAAAATCGTTGCAGCCCTGGCGATCGTGCTTTGCACCCTAACTCCGCTCATCCCGGCCCAGTCGGGAACGGACGAGCAAACGGATCCCAGGATCCTGTATCAGCGCGGCCGGACGGAGCAGGCCCGCTCGAACCTGCTGGCGGCGGTGGAGCTTTATCGGGCGGCCCTGATCGAAAATCCGGCCTACGACGAACCCCTCATCGGTCTGGCTGAGAGCTTCTTCGCCCTGGAGGAGTACGAAGAAGCCCTCGAGTATCTCGAGGAGGCCCGAAAATACGACCGGGGCAACCTGGACCTGATCGTACTGGAGGGGAGAATCGCCATAGCCCTGAACCAACCCGCCCGGGCAAGGAGCCTGTTCGAATCCGTTCTCGAGGAGGAACCCAACAATCTGGAGGCGCGCTTCGGATTGGCGGAGCTGGACATCGCCCAGGGACGGACGCGCAACGCCAGCCAGCGGTACATAGAAACCCTGAAGATCCGTCCTGAAAGCCAAAAGGCGCTGTTGTCCCTGGTCCTGCTCAGCGAAGCGCAGGGGGATCGTGCCGCGGCCCAGGCCTATCTGGAGCTCGCCCTGAAGTACCACAACTACGATCCCCGGGTTCACTACGCCGCCGGACGTTTTTCCATGGAGGAGGGAAACTTCGATCGGGCCGAGAGCTACCTGCTCACCGCTATCGCCCTGGACAGCGATTACTCGGAGGCAAAACGCCTGCTCGCCCAGGTTTATCTACTTCAGGAGAAGCCGCAGCAGGCCATTGATGTCCTGCGGCAGATCCTGACGACCGACAGGAACATTCCGCTGGTCTGGTACTCCCTGGGGCTTGCCTACGATCGCAGCGGAGATCCCGAGCAGGCTATCCGCAGCCTTGCCCAGGCCCTGCGCCTGCAGCCGGACGATGAAATCGCCCGGATCGTCCTGGAAAACATCGCCTTGAACGAGCTGCCCATCGATGATCCGATCCGGGAGCGATACGCCGCCTACCACCTGGAACGAGGCACCCTGTTCCGGGAACGGAATTTTCTGGAAAAAGCCCTGATGGAGTACCGCAGAGCCGTGAGGCTGCAACCGGAGGCCAAGGAACCACGTCTGCACTACGCGGAGCTGCACCGGCTGATGGGATTTCCGGAGAAGTACATGAAGGAGCTGGAGGTGCTCCGGAATCTGGGCTATACGGATGCGCAGATCCTCGACGATATCGAAATCATCGGCAGCACCCGCTACGACAGCGTTTCCGCCCGGTGGGGGATCGACCAGTACGGTCTGGATCGCAAACGTTTTTCCCTCGCCCTCTACCACCTGATCCCGGCCAGCCGGGAGCTCCACCCCTTTGCCGGAGAGGCTGCGGCGGCGTACCTCCACGATTTGTTTCAACGATACCCCACCCTTGATATGCTTGAGACCACCCTGGACGTGGCCAGCTACGAATCCGCCTTCCGGGAGGCCCGCAGCCTCGGTTCCGACTACTTTCTGCTGATGCACATCGAAGAGTCCGAACGAAGTTTCACGACCGTATTGGACCAGTATCTGACCGGCACCGGGAAACTATTGCGTACCTACCGGGTTTTCCGCACGGGAAATGATCGGGTCCAGGATAACTTCAACATACTGGCGGATCGCGTTTTCGAGGCCTTGCCTCTGCGAGGCAACCTGCTGGCCCGGCAGTTCGATCGCGGAGTCATCGATCTGGGCAAGTACGATGAGATGGAGGCGGGGCAGGAGCTGGCCATCGTGCGAAAGGGCAAGGTTCACCTGAGAAACGACCAGATCGGCGTGACGGCCGATGAGGGGGATGTTCTGGGAAGCTTCTCCGTGGATGCTCTGGATGAGATCATAAGCGCAGGAACGGTGACCAAGCGCAGTTTTTTCGATCTGATCAACGCCGGGGATGAGATCATCCCGGTTCTGCCGCCCTCGGAGCCCCCGCAACCTGCGGAGGCGGGTGAGCCCGGATTGCTGCGGCGCGTATTGAACTTCATAGGCCTGTAGGCGCCCGGCCAGGGCTGCCATTGACACGGGTCGTGTTTTTTCCGTATATTCAGTTGCGAGAAACACTCAATCACAACAAGTGCGATACGGGGGACTTATGAAGATTGCTATCAATGGATTCGGCAGAATCGGGCGCAGCGTGTTCAAGGTGGCGATGGAGCGAAAGAACATCGAGGTGGTGGCCGTCAATGACATCACCGACGCCAAGACCCTGGCCCACCTGCTCAAGTACGACTCGAACTACGGCAAGTATTCCAAGAACGTGGAGGCCAAGGACGATTCGCTGGTGGTGGACGGCAAGAAGATCGCCGTTCTGGCCGAGCGAGATCCCAAGAATCTTCCCTGGGCCAAAATGGGGGTGGATCTGGTGATCGAGTCCACCGGGATTTTCCGCCTTCGCGAGCAGGTGGCCTGGCATCTGGAAGCCGGAGCCAAGCGGGTTATTCTGACCGTGCCGGCCAAGGACAAGGTCGACAAGATGATCGTCCTCGGGGTGAACGACGATGATCTCAAGGACGAGGATCTGATCGTATCCAACGCCTCCTGCACCACCAACTGCCTGGCCCCCGTCGTCAAGGTGCTGCACGACGAGTTCGGGATCGTGGAGGGTCTCATGACCACGGTGCATGCCTATACCAGCGACCAGCGGTTGCAGGATGCTCCCCACTCCGATCTCAGGCGTTCCCGGGCCGCCGCCGTCTCGGTCATCCCCACGACAACCGGGGCGGCCAAGGCCGTGGGCAAGGTCATACCCGAGCTGAACGGCAAGCTCAACGGTGTCGCCCTGCGGGTACCGGTGACCACCGGATCGATCGTGGATCTCACGGTCAAGCTGAAAAAAGACCCGAGCGTGCAAGAAATCAACGCGGCCATGAAGAAGGCCGCCCAGGGTCCGATGAAGGGCATCCTCGAGTACACCGAAGACCCGATCGTCTCGGTGGACGTCATCGGCAACACCCACTCCTCGATCTTCGATGCCCTGGCCACGATGACGCTGGGCAACGGGTTCGTCAAGGTATTTTCCTGGTACGACAACGAGTGGGGATACTCCAACCGCGTTGTCGACCTGGCCGAGAGGATGGGGTAGAAACGAAAGAGCCATGGGGAAAAAAACAGTAGAAGACGTCGACCTGCGGGGCAAACGAGTCCTGTGCAGGGTGGACTTCAATGTGCCGATCAAGGATGGGCGCATAGGGGATGACACCCGCATCCGGGCGGCCCTGGATACGATCAACTACATCCTCGATCAGGAAGGCAGCTCCCTCGTCCTGATGAGCCATCTGGGCCGTCCCAAAGGCAAGGCGGCAAAGGAATACAGCCTCAGGCCGGTGGCCGTCCGTCTTGGCGAGCTTCTCGGCCGGGAGGTGATCATGGCCGCCGACTGCGTGGGACCGGATGTGGAGAAGCAGGCGGCGGAATTGAAGGCGGGACAGGTGCTCCTGCTGGAGAACGTGCGCTTCCACGAGGAAGAGGAGGCCAATGATGCGGCGTTCGCCGCTCAACTGGCCCGCCTGGGCGAGATCTACGTGGACGACGCCTTCGGAAGCGCCCACCGCGCCCATGCTTCCACGGAGGGGGTGGCTCATCACCTACCGGCCGTGGCCGGTTTTCTGATGGAGAGGGAGATCCGCTTTCTGGGCGGAGTGCTTGAGAATCCGGAGAAACCCTTCGTAGCCATCATCGGCGGTGTCAAGGTCTCGACCAAGATCGCGGTGTTGGAGTCCCTGCTCACGAAAGTGTCGAGCTTCATCATCGGCGGGGCCATGGCCTATACCTTTCTGAAGGTCCAGGGGCATCGGGTCGGAGCCTCGATGGTGGAGGAGGATCTGATGGATACCGCGAAGGATCTGTTGGCCATGGCAAAAAAGCAGGGGGTGGAGGTGCTGCTGCCCGTTGATCACCTGGTAGCCTCCGAGTTCTCCGAAACCGCCAAAGCCGAGTACGTTGCCGGGGTCGATATTCCGGAGGGTAAGATCGGTATGGACGTGGGCAAGCAGACCTTGTCACGGTACGGAGAGGTAATCGCCGCGGCCAAGACTCTGGTCTGGAACGGACCGCTCGGGGTTTTCGAATTCCCTGAGTTCGCCAAGGGAACGCTGGAGACTGCCAAGGCGGTGGCTCGGTGTGGCGGGACCACGGTGGTCGGCGGCGGGGACAGCGTGGCCGCGGTCAAGCAGTTCGGCCTGGATAAGCAGATCAGCCACGTGTCGACCGGAGGCGGAGCCTCCCTCGAGTACCTGGAGGGAAAAACCCTTCCCGGAATACTGGCCCTGCAGAACAAGTAGAGCGAGGTATCTATGCGTACACCTTATATAGCCGGCAACTGGAAGATGCACAAAACCCGGGCCGAAGCGGAGGAACTCACCCGGGAACTGGTACGATCCCTGGATCGGGAGGCCAAGAAGGTCATGATCGCCCCCGCCTTTACGGCACTGGGTCCAGTGAAACGTTGCCTGGAGGGCAGCCACATCCTCCTTGGAGCTCAGAACATGGGACCTGAGGAACAGGGCGCCCACACCGGAGAGATTTCGGTGCTGATGCTCGAAGACCTGGGCGTAGAGGTGGTCATTCTGGGACACTCCGAACGGCGCCACAAGTACGGGGAGGGAGACGAGCTGATAAACCGCAAGGTCAAGCTTGCTCTTGCCCACGGATTGGAGGTCGTCCTCTGCGTCGGGGAGACCCTGGAGCAGAGGGAAGGGGGGATTACGACCAAGATCGTAGAACAGCAGATGCGAGGCGGTTTGGACGGAGTAGGGGACCTGGGGCGGGTCACCATCGCCTATGAACCGGTGTGGGCAATCGGCACCGGGAAGACCGCTACACCGAAGGACGCCGATGATACCCACCGCTTCATCCGGGATATGGTGGGGCGGCTGTACAGCCGGAAGGCAGCCGCGGATACAGTTATCCAATACGGCGGTTCGGTGAAGCCGAACAATGCCAAGGAGTTGATGTCCATGGAGAATATCGACGGGTTGCTGGTTGGAGGAGCATCTCTGGCCGCCGATTCATTTGTGCCGATTGTGCGCTACGATGCAGGGGGTTGATAAATGGGATTGTTGAGCATCGTTTTACTGGTGATTTTTGCCATAGCCGCTTTACTCATGATTCTGGTCATCATGCTTCAGGATGATCAGGGCGAGGGCATAGGCGGATTATTCGGCGGAGGCAGTTCTTCGGCCTTCGGGTCCAGATCCGGGAATATCCTCACGCGATTTACCTCGATCTTGGGAGCCATCTTCATTGTCGGCGCTTTTGCTCTAGCCTGGCTGAACAGAACGCCTGAAACCACGGATATCTTGGAAAAGGCACGGCTGGAGCAGATGCAGAAAACGGAAGAATCGAACTGGTGGGTTGAACAGATCCAAAAGCCCGAGCCGACGATGCAGCAGCCGGAGAGTGCGCCCCAGTCCCAAGAAGAGTCGGATCTGCCGTTGGGGATCAACCGGTAGGGAAGAATAACTAACACAACATTCCCTCGTGCAGCAGAGTAGCTCTCTGATAATATCAATAAAATATTAATGATTTGACGAAAGAATGTTGCTATACTATCCTATAGCAACGGAAACCTTGTATTTCAGGTTCCGCTGTATTAGGTTTTCATTGTGGATGCTACAGGTAGGGTAGTAAAGCTCTTCGATGAGCTGATCGCCGAAGGCGAAACGATCAAGCAGTCCTGCAAGAAACTGTACTTCTCCGGACAGAAAAAAGCAGTCTCTCCCGAAATGTTCACCGAATGGAAGACCAAGTGTCTCAGCCTCTTGAAATCCACCTTCGGGTCCTCCAGCCCTCAGTTCGACAGCTTCACTAACGCCAAGTTCTTCGACTACTACAACACGACCCAGGTGTTTTTAGGTATTCTCAAAGCGGCCAGTCTGGATGTGCAGAAGGGATACTTCTTCCACAAGGACCTCATGTTGAGCGTCAACATCTACGTTTCCCTGATAGGCCGTGCCCGGCAGCAGATCGAAAGCGGCCAATTTCGCAAAGCTCAAGCGATCCTGGAGGCTGTTCTTCAGGAGGTGCTTGGTAAAATTTGCCACAATAAAAAGATACCCTTTGGACAGGATGATGCAGTCGGCACACTTGCCGAGCTGCTGCTCAAAGCGGAAACGATTCCCGAATCCGTACGAAACGAGCTAGTCGCTCTACAGAAGCAGTTCCGCCGGACCAACACCAATGCGGAAGAACTGACGGCCGGCACCGAGTGGATACTGTCGTTCTTGAACGAGTATCTTGGCGGGCAGATTTTGATTTTGAACTAAGGCGAGCGGACGAGCTTCTCCAGAGATCCGGACAGCAGCGTGAGGGTATCCGCTCTCAGGTACAGAACGTAGAGGGTATCTCCGGCCTTGAGGGCGGTGAAACCCTCTATTTTCGCCTCTCCCTCCACCAAGGCCAGCTTCTCATACTCCGCGCCGGAAGACTCCGGGTAGAGCAATGACAGCTGATAGCTGGTTTTTTTCTGCTGATCGGTTACCCGCTCGTTGAAGAGGAACAGAAGTTGTCCGTTGAAGGTCGTCAGGTAAACCGAGGTCGTTCCTTCACAGAGGGTCACAGGCGCAACCGCGAAGGAGCGTTGATCCGCGGCTTGATCCCAGATCGACGTTCGCTCGAGCAGCGCGATCGTGGATTTCTCGGGCTCGAACAGCAGAATGTAGAGGCGGTCTTCCAGAATCGTGCTGTAGTGTACCTCTCCTGAGGTGTATACCGGTTCGATTCTGAGGGTGTCTTGCCTCGGGTGTATGAGGTACAGCCTCTTCGAATGATCATCAAAAACACTGCACGCCCAGTATTCCCCCTGGCGCACGAGGCAGGTCCTCCCCGTTGGTTGGAGCGGTCCTGAGGACAGGTGCGCGGATGCCAGCTGCATCGGCTGTCCCTCCGGCTGGAGTCGGTACAGGGATAGCGATGTATCCTCGGAAACCAGCACCTGGAGTGCGCCGTCTTTCTCGGGGATGGCGGCCAAAGGCTCGCTCATCCCCGGAAAGGCATCGATCCACCAGGTATCATCCGTTCCGGATCTGCTCAGCCACTTCAGTACCGAATTGTCCTCGCCCTCCCGATCGATGTAGAGAATGTGTTGAAAGCGATCGTCGGATAGGAAGAGGTGTCTGCCGAAGCTCTCACCGATGTCCGGACTGTAGCTGATCCGGTCCAGGTACTTGGTGTCCTCCAGGTTCGGACGCAGCGGATCCCGGGAAACCTCGGCAGAGATCAGGTTCAGGGACAACGCGTCCAGGGAGGGATAGATCATGTACAGCTTTGCATCCCTCAGATGAACGGAGAAATTGAGACCCACCGAATGATCGGAAACAGCGGTTTCCCGGATTTCGGGCTTTTGATCGTCGGACCCGGAGAAACAGGAGCACAACAGCAGACACAAGGCTGTCACGGGCGGGAAGATGGACGCTGTGATTCGCTTCAAATACTGTAACCTTGACCTTTCCTGGGACTGAAACGTATACTAACCCATTACAGCGTCAGTGCATAGGCAGGTGAGTTATGAGAGCAGCGGTTGTCTTCTTTGCTACGCACTCCAGAGATCGAATCCTGAATATCACCCGATCCCTGGCCAGAGGGATAGAGTCCCAAGGTCATCAGGTGGATATCATCGATGGAGTTCACGATGTCAATGCCAAGCTGACCATGTACCAGTACATAGCGGTGGGCAGCGAAACGCTTTCGAATTTCAGCAGCAAGATCCCGGACAAAGTAGGCTATTTTTTGGGTTCATCGGGCATGGTGTCGGGGAAGCGATCTTTCGCCTTCGTAACCAAGAACGTTTTTGGTGCAGCCAAGGCCCTGGTCCGGTTGATGAAGAGCATGGAGAAGGAGGGGATGTTCCTCAAATACTCCACGATCCTCAACAGTCCGGCCGAAGCCGAGGAAATCGGCAAGCGCCTGCACATAAAGTAAACGCCCCGCCGCGAAGCGCTCATTCCTTCCAGGGGAAGATCATTCCTTTGAGAGTTCTCTTTCCGACCCGTTCTCTATCCTCGGTAAGCAGGGCATCCCAGGGTATGTTCCGGCGGCTTTCAGGATTCTCTTCCAGGTAGTCGTACTTGTACAGCCGCAGCTTGAGCGCCGCGTTCCACCAGAGAAAGATCGAAGCGATTCCCGGCAGGAGGAAGGCGGTAAACACGGAGACCGCGAAAGTGATGAGGGTACCGATCAGAAGACCAATGGTGAACAGGGGATTGTCCAGGAGCAGAAGAAACATCTTTTTTATGACCTTGCCGAACTTTTTGTCCAGCCTCGCCTGGATGGAGAAGAAGTATTGAAAGGCCAGAATCCAGAAGATCAGCACCCAAAAGAGAAAGGAGGAGGCCAGGGGGCCGATAAACGACTGAATCCTCCCGTACACCTGAAAGGCAACCTGAAAGAGAATCACCAGAACCAGGTTCACCAGGGCGAAGAGCAGGCTGGTGGGGTAGGTCGCCTTGAGGGAGGGGAGGAAATCCTTGAACTCCGGCTTCGCGTAGTCGGCGATCATCGAGGTCATGGTGCTCACCACTCCGGAATAAACGAACAAAATGCCCATGCCGATGCCGAGAGCCGTGAAAAATAGCACCGGAACGTCGCGAAACAACAGGGGAAAGTATATAATAACGGCAAAGGCGAGAATAAACCCCAGGTTGAGGATTACGATACGGATCAGGTTGTCCCACATATCGAAGAAGGTCTTCTTGATCAGAAAGCCGAACATGCCGAACCGTATCATGAAACTGTGTCGTATGTACACACCTACGGATGTGTAGAGGATTTCTTCTTGACAATACTATCATCATCACGTATACTTTTTTGAAATAGTTAGTCGATTTACAGAAGGGTTGAGCGTTTCAGAATTGGTAAACTACTACGAGGTATTGGGTCTCGATCCAGCCTGCTCAACAGACGAAATTAAACGCACCTTTCGCAGACGAGCGAAAGAGCTCCATCCGGACCTAAAAATATCCAATCGTCAGTATTCCGATGAGAGCATGCGGAACCTGCTGGCCGCCTATGAAACGCTCAGCAATCCGCAAAAACGAAAGTCCTACGACCGTGCCTTTGCCATCCACTTTTCCAAACCCAAATTCGACTACCGGGAGTACCTCAAGAACCGTCCGGATGATCTGATTGCCCAGTCAAAGCTCATCTTCTACAGCTTGCTCAACTCCGAACCGAATGAGGCGCTTCAGCTGTACGACTCTTTATCGCAATGCCGGCCGGACTTCTCACTGGAGCTCTGCCTGGGGCGGGAAGACTACATGGACTGTATTTTTCTCCTGGCCGAGGCATTGGAGAAGAACGGCGAATACATACGCGCCTGCCATCTGTACAAACATCTGTGCGTACTGGAAATGGAGCAGCCCTACTTCCATCATTTTCTCGACGAAATCATAGAACGGCTGAGGAGCATCACCTGCTTCAAGATGGTGACCAAGCTTCCGCCTCAAACATCGATCAACTATATCAAAGAGCTGATCGGTTTCGACTTTTCCCGCAAGGATAATGCCTTCTTCTACAAGAAAATCGCCGAAATCTACTGCGGGTTGGGTCAACGGGAGCTGGCGCTCAGCTACCTCGACAAAGGATTGAAGCTGGATCAAAAACTACCCGGAGTAAAAAAGCTGAAGGAAAAGATCGGCTACACGGATATTCCCGTGAGTCGATGCTATACTTGACAGTACCTTCGCAGGTGATTACTTTGGGTGGGATGAAACGCATATTCCTTCTTGCAGCAGCTCTTCTCCTCGTTACTCCGATTGTTTTTGCGCAGCTGATCGACAAACCCGTCGCAACCGTGAAGCTCTCCAAGTTCGAGGTCATTTCGGTCAAACAGTTCCGCAAACAGATCGAGGATCTGGAGGCCAGGACGCAGAATCAACTGTCCATGGATGACCGCAGGAAACTCCTCGATCTGCTGATCGGTGAGATGCTGATCAGCCAGGCCGCGGCCATGGAGAACATCAC
>Ga0315555_1003986_pt1 | contig 10081 bp, 6 predicted proteins | sample SalMarSW160380MG_FD_202113 | JGI IMG/M metagenome (GOLD analysis project Ga0315555, IMG submission 202113) | Salt marsh sediment microbial communities from the Plum Island Ecosystem LTER, Massachusetts, United States - Salt Marsh Sediment SW1603-80 ...
AGATCGGTTTGGTAGCATTAATTGGACTTGCTGCAAAGAATGCAATACTTATTGTAGAATTTGCCAAAACAAGGGTAGACAGCGGTATGCCTTTACTCGCTGCAACCATAAACGCAGTAAAACTCCGTTTACGTCCCATTATAATGACATCAATGGCTTTTATTTTTGGTGTATCCCCATTAATCTTTGCTAGTGGTGCTGGTGCTCAGGCAAGGCAGACTATTGGATGGACAGTTATAGGCGGGATGCTTGCTGCTACAATGCTTGCCATCTTTATAGTTCCTGTGTTATTTGTAACTATAACCAGAATCGCTTATGGCAAGAAGAAATTAGAAGAATTGGAAAGAAAAGGGATGCAAGATGAAAATGTAATACAAGATTCAAATTAGGTAATATATATCCTATATTTACCTTCTATAAAACGAACTTCAAAAAAGTTGTCGTTTTTTTAAATTTCAAAACAAGGAAATCACTATGAAAATTATATTGGAATTGCTTCTAGTTCCCCTCTTATTTCTTTGGGTAATTGGCTGCGGTAAAAAATCAAAAGCTAATATTCCCATTACTTCAAAAGATACAGTTGTTACTAATTATTTTGGTATATCAGTAGCTGATCCGTACCGATGGCTCGAATTAGGAACTTCACAAAAAGTTAAAAAATGGATTAATGAACAAAATGCTTATTCTGACAAAATATTATCCAGTTTCCCGGAGGAAAAATCAATTGAAAAAAGGATAAAAAAATTGGCAGCTACTTCTGCGGTACAATTTTCTCCTAAACTAATAAACGGTAAACTCTTTTTTATGCAGCTTACCCCTCCTCAGGCTCAATCTTTAATAGCTTATAAAAATTGGCCTGATGGAAAAACAAATGTATTAATTGATCCGAATAAAGAAGGAAAAAACATTGCCATAACCGGATTTTGGCCATCTCCAAGAGGTACATATCTGGCATATGGAACTGCTGTTGGTGGAAATGAAGCAACTACAATTCATATATTAAATATTAAAACCGGTAAAGATTTGCCGGGCACCTTAACTAAAGCCGGCGGGGGTGCAACTCCACCAGGTATGGTATGGGATACAAATGAAAAAGGATTAACGTATGTAAGGTTGCCAATGCCGGGAACAGTTCCAGAATCCGAATCGCAATTTTATGCTGCTCTTTTTCACCATATTCTTAATAATCCTCAAAAGGAGGATAAGTTAGTTTTTGGTAAGGATTTATCCAAAGTTGCCGAGTATACTTTTATACCTTCTGATGATGGAAAACAGGCTGCAATGTTTGTTCATTTTGGTGATGGAAATCCTGATTATGTTTATGTTAGAAAAGGAGTGGAAGAATGGAAGCAGGTTTTGGATACAAGTGCAAATGTTCGTGTTGCTTCCGAAATAAATGCAGGTGCCACCTGGCAGGGAGATAATCTGCTTGTCATTTCTTATGAAGATGCACCAAGTGGAAAACTATTATTGATTATGCCTAATGGTAAATCAACGGCTTTAGTAAATGAAGAAGATTGGGCATTAAATTCAATTGCTGTAGTTAAAGGAGGATTTTTACTGGTTAAGGTAAAAGGACCGGATTGGAAGGTAGATCAATATAATAACCAGGCTAAAATGCTTAGAACTGTAATTCTGCCTAAAACAGGAATCGGAATTAGAACAATTGCATCATCATCAGAAACTAACCAGGCTATGATTAGTTATTCCGGGTGGATCATTCCCGATACATGGGCTCAATACAACACAGATAACGGCGATATAAAAACAGTTTTTGAAGTTAAACCTGCAGCGGATTATTCAAATGTAAAGTTTAATGTAATTGATGCAATTTCAAAAGACGGCACAAAAATCCCTGTAACCATTTTATCTATGAATAATGTTACGCCTAACGGGAAACGTCCAACTATCGTTTATGGATATGGTGGATTTGGAATTCCTACGGGACCACATTTTATCGGATCTTATTTAGCCTGGCTTGAAAACGGCGGAGTATTTGCTTATGCAAATATCCGTGGAGGAGGTGAATTCGGGGAAGGATGGCATGAAGCAGGTATGCTAGATAAAAAACAAAATGTTTTTGATGATATGTATGCTGCTGCCGAATCACTGGTAAAAAATAGCTGGACTGATTCACAACATTTAGGTATCATGGGAGGTTCGAATGGTGGATTGTTGATGGGAGCAGTACTCACACAACATCCGGAAGCATTTAAAGCAGTTGTCAGTTTTGTCGGAATTTATGATATGCTCCGCGCTGAATTATTCCCTAATGGGCAGTATAATATAAGTGAATATGGTACTTCTACCAGAGATGCTGATTTTAAATGGCTCTATGCCTATTCACCTTACCATAATATCAAACCTAATACTGTTTATCCAGCAGTTTTATTGGAAACAGGCATTAATGATCCGCGAGTTGCTTCTTGGCAATCACGGAAATTTGCTGCGGCTCTACAAAATGCAAATAAATCCGAAAATCCGATTATATTATTAACAAGGATGAATGAAGGTCATGGTGTAACTTCGTCGTTTAGTCAGCGTGTTGGAAATACTGCCGCAGCGATGACGTTCTTTGCTCACGAATTGGGATTAACGTTAAAGTAAATTTTTAGTTAATCAAACCCGGTTTCTTTAAGAGACCGGGTTTATATAAAAGATACAAACTATTTTTTAGTAAGACGCAACATTAAGACATCATGACCCGGGACTTCTGCGGATAAAGCTTTTCCTGTTGTTCCAATATCTTTCTTAGTCCATAAATCTTTAAGATTATATGTTACTTTATTAAATTGAGTAATTCTGCCGGATACATCATCTGCAACATTTTCATTTTCCCAATTGAATGAGACTTTCTGTGGTTTTATACTTCTATTTAAAAAACAGATTGCCCAATCCCCTTTTTCAAGAGGTTTAAACCAAACTTCAACACTATCATTACTAGAATATTTAAACCCTTGAATACCAAGTGAATCCTGATCAACCGCAATTACATCCTTATTGGTAAGAATATCATGTGTTTCTTTAGACATGTTTCTTAGATCATTCCCCGCAATTAAAGGAGCGGCAAGCATACACCACATTGAGAAATGTGCTCTATCTTCATTGTTAGTCATTCCATTTCCAACTTCAAGCATATCCGGATCATTCCAATGTCCCGGGCCTGCATATTTTCTTAAGCCTTTTTGCATATCAAGGATATACATTACACCCCATTGTTTCCAGGTTCCATGATCTTTTATACAATCAAAACATGGGTAAATATCGCCTGTAGTTCTCCACAGATAACCGACATTTTTAGCCCAAAGCCAGGGTTTATTATTCCCCCACTCGCACAAGCTGAGAATAACTGGCCTTCCTGCACTATATAAAGCATTACTCATTGTTGTATAAGCTCCTTCTGCATTAAGGTCGTTAGTATTGCACCAATCATATTTCAGGTAATCTATTCCCCATTTTGCATAAGTTATTGCATCCTGGTATTCATGACCGCGGCTTGCAGGATAACCACCGCATGTTTTATCTCCTGCGTCGGAATAAAGACCAATCTTTAAACCTTTTGAATGGACATAATCGGCAAGTGCTTTCATACCAGAAGGAAATTTAACAGAATCAGGATGTATAAACCCGAGTTTATCGCGCCAGCCCTGCCAGCAGTCATCTATATTTATATATTGATAACCTGCATCTTTCATTCCGGAGGCAACCATAGCATCCGTAGCTTCACGGATTATTTTTTCATTTACATTGCAGGCAAATTTGTTCCAGCTGTTCCATCCCATTGGCGGTGTTAATGCAAGGCTATCGAACTTTTGAGCATATAAACTAATAGATGATATTGATAGAATACATAAAAATACCCACCCTATCAGTTTTTGATTAAATAAATTTGTTTTCATAACATGAACCTATTTAAATTTAAAATGAATTGAATAACTACAAGATTTCGAATTACAAATGGTGGATTTCGAATTGAATGGATATTAAAATTCTAGTATTCAATAATCCGAAATCCTATACAGTTAATTTAACCACGCGTTTTCAGTATTCTATCAATCATTTCATTTGATTTATCATTAATTATCTGCCGTTTTGGATCTGCTTCAAACCATTCTAATGTTCTTTTTATTCCCTGATTGAACGGAATTGTAGCACAATAATCAGGGACAAATGTTTTTATTTTTGTGTTATCAAAAATTACGCTGTATGATTTATCACCAAGTAAAGATCCTCTTAAAGAGTTATCACACTTAACAATAAAATCGGAAGAAATATGAACTATATTGGCTTCAACTCCTATAGCTTCAGCCAATGCCGTATAAATTTGTTCCCATGTTAGGATTTCATCCGATGTAATATGGAAAGAGTGTCCAATGGCTTGCTGATGGCCAATTAAACCCACAAAACCTTTTGCAAAATCTTCTGCATGTGTCACAATCCAAAGAGAAGAGCCATCACCATGAACAATTATTTCTTTTCCTTTTTTTATTCTGTCTACAATTGTGTATTCAGTCCATCCTCCCATTATAACCGGAAGAACTGTATCATATGTTAAAGAAGGCCGAACAATTGTTATTGGAAAATTTTTGTTTTGATATTCATGGTTTAATCTTTCTTCACATAATATTTTATTTTGTGAATAATCCCAGAAAGGGTTATATAATGGGGTTGATTCGGTAATAACCGGGTGGGACGGTGGTTTTTGATATGCAGATGCAGAGCTTATAAAAATATACTGTTTGGTCTTACCTTGAAATAACTTAATATCTCTTTCAATATCATTTACATTGAAAACTATCCAGTTAACTACAGCATCCCAGCTATGCCCCTTAAGAAGCTCAGCGATCTGATCCGGTTTCGATATATCTCCATTAATAATTTTAGCGCCAGCAATTTCCAATTTCCTGGTCCTGCGATTTAATAAATATAAGTCGATTCCTTTCTCAATACACAGTCTGCTGACAGATGTGCTAATGTTTCCGGTACCTCCAATAAATAATACTTTCAAAATATTCTCCTTTCACGATATGTAAAGTCAAAAGAAATAAGTCAAAATTCAGAAAAGACAACAATAAATTATTTACTCTTTAAAATAGAAAATTTTATTTTAATCAAGTTGTGTTAGAAATATCTTAATTTTGAAGTGAATTAAAAATCATTTTGATGCTATTAAAGTTAATTTAACAATTTGATTAATACAATTTGATTTATAAAAACAATTTCTGAATATTAAGGGACTTATTTTATTAATAAAGTAATTTAAGAATAAATTGTTAAAAAAATTTAATCAATCTCTATCTGAAGGCATTCTTTTTACCGATCAATATGAACTTATAATGGCACAGCTCTACTTTAAACAAGGGTTGCATGAAAAGAAAGCTCAATTTGATCATTATTTTAGAACCTACCCGGACTATGGAACACATAAAGCAGGTTACTGTATTAATGCCGGTCTTGAATGGTTAATTGACTGGATGCAAAATTCAACTTTTTCAGATAAAGAAATTGAAATACTAAAAAATCAAAAAACCGGCAGCGGGAAAAATGTTTTTCATGAAGATTTTCTTAATTGGCTTAAAGAAAACGGGAACTTTTCAAGTTTATCACTTAAGGCAATCCCTGAGGGAAGAACTGTTCATCCGAATACACCTTTAACAGTTGTTCAGGGGCCTATTGCAATAGTCCAAATCCTTGAAACCGCATTGTTAAATCAGCTTAACTACCAAGTTCTAATAGCTACAAAAGCATGTAGAATAAAAGAAATGAGCAGGGGCGGACTCTTAATTGATTTCGGAGCAAGGAGAGGGCAGGACCGCGGAGCAAATGCCGGCGTACGCGGTGCTTTAATTGGCGGTGCTGATTTTTCATCCAATGTGGGAATTTCTCATATATTAGGTTACCCTCCCAAAGGAACTCATGCGCACAGCATGGTTCAGTTGTTTTTAACTTTAGGTATGAGTGAATATGATGCTTTTCAGGCATTTGCTGATCTATACCCTGAAAATTGTATTCTTTTGGTAGATACAATTGATACTTTGGAAAGCGGTATTCCAAATGCAATTAAAGTTTTTGAAAATATGAAGAAGAAGGGTCAAAAACCTACGGCAATAAGATTGGATTCAGGGGATCTTGCATACTTAAGTATTCAAGCTGCAAAGATGTTAAATTCAGCAGGCTTTGGTGACGTTGGAATTGTACTCTCAAACGAATTGGATGAAATGAACATTTGGCAAATAATTACCCAAATTACAGAAGAAGCACCGAGAAATGGGATCGAGGCTGATAATCTTATATCAAGATTAACTTATGGAGTAGGAACAAGATTGATTACTTCAGCTGGCGATGCATCATTGGGTGGTGTTTACAAATTAGTTGCTGTTGAAGAAAATAATAATTGGAAACCGGCAATAAAAATTTCAGAATCGATTGAGAAAATTCCAAATCCCGGCAATAAAAAAGCCTGGCGAATTTATGATAAAAAAAATAAAGCAACTGCTGATTTATTAACACTTGATGATGAAGATCCCTTAAAAGAAGACAAAATTATTCTTCATCATCCGTATGATCAAAGTAAATTTAGAATAATGAGAAGAGATCAAATTTCTGTAATTGAAAACCTACTAGTTGATATTCTACAGGACGGAAAATTGGTATATGAATTCCCCTCAATAGATAATTTAAGAGAAAAAAGAAAAGACGATCTTAGCAAGCTCGATTCGGGAGTTAAAAGATTAATTAATCCGCACCGCTATCATGTTTCAATTTCCGAAAGACTCTGGGAAGTAAAGCAGGAACTTATTTCCAATGCAAAGCCAAAATAAATTTCTTAAACATTTCAAATTATAACTCTCCATATTCAAAATCACAAAATAGATTAAAAGGGTTCAATCACTTGATTGTTTAGAAATATTTATTTAAGTTTTCGACCGTTCAAGTAAAATAGTCGAGAAATAGATGAATGAAAAAACGAAAGAAAAAGCAATAATTGAAGCAGCAAGGAATAGATTTGCTCATTTTGGCTTTTCAAAAGTAACAATGGAAGAAATAGCTTCTGATGTTGAATTGGGGAAAGCATCCCTTTATTATTATTTCCCAACCAAGGAAGATCTTTTTAGAGCAGTTATTTCCCTGGAGCAAGATCAACTAAAGGAAAACATCGAACAAATACTTCAAAAAACAAATCCTGCTTCTCAAAAGCTTACGGAATATGTTGAATTAAGAATGAAATTCTTTCAAGATTTAATAAACCTTGGGACTCTGAGTGTTCATTCTTATTTCAATATAAAATCAGTCTTTAAAAAATTATTCCTGGATTTTGAAGAAATTGAATTAACTCTAATTAAAAGAATAATTGATGAAGGTAAAAAATCAAAAGAATTTAATTCAGGCTTATCTAATGATGCTGCAGTTGTATTTCTTCATATTCTTCAGGGATTAAGATGCAGGGTTCTTCGTTCGGCAAAAGGTCATAGTTTGGATACAAAAACACGGAATAATCTGCAAAAAGAAATGGATATTGCAACAGAAATTTTTATTAATGGAATTAAATGTAAATAGTAGGTTTTTTTATTAATAATAGGAAAAAAATAAATGGCACAAAACGAAAAAATTGATAGTGAAGAAAAAAAAGGTATGGGCAAAAACGGTGATGAAAGCATTGATAATGTCCCGTTATTCCGTAAAAAAAGAATTGTTATACCAGTTCTAATAATTTTAATAGCAGCTGTAGTCGGAATATACTGGTATATCGGTCAATTAGGTTATGTATCTACTGATGATGCTTATATAGACGGCAATAAGTTATCTGTAAGTTCAAAAATTCTTGGAAGAATAACCGGTTTAAAAGTTGATGAAGGTGATTCTGTTAAGCAGGGACATCTTCTTGTCCAGCTGGATTCTACTGATTTAAAAGCACAGGAAAACCAGGCAAAAGCAATGCTTGCTTTAGATAATGAAAGTATAACATTGGCTAAAGTGAATGTTGAAAAAGCTCAGGATGATTTTAACCGTGCACAAACTCAGTATAAGGACAATATAATCCCCAAAGAACAATTTGATCATATGCAAAAAGCGCTTGAAGCAGCAAAAGCGTCTTACAACATAGCACAGACAAAGATTGGTACTGCTCAAGCGCAGTTAAAAGTAATAAAAACCGAACTTCAAAATACACAGATTTATTCTCCGATGGATGGAGTTGTTGCAAAACGCTGGGTGCTTACCGGTGATGTTGTGTCTCCGGGTCAGCCGATCTTTACAATTTACGATCTAAAAAATATTTGGGTTACAGCAGACCTGGAAGAAACCAAACTGGCTCCAATACATATTGGTGATACAGTTGAAATATCTGTTGATACATACCCGGATCAAATGTTTAGAGGCCAGGTATTCCAGATAGGTTCAAATACTGCATCCCAATTTTCACTTATTCCCCCATCGAATGCATCGGGTAATTTTACAAAAGTAACACAGCGGGTACCAATTAAAATTTCGATAAAACCTGTAAAAAATAATGAAAAAGAAGATCCGAATGAATCGATTAAACTATTGCCGGGTATGTCTGTAGAGATTAAAGTTAGGATAAAATAGATAATGGCAAATAATAAGAACAATATTAATTCAGTAAATATTTCAAATCTGCATCTGCATACATCTTACCGCTGGTTTGTTTTGGCGAATGTGATGATCGGGACTTTTATGGCAGTGCTTGACGCTACTATTGTAAATGTTGGTTTAACTAAAATGATGGCAGCTTTTGGTGTTAGTGTCGATAAAATCGAATGGGTATTAACAGCCTATCTTCTTGTGTTTGCCGTTGTACTCCCGTCTTCCGGCTGGATTGCAGATCATATGGGTTATAAAAAATCTTACATGCTTGGACTATTTTTATTTACTCTCGGTTCACTCTTATGCAGCATTTCGGCAAATGAAAATATGCTGATTATATTCAGAGTTATACAGGGCGCAGGTGCAGGGTTTATTATGCCGGTTGGTATGGCAATAATAACAAGAGAATTCCCTCCTGAAAAAAGAGGTATGGCACTTGGATTTTGGGGAATTGCTGCTGCTTCTTCAATTTCATTGGGACCAATGTTTGGCGGTTATCTTATCGATACTTTCAGCTGGCATGCCATTTTTGATATTAATGTACCTATCGGTATTGTGGCAATGGCAGCTACTTTAATTATTCTTAGAGAATATAAAATCGAGGAATCCCGAAAATTCGATTTAATAGGTTTTATCACAATGACGTTATTCCTGGTTTTTCTTTTATTAGCTTTATCCGACGGTAATGCAGCATGGAATACCGGAGGCTGGACATCGAATTTTATTTTAACTTGTTTCGCAATTTCATTTGTAAGCTTTGTAATATTTATTTCCAATGAATTATCCGTTAAGCATCCGATTATTGATTTAAGAATTTTGAAGAACCGGAATTTTGGAATGGCCAACATAATGCTTTTTATATTTGGTCTTGCATTTTTCGGGAACTCATTCCTGCTTCCATTATATCTTCAGAATTCTCTCGGTTACACAGCATTGCAGGCTGGTTTGGTGTTTTTTCCAGTCGGAATAATTCAAGCAATAATGTCACCTATTGCCGGTTGGATGACAGATAAATTAAACCCTAAGATTCCTATCTTCATCGGGATTATTCTAACATTTTTCAGCATGTATTTATATAAAGATTTATCTCTTACTACAGAATACAGCCAGATAATGATCCCCTTGGTTATAAGAGGTTTCGGTCTTGGCTTTATGTTTATACCTTTAAGCACTATTGCACTCAATGATATTACTAAAGAAAAGATGGCGCAGGCTACCGGGCTTTTTAATACTATCCGGCAGATCGGCGGAAGCTTTGGAGTGGCAATATTAGGAACGCTCCTTACGAGAAGGGTGATCTTTCACTCGGCAATGTACAGCCAGGCAGTAGACCAAAACTCGGCTGTATTTAAGCATATTGTATACGGATTGAGATATTTTGTTCAGCAATCTGTTGGTGGTTCAGGCACGGAAGTTATGACACGGGCAAAAGCTTTAATAGGACAGAACCTTGCAAACCAGGCTTTTATTCAAGGGA
>Ga0315555_1003989_pt1 | contig 10073 bp, 4 predicted proteins | sample SalMarSW160380MG_FD_202113 | JGI IMG/M metagenome (GOLD analysis project Ga0315555, IMG submission 202113) | Salt marsh sediment microbial communities from the Plum Island Ecosystem LTER, Massachusetts, United States - Salt Marsh Sediment SW1603-80 ...
GAAAATCTACCCTGATAACCCTGTTAAATGGTGTCAGGCAGGGAAGGGGAATGCTGGAAATATTCGACTATCCGTTAAACAATAAAAACATTAAAACTGTTAAGAAACTGGTTGGCCTGGTATTTCAGAATCCGGATGACCAGCTGTTTTGTCCCACTATTTTTGAGGACGTGGCTTTCGGACCGTTAAACCTGGGTCTCTCACCTGTGGAAGTGAGGGAGCGGGTGGAGGAAGCCCTGCACAGCGTGGGACTTGAAGGATATGAAAAGCGGTCTTCCTTTCATTTGAGTTTCGGTGAACGAAAACTGGCAAGTATTGCCACCGTTATGGCTATGGACCCCCGTTTAATCGCCCTGGATGAACCCACCAGTAACCTGGACCTTGCCCACCGCCGAAAGATCATTCGGTGGCTCCAGAGCAGCAGCAACACGATTGTATTGACCACCCACGATCTGGATATGGCACTGGAGACCTGTCAAAGGGTAATTCTACTGCAAAAAGGTTTTATTGTATCCGATGGTCCTGCTGCGGATATCCTGAAGCAGCAGGACTTACTGGAAAATAACGATCTGGAGTTACCCATCCGTTACCAGCTTTAATTATTTAACCCGTTAAGGCAAAAGAATGCAGAAGGCCGAATGCAGAAACCGGAATTCGGCAAACGGGCAGGCCTCAAATTACAAAATAATAATAGTTTATAAGAATATTAAATTCCCGGTGAATAAATAAAATTGATATTATTCTTAATAATAACCCTTGAATTCTTTAGGTCTGGAAACCTTCCAAATAATTTTTACCAATTAAGAAAGATAAAACAATACACGGGGCAATTTGATTTTTTATTTCAATTTGGGTGATTGAAGGCCTGCACTTAATTAAATATTTAACCTTTCGTTTATCTTGAACTTTTCGGATAGAAATTTTGAGACATCGGTTAATTAGACTCTGGTGATAACCATTGCGGCGTCTGATATTAACGTCAGGGAAATGGGATTTTTCAAAAGGAGGTAGGACAGGATAACGTGCTGAGGGGAATAAAATTAATAAAAGTGCTGTTTTGCATGGGCCCCATATGCCCTATTCCTTCATAATACCAGAGAAAGTCCAGAACAGTACCGAAAAATACCAGACAGATAGTGAGTAATGAGCAATGTCAGAATAGATGGATTCGCCGAGGTCGGGAAAAAAGAACAAAGCTGCACCTCTGACAAAGGAATATGTTGCCTGATTTTGCTAACCCAATATTCCCGGTTTGCAACATAAAACGGTTTTATCATAGAAAAAAACTTTCATCAATGCACTGAACGCTGTCTGCCGGAACGGTCTTAAACTTTCCGGTCGTGCGATCTGCTCTCCAGACATGATGAATCTCGGTGGTAATTTCATTGCGAACCAATTTAACCACTGCCACAATTTCCGGATCAGGCTCCTGGCGATAGTTACAGTTGCCAATAGATAGAATTTCGTCAGGGTGCAGTTCGGGAAGAATAACCATATCCAGAATTTTTAAATATGGTCTTCCCTCTGCGTCCCGGCGGGTGAGCTTGCAGAACCATAACAAATTGACCGTTCCTTGGGTTACATGATCGATCACATATTCATCGCCTTCCGTGAAACCAAATACATATCCGGTTTTTTCTTCAAACCCTGCCGGAAAACTGTCCGGTCCGAATTCCGTGTCAATCAGTTCCCGGTATTCGGCCGGCAATTCGGATTTGCTTGAATCCGTAGAAACTGCTTTCTGGTCCGACTCTTTTTTTCCACAGGATAAAATAACCAGAAGCAGTACTACAATGATTTCGATATAATGCCTGTATATCATTTTTTCCATGTACCTGTATCTTTAAATTTTTAATATATTTCGGTATTGAATTTCAATAGATGCAAGCAGTGAATGTTATTGCTTGTATTCTATTTTTCCAACTATATATGTCTTTTACCATGTGGACTTTCAATAATTCAGACTGCAAATTAATTAAATGTTTCATATGGACTTGCTATAAAATAACCATGGATCACCTCAAATCCAATATTTTAGTTGGCTGAGTGGGGATATCCATTGCCCCCGGAAGACGTCATTCTTAACAAACCAGTGTTTAATGTCAATCCACGGACGGAATACGGAAAAAAATGGAAATATCGTTTTTACAAAATAAATGGCATAACGCTGTCTGGTAACTTCCCGCAAATTTTAGTCACGTTGTGGTAGATTTCAGCCGTTATAAAACCCGCTCCCAAATACAGTTTTTACCCGCTTTAATTCATGAATTTAAGTAAATGACCGAGATCAGGAAAATAAAACTGCATCGTTCTTTAACCGGATGCGGCGAATGGTCACTGATTTTGAGATTCAAATGGAAGATTTTTTAAATAACCAAAGGGCATTGGGCACTAAATTCGCTTGATATATTCATCCATCAAACCAACTTTTAATAGCGCTGGCAATTTAAAAAATTATTATTAACATTAATGGGGTAAATGACAAATGGTAAACAGGGTTAGATCTGTGATAGGGCAGGTAATAAGGTGAAGTTCATTTAATGGGCAATTATCTCCCTGCCGGATCGGGGCAAGGGGAAATTATATACAAGACCATAGAATCTTTAGAATCTTAACAGCCAAATGTAGATAAGTTCTCTGGTGGTCGGACCGGGGTGGGCCAAAGGATCAGAAATATATATGGTGGTAAATGAATGCATAAAACTGTTTAAGGGGCGTAATTCTCTCCTATATAATACCTGAAGGAAAATTATTTCATGAGTTATCTTCGTCAACTTCGCTGTTCCGGCTGTAACCACACCTGTAATCCTGATAAGTTGTGGAATGTTTGTCCGCATTGTCATAAACCCCTGCTGGCTGAATATGACTTGCAGGCAATTAAACAGGCAATCTCTCCCGGCGATTTGGTAAGCCGAGAAAAAAATATATGGCGGTTTCGGGAGGTTCTTCCGGTAAAGGATCCTTCACATATGCTGAGTTTAGGTGAAGGTTGTACCCCGTTAATTCATGCACACCAATTGGAAGAAGCAACCGGTCTTAAACAGCTGTTCATCAAGGATGAAGGTATTAATCCCACCGGATCTTTCAAGGCCAGGGGATTATGCGTGGCGGTCTCACGAGCCCGGGAGCTGGGGGCGGCTGCGCTATCCATTCCCTCCGCCGGTAATGCGGCGGGTGCCATGTGTGCCTATGCTGCTGTGGGAGGATCGCCGGCCCATGTATACCTTCCGCAAGATGTTCCTCACAGCTTTATTGCAGAATGCCGGGGACTTGGCGCTACCGTGAATCTGGTTGAAGGCCTGATTTCAGCTTGCGGCAAAAAATCGTTGGAGGATTCCAGAAAGTTTGGCTGGTTCGATTTATCCACTCTTAAGGAACCCTACCGGCTGGAAGGAAAGAAAACCATGGGTTACGAATTGGCGGAACAAATGGGATGGACTCTGCCTGAGGTTATCATCTACCCCACTGGCGGGGGAACAGGATTTATCGGCATGTGGAAGGCTTTTGATGAAATGGAAGATTTGGGATGGATCGGACCTCAACGCCCACGCATGGTTTCGGTGCAGGCAGAAGGATGTGCTCCTATAGTGAAGGCATTCCGTGCAGGGAATAAGGATGCGGAAATGTGGACCAATGCCAGGACTATTGCTGATGGGTTACGTGTTCCCGCCGCTATCGGAGATTTCCTTATTCTCGATATTATCCGTAGAAGTGAGGGAACTGCTTTAACCGTTTCTGATATAGATATGATGGAAGGAGCAGGACTTTTGGGCCGTACCCAGGGATTATTTGCCTCACCGGAAAGTGGTGCAACTATAGCAGCGATAATGAAGCTAAGAAAAGAAAAGTGGTTATCCTCAACCGACCGTGTGGTCCTTTTTCATACCGGAAGCGGTTATAAATACAGCCATTTGTGGGAAAGATGAACTGGTTCAGGCCAGATTAAAACTTAGCAGGTTTAAAGAACATAAACATTAAGAAACATGAAAAACAATTTTTTTGCCGGGAGCGGCTGCCTGAATCATTGCCTGTTCTTAAATTTTTCATATAAATCGGACGCTTTTTTTCTAATGAATGCATATTCCATGCTGTTAAACGTATTATCATATGCAGCTTTTTCGGCGAATTCCCGGGCTTTGCCCATATCCTTCTTTGCCAGATATGCAATGGCTATTCGATATAAGTTATAAGGATTCTGTAAATTGGACCGCTGGTATTCCCCGATAGCTTTATCATAATTTTTTTCATGCAGGGCAATGCTTCCCAGCAGCTGGTGGTAATTCCAGCTCTGAAAGCGGTTTTCAGCCAATACAGTCGAATCATTCAGAAGATCGGCTTTTTGTTGCGCCTCCCGAATCTTGCTCTCAGCCAGGTCAATGTGTGCAAGAATTAACAGATAGAATCTTTTATGCAATTTTATGATTTCCGGTGGCAAAGCTGCTGGTTTTATGAGCTCAATTGATTGGGTGTATTTCGAAAAGGCTTCATCCGTTTTTCCCGCCTGCAGGTAAATCCGTCCCATGGCGTTGAGGATATCTGCCATGTGCAGAGTATCATTTATGGATGCCGTTATGCGATAACTTTTATCCAGAACTTCCAGTGCCGCTTCATATTTTCCTTCATCCTGGTAAGAAACAGCTTCGGCAAAAAGTAGTGCGCGTTTCTGTTCTTCGGTGCTGGTTTTTTCCATGGCACCAATCAGTTCACTTCTTGCTTCCTCATGCTTTTGCAGAAAATTTAAATTGGTTGCAATACCGATATAAGAATTGATAAAGGTAGGATCCACTTTCAAGGCCTTCCTGTAACTTTCGATAGAGGCCTGAAATTTACCCATTTTCATCAATAATTCCGCATAGGAATCATAGGGATTCGGATCTTCCGGGATGAGTTTGATATACTGGCGGAATGCCTCTTCCGCCTCATTATAATTTTTCAGGTATTTATGGGAATAACCTAACTGATTATAGGGAGGGGAGTAATCTGGATTGATTTCGGTTGCACGTCGGTATTCGCCGATGGCCAGATTATAATCCTGCTGCGAAAAGTAATTAGTACCCAGAAAATCATGGGATCTCTCGTCACCGGGATATAAGTTAACCAGTTGCTGAAAGTATTCCTGCTGTTTGGCCATAGCACCGGTTATTCCCGCCTCCACTCCCAGTATCAGCAGGCGTTCTCCCTCGGACACCTGCTCCGATAATTTTACCGCCCGGTTAAGATTGTTCAGTAATATGCTGGTATTGGGAGCGGTTATGGAAGCATATACATAAGCGAGCGCAAAAGAGGTGTCTTCCCGGGCAGCTTTCAGAAAATGGCTGTAGGCTTCCTGAAAATGCAGTCTTTCCATCAGATCCCGCCCGTTTAAGAAATCCGTCAGGGCCTTTTGGGAGGTGGTGGTAACCTGTATTTTCCCTTTCTGGTTGCTACTGCATTGTAATCCGGCAGCTATCAGCACCATACCTACTAATAAAATTGCAATAGGTTTAACTTTCTTACACATCCTGTTCCTCAAAACGGGTTAAATATCCATTGATATGTTTTTGACAACCGACATACATGATTTTGGTTTATAAAATAATAAGGGATTACCATTTTTACCAACAGAAATACTACGAAATCATGCCAGGATTGTTACATGAATTCTGAAAGGAATTGAATATTGGGGATTTTCCTTAATTGGTTGTAAAGGTATTTCAGAAAATTGATTGTGAATCTCTCATACTGTTTGAGGGACGTTACCATAAATTTTATCTATTAAGGAAAGGAAATTCTGGAGAAAGACTGGAAAGATAAAATTTTTTTATCTTTTTTTATTTTTATTTGAAGAGGGTGACTTTAAATTTTCAAGGGAACTGAACCTTAGCGGTTTAAGACTGTTATAATAGATTCCGATAAAAGGATTAATATGAAAAAGAGTAAAAATGAAATTCTGAAACCCGGAAAGAATTTACCCCTGCGGGATATATATAATAATGCTCCCGACGCAATTATTCTGGCGGATGCTCACACCGGTACCATTATTGATGCCAATAAAGCTGCCAAACGCCTGCTGGGAAAACCTTTAAAGGATATTATCGGGCTCAACATTACGGATATTCATCCGCCAGAAATCAGAGGGGATATTGAAAAGATATTTCGAACATTAAATACACAAAGCGGACACCGATCAATAAAGAAACCATTGGAGACCTTTGTCTTACATTCCAATGGTTCGAAGATTCAGGTAGAAATTATAACTCAGCTTATCCGAATGAATGGAGTTTCTATTACCCAGGGAATATTCAGAGACATCAGCCAGCGTAAAAAAATCGAAAACGCTTTAAGAGAGAGTAAAGAAAAATATAGAAATCTGGTGGAGCGGGCGACGGATGGTATTTTGATTATTTCCGATGGAACTATTCGATATTGTAATTCCAGCCTGGCCCACATGGCCGGTTATAAAATGTCTGAACTGACCGGTAAACCATTTCAGGATTTTCTGAACAAGGAATCAAAGTCACAACTGCTGGAGCGATATCACAAGCGGATCCAGGGATTTCCGGTCGAACAGGTATATGAGGCTACCATTCATAGGAAAAATGGAGAAGTTTTATTGGTGGAGATAAATTCAGACCTAATCACTTATGAAGGACGGCCAGCAGTTTTGTCTATTATCCGTGACATAACTATCAGGAAAAAATCGGAAGACGCCCTTAAAAAGATTAACAAACAACTCCATACACTGATTCATGCCATTCCTGATATGGTGTATTTTAAAGACATTGAGGGGCGTAATCTTTTATTTAACAAATCGTTTGCGGATTATGTCGGTAAAAGCTCCCACCATATTGAAGGGAAAAAAGACGATGAAATCCTGCCACCGGAACTCGCAGAAAACTGTAAAAAGAGTGATAATGCAGTCTTTGAAAAAGGAAAAATCCAGAGGTTTGAAGAAAATTATAAAGGAAAGGTGGGTGAGGAAGAGCGCCATTTTGAAACCATTAAATCACCCATTTTTGATGGACAATACAACCTGATCGGACTGGTGGGCATCAGCCGGGATATTACCGACAGGAAAAGGGCGGAAAAGGAATTGCGTTTTCGGCTGGGTTCCCAGAATATTATCTCTTCTATCTTAGCAAAATTTACCAGGATAAAATGGCCGGATATTGATAAGGAAGTTGTATTTACCCTCTACAAGGTGTGTGAATTTTTTAAGATTGAATTCGGTTCGGTTTTTCTTTTCTCAGACGGCTTATCCACCATCAGGAAAAAGTATGAGTGGGCGGATTCAAAAATTTCCCACAATAAAATAAATCATAATGAGTGGGAAACCAGCCAGTTCAGGGAAGTCATGCGAAAAATAAACCAATTTGAAACATTCTGCTTTTCCTCGCTAGATGAACTTCCCATTACAGCAAAGATTGAGAGAAAGCTGGCAAAGCAAATAGGTTTAAAATCCCTGTTAATTGAACCACTGGTTTCCGGTGGAAAAAAAATCCTGGGCACCCTGGTATTCACAAATTTCACTCAAAATAAAATCTGGAAAGATGAAGAGAAAACTCTGGTGCGGATTATAGGTGAGATGATTGTTAATTTACTGGAAAGAAAACGTTCGAAGGAAACCCTGAGCACCGCCCAGGCCATCTTAAAAGCAGCCATTGAGCAGTCTCCGGCGGGAATAATCATCGCAGATGCCCCGGATGTAAATATACGGGTTGCAAACCCGGCCGCATTAGACATCAGAGGAAAATCCGTGGATGAACTGACCCGGATTCCGGTTGAATATCATCCCTCCCACTGGAAAGTATATTCGCAGGACGGCCGGCTTTTTAAGGGGGAGGAATTACCGTTGTCGCGGGCCATTCTGGAGGGCCATATTTCCAGTGATGTGGAAGTTATCATTCAGCGGGAAAGCGGTGAACAGCGCTGGGTGTCAGCCAATGCTGCACCCATTCGCAACAACGACGGAGAAATAGTAGCGGGCATAGTCATATTTCCTGATATAACCGAGCGTAAGCGGGCCCAGAAATTGTTGGAGATTCTAAATTCGGCAGCACTGGCCATGCAGAAAGCTCTGACTCATGAGCAGATTTTTAAAGGGGTGGCCGGGGAATTCCGCAGACTGAATTATCATTGCATGATTTTTCCTTATGATGCAGATAACCGGCAAATGCGTTTCACATATTTAAGTTTTGACAATAAGGCTATTCAACGAGTAGAACGGCTGCTGAGAATCCGTTATCAGGATTTTTCGGTTTCTGTTGAAGATATTGGTCTTTATGGCAGGATTATTTATGATAAGGAAACCATCTTTATCCAAGATACGGAATCGGCATTGCGTAATATCCTGCCGACTGGAATAAAACGCCATGCCGGAAAGATTATCCGTCTGCTGAGGGTGCCCCACACCATTGCCGCCCCGCTGATTGTCTCCGGTAAAGTTATGGGGGCAATTTCTGTTCAATCGGATGATTTAAAAAAAGATGATATTCCGGCTATCAAAGCTTTTGCCCACCAGATATCCGCCGCCTGGCACAAAGCTACTCTGCTGGCCAGTCTGCAGCAAAGCATGGCCGAATTAAAACAAACCCAGGAACAACTCATCCAGGCCCAGAAGATGGAGGCGGTTGGAAAACTGGCCGGAGGAATCGCCCACGATTTCAATAATTTGCTGACCGTGATACGCGGATATTCGGAAATTTTACTTTCTCAGACCGATAAAACGGACAAATCTTACCGCAATATCCTCCAGATAGAAAAAGCGGGAAAAAGTGCAGAGACTCTCATTCGGCAGCTGCTGGCTTTCGGCCGTAAACAGATTTTGAATCCCAAAGTGATAAACATCAATACCCTTCTGCGTGAAATGGAGCCCATGCTGGAGCGCCTGATTGGGGAGGATGTGGAACTGATAATTCTGCAGGGGACCGATCTCGGTCAGGTAAAAGTGGATCCGCATCAACTGGAACAGGTTATTCTTAATCTGGTGGTGAATGCCAAAGATGCCATGCCTGCCGGCGGTACCATAATCATCGAGACTATGAATACCTCTTTCTCCAGAAGCTTGCAGAAAGAGTTGCATTCACCTGTCAATCCCGGTCCATATGTTCTTCTGGCGGTATCGGATAACGGGTGTGGCATGGATGAAGGCATCCGCTCCCGGATTTTTGAACCCTTTTTTACTACGAAAGTTAAGGGGAAAGGCACGGGTCTGGGGCTTTCCACGGTTTATGGAATTATTAATCAGAGTAATGGTAATATTTCGGTTAAGAGCAGTTTAAATGAAGGATCCACCTTCGAGATTTTTCTCCCCAGGATAGACGAGAGACGGCCGGAAAGTGTCCGTGGCCGCGAAGGGCACCGGAAGACGGCTCACGGGCATGAGACCATTCTGGTGGTGGAAGATGAAAAGGATGTGCGGTTTATCATTGCCGAAACCCTGCGCCGCAAGGGATATCGGGTGATGGAAGCCATTAACGGTGAAACTGCACTGGAGATATGCCGGAAAAATCTTAAAAATATCGACCTGTTACTCACTGATGTGGTTATGCCTCGTATGAACGGAGTCCAGTTAGCAAATAAAGTTTTTGCACTTAAACCCGGGTTGAAAGTGATGTATATGTCGGGATATACCGATGAAGAAATCATCCACCATGATATTCTGAAGGATGGAATTTCGTTCATTCAGAAGCCCTTTGTGCCGGCCTTCCTGCTTCAGAAAGTGCGCGAAGTTTTGGACAAGGAATAAAATCTTCCATCTACCTGGCCGGTCACAAATCCTGGCTGCGCTGCTTATGAGCGTTGGAGGTGCCGGCACAACTCATGCAGGCAGAGTAAAACTTATAATGGTTAAGTCTGAAATCGTCCCTGAGGGGGACTTTCCGGATGTAAATGCCCGGATACAATCAGACGTTCCACTCCTGCCCCTTCTTTACTGTCTTGAATGCTGCCTGGATTGAATATAACGGCTTGGTTGAAAAAAATGTAAGGACATACCTGATGAAAAACAGATTTAGGTATGTTTTTCGAATCAGGATTCCGTTTGTTTTGTCTTGCCAGCAAGGGAAATAATCTCTGCTGCAATTTCCTCAATG
>Ga0315555_1003991_pt1 | contig 10070 bp, 9 predicted proteins | sample SalMarSW160380MG_FD_202113 | JGI IMG/M metagenome (GOLD analysis project Ga0315555, IMG submission 202113) | Salt marsh sediment microbial communities from the Plum Island Ecosystem LTER, Massachusetts, United States - Salt Marsh Sediment SW1603-80 ...
AATGAAATGCGGGAGAGGAATGTGTGGAAGGTGCAACATAGGAAACCAGTATGTTTGTAAAGACGGTCCCATATTTACCTTAGCCCAGTTAAATGAGTTACCCGGCGAGTACTAAAAAGTGACGGAAAGTTTTTAAAGGCGGTGATTGAAATTGAGTCCAATATCGGTAAGCCAACTAGATTTCAAATTTAGGGACAAGATTATAGGGCAAGTTGGGGGAGAAAATTTAAAGCATTGCCTGGGGTGTGGCACATGCAGTGCTGGCTGCTTCGTTAGAGAGGTTGATAAGAGATTCAATCCCCGAAAGATAGGTCACATGGTTTTGTTGGGAGCAAAAGACTACTTCAAGGAAAATCCTGAAATTCCCTATCTATGCAACCTTTGTGGATTATGTCAAGAAACTTGTCCTTATGGACTGAATATCGGTGATCTGTGTATGGCGCTTCGCGCGCAATTGGTAGAGGATGGGATAGGTCCACTTCCCAAACATCAATTTATGAAAGAGGAGCAGGAGTTCGTCCTCACCCCCTCTTTCACTCTATCTCTTCCCGACCCTGATAGCACTGAGTGTAAGAGGGTCTTCTTCCCCGGCTGTAACTTGTCGGCATATTCTCCTTCCGATGTTATAGCTACATGGGACTATCTTAGAGCAAAGCTACCAGGCACAGGAATCATCCTGAGATGCTGTGGTGCTCTTTCCTATGACCTGGGACTGTACCCCCAGTTCCAACAGATATCACAGGATTTGGAGAACGAGGTTCATAAATTAGGGGCATCCGAGCTGATTACTGGTTGCCCAGAATGCTATGACACCATTAAACGGGTAGCACCTCGCTATCAACTAAGAAGTTTATATGAGGTAATGGCAGAAATAGGTATCCCTGAGATACCTAAAGGGAGCGGTCAAACTTTCACTCTTCACGATTCTTGCAAAACGAGATGGGAAAGGGGAATACAGGATAGCGTTAGAGATTTGGTGACTAATATGGGCTATCAGATAGAAGAGATGAGATATTCCAAGGAATTAACCCGCTGCTGTGGCCAAGGGGGGTTAATTGTCGGGATCAATCCTTTCCTGGTGTTTAATTTAACGAAATCAAGACTAACTGAGTCACATTTCGACATGCTCACCTACTGCGCTGCCTGCCGTGAGACTTTCGCTATGCACAAGCCCACTTTACATATTCTTGACCTCATGTTTAACCCTAACTGGGAAAAGGATAAAGCCAAACCCATCAATAAAACAGCGGTAAGGAGAGAGAACCAAGCACTCCTTAAATCATCATTGACGGAAAGATTAAAAACATCTTAAGAATGGAGGTAACAATATGTCCTGGGAAGAGATAAAGTTGCAGGTGGGCGATGAGGCAAAGAAGCTGCTGGAGGAAAGGCATATATCAGAGGAGGAGATGAAGAAGGTAATAGATTTTGCCGAGACCAAGGGTGAGAAGCTATACCAGCAAGAGGCAAGCAGGTACCTGGCTAAAAGCAGGCTTGGCGAGGTGACAATCTACGTCGAATATTCTACCGACGAAAATGGCTATATAGTCCATACGGCTTACTCACACAGGTCGAAGGTAGGCAAGGAGTAGAGCAATGGAATGGTATTGCTTTAAATGTAAAGAGAAAATGGAAGAGGGGGAGGTAAACCTAGTCTATGGGGATATGGCGTTACCAGGAGCTTTTGGAGTTAAATGTCCTAAATGTGGGGCGGAATACCTACTGGAGGAATTCGTGCTTACACAAGTAAATGAAGGTGAGAAAATGCTGGAGGCGAAGTAAGAGGTCAAGCAATTATGAAGTCGGCGTTAGACGATAATTGGCTAATGTCGCTTACCCAAGTTTTTGGAACGCGTCCCAGCAGACTTAAACTTATTGCCGACGCAGTAAGAATTGCTGGACATAGCGACACCAATACGCTTTTAGAGGTCGGCTGTGGCAATGGATCTGCAGCCGTTTTTTTATCCCAAAAATATGGCTGCAATGTCGTTGGCATCGATTCATCGGAGAGGATGATTGCTTTAGCGGCAAAACGAGCCGAAGCTGAGAGATCAGCCTATAACGTGAAGTTTTTGGTGGCAGACGCCGTGAATTTACCCTTCCCACATTCTATGTTCGATACCATAATATGTGAAGCCGTCTTTTCCACTCTTGTAGATAAAGAAGGGGCTGCTAAAGAGTTCAGGCGTGTCTTAAGGCCTGGTGGGAAATTATTAATGCTAGACTTTATACTTCGAAAGGAAATAGAAAAGGACCTTCAAAGCCAAATGTCTTTCCTTCCTTGTTTGGCCAGAACCAGACACTTAGAGGGATATATCAGGCTCTTTGAACAAGTGGGCTTTCAAAATTCCTACATTGAAGACTACCCACAGGAAGTGAAAAGGACAGGTTGGTGGATAGCTTATACCTCTGGTTCCTGGGGTAAGCTGCTTGCCAACCTGCCGACACAGTGCAGTTGCAGTATTAAAGAGACATTAGACGTTGATTCACTTATTGAGACTTGTCAGAGGTTCTTTAAGGAAGCGGAGCTTGGGTATGCTTTGATAGCTCTGACCAGGCCATAGGGCAAGCAATTTCCTACCACCTTCTAAAAGGAGTGTAGTTTTATATTTATATAGCTTTTAGTTCACGTAATAGAGGGGTTTGGCAAGATGAAGGATGTGCTAACTAAGACAGAGAGCTTGTGCCCGGTTTGCTTAAGCCGGATACCTGCCCAAAGGGTGGTGGAGGGGGGAGATGTTTATCTGGAAAAAAATTGTCCCGAGCACGGTAACTTCAAGGCTCTGATTTGGCGAGATGCTGAGTTTTACCGCAATTGGAGTCAGTACAGCCAGCAGGCCGTTGGTCCTGAAAAGAGATTTACTGATATTGCTCGAGGCTGTCCCTATGATTGCGGTCTATGTCCCAGCCACGAGGCAGATACCTGCACCACTGTAATGGAAGTCACCCACAACTGTAACCTCAATTGTCCCATCTGTTTTGCTTCCGGCAACGAAGGTCTCCGCTTCGAACCGGATAGCGATGCAATTCAAGGAATGTATCGAACCATCATAGAAGCTGGAGGTCCTTATCCGGTGCAAATGAGTGGTGGAGAACCTACCATCCGGGATGACCTACCCAATATTGTATCGATGGGAAAGAAATTGGGGTTTTATCATATCCAGATAAATACCAATGGCATCAGAATAGCTCAAGATAAGGAATATCTTGAAAGGCTAAAAGAGAGCGGTGCTGACTTGATATACCTCCAGTTCGATGGCGTGTCCGACGACGTTTATCGTACCATCCGAGGTAGAAACCTATTTGACCTCAAGGTTAGAGCCATAAATAATTGCGCTGAGGTGAAGATAGGGGTCGTCCTGGTGCCGACAGTGATCCCAAATGTTAACCTTCACCAGTTAGGGGGGATTGTCCAATTTGCTAAAAAATGGATACCTACGGTGAAGGGTATTCATTTCCAACCGGTTAGCTATTTCGGCAGGTATCCCCAGCCACCTAAAGACGAAGATAGGGTAACCTTATCAGATGTTCTGGACGGGCTAGTAGTCCAGACCAAAGGCGAACTTAAGAAAACGAATTTTGTGCCCCGCAGGTGTGAAGACTCGCATTGTTCGTTTAGTAGTTTTTTTGTGCTGATGGAAGATGGTAAATTACAAGCAAGGACAGATATCGCCCGGGAATCAGTAAGCGGATTCGGCTATAAGAAAGACCCTCCTGCGGTAACGGCGAGAAGCTTTATCAATAGACGTTGGAGATTGGTCGATGAAGAAACAAAACAAACTGAGAAAGGGTGTGGCCAGTGCTGTGGACAAAATCAAGACTCCTGGCTACGTTTCAGAAAAAGAGAAGGTACGTACTACCTGACGATTACTGGCATGCCCTTCCAGGATGTATGGACCCTGGATTTACAAAGGCTAAAGCGATGCTGTGTCCATGTGGTCACCAACAATAAGCGATTAATACCTCTATGTGCCTTTTATGTCACTAGTATTACCGGGGAAAGGCTGTACCAAAACCTTCCCATAGACACTGCACTATCTCTCACAAATTAGGGAATTCATCCGGATAATGTAATTGGATGAAAGAGATACTGAAAGAAACAGAGAGCCTATGTCCAGTCTGCCTGAGCAGGATAACAGCGAGGATAATCACTGAAAATAACAAGGTTTATCTGGAGAAAAGTTGCCCCCGACACGGCGATTATAAAGTTATCATTTGGAGAAATGACGCTGAACACTACCTTAAATGGGCTAGGTTTGGTGGTGATAGAATTCCTATAGGCCCCAAGAAGAGGCTTACCGAGCATAACAGGGGTTGTCCCTACGACTGTGGTATTTGTCCCGAACATGTACAAGACACTTCTTCTGCAGCTATTATGACTACCAATAGATGTAACCTTCACTGCCCTATTTGTTTTACCTATGGCAGCGAAGGACCTGTCCACGAGCCTTCCCTCGATAATATTAAAAGGATGTATCAAGTCGTGTTGGATACTTGCGGGACATATCCTATGGAACTGTGTGGCGGGGAACCAACCGTCCGGGATGACCTGCCTCAAGTTATTGCTATCGGTAAGGAGATGGGCTTTAATCATATCCAAATAAATACGAATGGCATCAGACTAGCCGAAGACAAGGAATATCTGGTCAGGTTGAAGGAGGCGGGGGCTACCACTCTCTACCTTCAGTTTGATGGTGTAACTGATGAAGTATATCGTCATACCCGAGGCGCAAATCTCTTTGACCTCAAAGTCCAAGCCATAAAGAATTGCGCTGAGGTGAAGATAGGAGTTACCCTGGTGCCAACAGTCATCCCCAATATTAATTTTGAGCAAATAGGAGACATCATCCGATTTGCCAAGAGATGGGTGCCCACGGTAAAAGGAGTTTTCTTCCAGCCAATCAGTTACTTTGGTAGATACCTAGGAACACCTGAGGACAGGGATAGGCTAACTATACCAGATATACTTAGGGCTCTTGAGGAACAAACACAGGGAGAGTTGAGAGAGAGCAACTTTGTGCCCCCTGTCTGTGAGCATCCTCACTGCTCTTTTTCAGGCTTCTTCGTATTAATGGATGGGAAGTTATTACCAATCAGTCACTTGGAACCAAGACGAATCAATGAAGATGGAGCTGAGCATTCTCGACGATTTGCCAAGCAATATTGGAGATTTGTTGAGGAAGACGAGGTACAACGCTGTTCATTGCCTCAACATAAGCCAGCTCCCTTTAGTGCTTTATTGCAGCGCCTGCAAAGGGAGTATTTATATATTTCAGGCATGGCCTTCCAAGATGTGTGGAATATCGACCTTGAAAGACTGAAGAGATGCTGCATTCACATCGTTACCTCTACAGGAAAGATGGTACCTTTATGCGCCAAATACCTGACCAGCGTCGACGGGCAGCGGCTTTACCCGGGAATAGCATAGTTAGGAGACAAATCAAATGGCCGAGCGGATTTCACTACAGGAGTCACTCAACAAGATACTTAAACAAAGGATAAAGGAGACTCCGGAATACCGAAAACATATTGCTAAGGAAAGCCCGCAGAAAATAACCAGAGGCGACCTTGAAGATTTTCAGCTTTTCCAGCTCCAGAATACATTGCACTACGTTTATGAAAAGAGCCTGTTTTACAAGGAACTGTTTAGTAAAAAGGGGATAGAGCCGGATGAAGTCCAATCACTGACTGATTTGGCCAGGCTACCTTTAACTGCGCCCGAGGAATTGGCCGAGAAACCCCTTAGATTCTTATGTGTTCCCCTGGGAGAGGTGACCAGAGTGATTACTTTTACTAGCTCAGGTACCACTGGCCCACAGAAGAGGATTTTTTTTAGTGAAAAGGATGTTGAGATGATGACCGATTTTATGGGGGCGGGCATGGGCGTGGTGGCTACCAGCGGTGATGTCGTTCAGATAATGCTGCCCAGAGGTCCGGTTTTAGGGCAATCTGACTTACTGGCACGAGGTGTAGAGAAAATGGGCGCTACGCCAGTCATCACTGGTACTGAGCCGACCCCCGAGGAGCAAATTCAGGCGATTGAGAAACATGGCTCAACTGTTGTGTTCTGTGAGACGCTCCGTTTTAATCGAATTACGGTGGCGGCTAAAAACAATCATGATTTAACAAAATTAGGGGTCAAAGCCCTATTCCTTACTTCCAACTATCTATCTGACTCGATGAGGGCTAACCTCCAGTCTGCGTGGAACTGTGAAGTCTTCACCCACTACGGGTTAACTGAGATGGGATTAGGGGTAGCTGTGGAGTGCCCGGCCCATAATGGCTACCACTTTAACGAGGCTGATCTCCTGGCCGAGATCATAGACCCGGAAACGGGGGAGGTTTTGCCTGACGGTGAGGAAGGAGAATTAGTCTTTACCACTTTAACTAGAGAAGCAATGCCGTTAATCAGATACAGAACGCACGATATATCCAGGTTGAGTGTTAAACCCTGTGAGTGTGGCATAACCACTCTCAAGAAGTTGGACAAAACAACACGAAGGCTGGAGTCGGCAGTAAGAATAGGAGAGGGAGATGAGATATATCCAGCGATGTTTGACGAGGCACTTTATACGATTCCTGACATCGTTGGTTATGAATTGAGCATCGGCAAGGATGGTGTCAAAGATAGTCTGACTTTTCAGGTGGAGATAGCTAGGCAAGGAGCAGCGGTCGAAGAACTGGTAAGGGAAGTGATATTAAAAGTCCCGCCAGTTCAAAAAAATGTCAAAATGGGGAAAATGGCCATGCCCGAGATACAACTGGTAACCCCGGGCTCACTGAGAAAAACCACTCGAGCCAAAAAATTGATAAAAGATATACGCTAGGAGGTCTGAATGAAATCCGACGAAGTTGACCAGGCGAAAGCCCCACGCTTTTTCTACGGCTGGGTAGTGGTGGCCGCAGCTTTCTGCGTGGCTCTGGCCGCCTATGGGGTCCAATACTCTTTCGGCATATTCCTCGAGCCTCTGTCGGAAGATTTTGGCTGGAGTGTAGCATTAGTGTCAGGAGCTGCTTCACTTTTCATGTTTTCGCGTGGCGCCCTGGCCATCCTCACCGGGTGGGTCACAGATAGGTACGGACCTAGAATGACAGTCGCCATCGGTGGCTTTGTCTTAGGTCTGGGACTCATATTGACCAGCCAGATCAACGCTGCCTGGCAATTGTATCTATTCTACGGACTGATGGGAGGGTTCGGACTAAGTGTGGCCTTCGCTCCTTTAGTAGCAACAGCATCAAGGTGGTTCGTGTCAAAGCGGGGTCTGGCAATAGGTATTGTTCTTGCCGGAATAGGGGCGGGCACAGCGATCATTCCTCCACTGGCCAGATACCTGGTCGCTACCTATGAATGGCGCTTGTCCTATATCATTATCGGGCTCCTGGCCTTGGTTATTATTATCCCGGGGGCATTGTTGCTAAGGCGTAGTCCTGATGAGAAAGGACTGCTGCCACTGGGTAAAGCTGAAGCGACAGCGGGTGATGAGGAGAACTCAAATATAGCAAAAAGAGAGGACAGCCTTACTTCAGAAAGCGCAGGATTCTCACTAAAAGACGCAGCGCATACCAGAGCATTCTGGCTGTTGCTGGCGATAATTATCTTTTGGTCTACATGCGTCCAAATGACAATGATGCACATATATCACCATGCAACCGACCTCGGCATACCTGGGGTAGTGGCTGCTAACTTCTTGGCTGTGATCGGCATTTTCAGCATTATCGGCCGGCCGGTGATGGGCGCCGTCTCCGACAGACTGGGGGGAAAGCGCACACTCGTTATCTGTCTGGTCCTCCAGGCTTTGGCGATGTTCTGGCTTCTCAGGGCGACAGATATATGGATGCTCTATCTGTTTGCCGCAGTCTTTGGGTTTGCCTATGGCGGTTGTGTCCCCCAGCTCCCGGTGATAGCCGGGGAAATCTTTGAACTGAAGTCAATAGGCGCAATTGTCGGTGTTCAAATGTTAGGGGTAGCAATCGGTGGAGCAATTGGACCACTCCTCGGAGGATATGTGTTTGATGTAACTCAGAGTTATTACTTTGCCTTCACGGTCAGCGCCATATGTACCATCATTGCACTGATACTTCTCGCCTTTATCAGAGTACCAAGGAAGGTGAGTCACTGAAGTGTTCCCTGAAATTTGGACAGCTTGTTAAGGTATGGTAGAATCCTTAGCAACAGATCCATTAAGGATAGCAGGAGCCAACCTTAACATCGCCCCTCCCTTGTCCTGACAGTGTGTCCACTGAGGATTTCCCCACTGGTTAGCTCGACTCTTGGGTGACGTTAGGCTAATAAGGCAGCCTAACTCCGCTCTCTGGTCTTAAAATCTATAGTGCCATTATAATCTGCTACTGAACATACGGCGGATGTTCAATTATTTGGATGTACGATTATCCCTCTGGACAAGAATCATTAGCTATTACACCCCGTAGTTACGAAAATAGCTAACGAACTACGTAAACTATCGGGCTTCAAGCAATGATTCCCCTGCACGTTATGATATTATTTGATAAGTACGTTCCAGTACCAATTCAAATGGAATATTCTATGAATAATTCAAAACACTATTTCAGGACTAAGGGTGAAAACGCCGAGAGTTTTGTAAATAAATTAGCCATTAAGACTTTCCTGACGGATTGGTGCTACCCCAATCCATCCTTGCCAAAGAGAAAAGAACTTTGCGACCTACTAGTTGTCTTTGATAACGTCGCAATCATCTGGCAAATAAAAGACCTCAAGCTAGACGAAAGTGGACACTACAAGGATGCAGAGGTTGAGAGGAACCTTCGCCAACTCGCTGGTGCTCGAAGGCAGCTCTTTGACTTAAAGACAACGATTAAGCTAAATAATCCCAGAAGGTCTAATGAGTTATTCGACTCTTCTCAAATAACTGAAATCTACCTCATATCAGTACTTCTTGGACAAGGTGAAGATTATTTCCCATTCGTAGAGACAATCCGAAACGATACAGTACATGTGTTCACTAGGAGCTTCACCGAAGCTATTCTTACTGAATTGGATACCATAGCAGATTTTATTGCCTATCTACGAGCGAAAGAGTCTTTAGTAAAGCAGGACAAGCGAATCACCATTATAGGAGGAGAAGAGCAACTCCTTGCTTTCTACATACTAAACAGCCGTAGCTTTTCGAGATTCGATACGGCCACTCACATACTGCTTGAGGATGATATCTGGCATGGATTACAAGATAACACCCAATATAAAGCTAAGAAAAAACAGGACGAGATAAGTTATGGTTGGGATGGAATCATCAACCGCGCACATGAAGGTTCGACCAAGTATGAACCTATTGCTAGAGAACTTGCACGCCCAAATCGTTTTAAAAGACGATTCTTGAGTAAGACCTTCTATGACGCACATGTAATAGCTCACAATGATAACAAGCCAAATACATTCCGGCGTTTCGGGGAACTTGATGGTGTTACTTACTGCTTTATATTTTGCAACGAGAATGAGTCTCGTGCTAACCGTGAGGCAGAGCTACACGCTACATGCTACGTTGCACGTGGAAAATACCTCGAAAATAAGCTTGTAATAGGTATTGCTACCGAGAAGCATCTTAATCCAATCTGTTCCTATAGCTTCTGTCTCTTAGAAATACCGACTTGGACGGACGATAACCAATCAGCGATGGAAGAAATCCAGAAAAAATTGGGTATACTAGTCAGCCCAACTATAACTTACGTTGAAGAGAATGAATACCCAGGCATTCCAGAATAACATCGAGTGGTCATACTGTATTGACAACTCCTATACTTAGCGGTTCTTCCGCCTGTATTTCTGAATGGCTTTTCCGACATCCTGTTAGTGAGGTAGGACGTTGTTTTGGCAGCCGTTGAAGCTACTGGCAGGACGCTAAAGAAGTTAATCAAGTAGCCGCCAGTTCCCAGATATATATAACAAAACAAGGAAAGTGGCCGTGGAGCCACTCCCCTTCGTGGTGCCAAGCCAAAGGCTATCTCTGAAAAGCCAAAAGGTAGACATAAGCTTGAATAAGAATTAAAATTTAGCTTCTGTGCCAGCGTAGCTCAGGGGTAGAGCAGCGGTTTCG
>Ga0315555_1003997_pt1 | contig 10068 bp, 8 predicted proteins | sample SalMarSW160380MG_FD_202113 | JGI IMG/M metagenome (GOLD analysis project Ga0315555, IMG submission 202113) | Salt marsh sediment microbial communities from the Plum Island Ecosystem LTER, Massachusetts, United States - Salt Marsh Sediment SW1603-80 ...
TAATTATCTTCGGTATAATCGGGAGTTTCTTTTATCTGGTAAATCATCTCTTTCAGGATTTCATGAGCCCCCTCTATCTCACCCTAACACTCGTGATGGTCTTTTTTACCGCCTCTGTCTTTCAGCCTGTTCTCACGAGGTTGCAGCGTACCGTAGACAGGTGGTTCTTCGGTGAAAGGTATGACCATATCCAGACGTTAAGGCAATTAAATCAGAAAATGAAAAGTGAACTCGACCTGGAACATCTCTCCTCGTCGCTGGTCACGGCTATTGCTAACGGTATGCAGAGCCAGGGTGTTTATTTATTACTACCGTCGCCTATAACTGGTAATTATGCCACTTATGCCTACTGCGGATACAAGGGGAAAGGGAGGCTCTTTTTCTACTCCAGCAGTCTTCTGGTATCGGCCATGAAGCAGCAGGATACGATATTCGATAGCAATGATATGAATGTCATTCCATCGCTGGTAAGTTTGAGCGCTAGTGACCGTCAGGCTCTGGAGAAAAATAGTATCGAAATGCTGGTGCCCCTGAAAGGCGAAAGGGATTTGGCCGGTATGCTGCTTCTCAGCAGTAAAATATCTCACGCGTCTTACACCAATGAAGAAAGGGGGTTACTGCAGGAAGTTGCTGACAATATCGCGAACAATGTTGAGAACGCCAATCAGTATGCCAATATAAAACAGAGACACAACGAGCTGCAGCAGGCTTTGGACGGAGTAATTCACGCTGTATCCCTGGTAGTCGAAACCAGAGACCCGTATACCGCCGGTCATCAGCGGCGGGTGGCGGAGCTGGCGCGGGCTATTGCCCGCGAAATGGGACTTCCCGAGTGGCAGGTAATGGGGATTCATGTCGCTGGACTCCTTCATGACGTCGGCAAAGTCGCCGTACCCGCCGAGATTCTCAACAAGCCTGGCAAATTAACCCCGAATGAGTTTAGCATTATCACTAACCACTGCCAGGTGGGCTATGATATCCTCGAGAAGATAGATTTTCCCTGGCCGGTAACCAAGGCTATTCTCCAGCATCATGAAAGAATAGACGGCTCGGGATATCCGTACCATCTGTCCGGAGAGGAAATCGTTATCGAAGCCAGGATTCTGGGAGTAGCTGATGTTGTTGAGGCTATGTCTTCTCACCGTCCGTACCACCCGCCGCTGGGTTTAAATAAAGCCCTGCAGGAAATATCACAGACGAGTGGCGTTCTTTACGATTCCAAGGTAGTTCATGCCTGCCTCAGGTTATTAAGGAGGAATGAACCTGAATTCGATAGACTTATGGCAGCCGCCGAGGAACCTCAGGAGTTAATTCTGGAGTCGGCCGATTCATTGACCGATTGAATATTTCTGGCTCTGGTTCAATCGAGGCCGGCGTATATAATAACATAAGGTAATACTATATTGCCCGTTGTTCTGTCTTCTACCTTAAAAAAGAAGCTACAGGGCAGCGGGCAATACCAATGTAGCGCCAGGCTGACGCCGTAGATAAGACCTGGTATACGTTGCCGGAAAAGAGTAAATTACCTGTACCCCGCGATGTTCCGTCCAGAAAAGAAAGACCCCGATAACCTGTGACTTCGTCCCGAACGGCCCTATAACCATGTTATGTGAGTCCTTTATCTCGGCGTGGATAGACTTTAGTACATCGCGGACGACCTGAGGATTATCCGGAGGCGCGTCTTGCACAGTTACCGAAGGCAGCGAAAGCAGTTCGGCGTTATTTTGTCGGGCGTACTTCAGGTAATCGGTGTTTCCGTGTCGCGGCGGATTGGTAATGAGGGCTATCGTCCTGGCGGGATTATACTGCTTCCATACCGAAAGGGCTCGGTCTGGCTCAAATCCCAGAAACAGTACCAGGGCCGTCTCCTTGTCTAGTGAAGGACTTCCGTAAAAATTCGGTATGGTAGTTATCTGCTCTATACCGCGGGTCAGTTTGGTAGGCAGGTACTTCTGCGTGGTATGCAATAAGCGTGGCATCCCCATTTTCTTTTCGGTTACCAGGTAGTGCAGCAGTTCCAGCAGGTATATCTTGGTCATTCCGCTGATATCTACGGTAATGAAAGGCCCCTTTTCGGTGTTCAGTTTGCACTGGTTGAGGATGCCCTCCAGCTGGTCCACGCCTTCAACAGGGTTCCCTTTCTGGCAGGTAACGACGAATATCCCCTCGGTGGTCTTTTTCCTCAGTTCCGTCTGTAAACGGAACATATTATGTTCAATCTGCTTTTTAAACTGGGGGTCCTCGACCACGAAGATGACGGCATACTTCGTCAGAAAGTCAACACCCATGGTGGCGGCGCTGGAAAGACATCTTTCTTCGAAACTGGCGCAGCAGATAAACAGGTCATCGGGACTCTGCTCATTCAGCCTGGGAAGCGATGTTATCTCGGTTGGTTCCGTAGTCGTATTCATCACCATCTCCCTCATTCCTGCAATCGGCAGAATTTCATACTATTATTTGACACTATAATCAGCCCGAAGGCTATTGTCAATTCCGCTTACAGCCGTATAATAAACCATGTTATTCGGGGGTACTGGACATAAAATACTAAAATATTCCTTTTTCTTAACTTCTCTTTAACTATTTTTATGGTATAATATATGCGGTAGAAAAGTATTTTTACTCTTTGAGGTATGGTATGAAATCGAACTGGAAGCGAAATAGCTTGATATATATTACCGTTTTGGTGGCGTTTGTCGTCCTCTTTTCATTTCTTCTGCCCGGTTCGGAAAGCCGTGACAAAGTACCGCTGAGTCAGGTTATTACGATGTCGCAGAACGGCGAAATCGATAAGATAGAGGTAGATGAAGAGAAACTGCTTATCACTCTGATTGATGGTACCAAGCTGGAGTCGGTCAAGGAGGCTGGTACCAGTATCCTCGATATCAACGGATTCGTTCCCGGCGATATAGTAATAGACGTGGACCCCCCGTCGGGGTTCGGGTGGAGTGTATTGATTAACTTCATCCCGCTGCTGATATTCGGCGCATTACTGTTCTTCCTATTCCGCCAGGCACGCGGTGCCAATAACCAGGCGATGAGCTTCGGGCGGAGTAAAGCCAGGCTGTTTCCGGCTAACCGGGTTACCGTTACCTTCGATGACGTTGCCGGTGTGGAAGAAGCCAAGCAGGATATGCAGGAAGTGGTGGAATTCCTCAAGTCCCGGGAGAAATTCCAGTCTCTGGGAGCGCGTATACCCAAGGGCGTACTGCTGGTAGGTCCGCCCGGTACGGGCAAGACATTACTGGCGCGTGCCGTAGCCGGTGAGGCTGACGTGCCTTTCTTCAATATCAGCGGCAGTGAGTTTGTCGAGATGTTTGTCGGCGTCGGTGCTTCCAGGGTACGTGACCTTTTTGAGCAGGCTAAGCGTAATACCCCCTGCATCGTGTTTATCGACGAGATTGACGCCGTTGGACGGCAACGCGGCTCCGGACTGGGCGGCAGTCACGACGAGCGTGAGCAGACCCTTAACCAGATTCTCGTGGAAATGGACGGCTTTGATACCAATACCAGCGTTATCGTCATTGCCGCCACCAACCGCCCCGATATACTCGACCCAGCTTTGCTCCGACCCGGACGTTTTGACCGGCGTGTCATTTTAGACCAACCGGATATCACCGGGCGAATAGCCATTTTGAAAGTACACTCCAACGGGAAACCGCTGGATAAAGATGTTAACCTTGAGGTTCTCGCCAAGGGTACGGTCGGTTTCAGCGGTGCCGACCTGGCGAACCTGGTGAATGAGGCGGCTATTTTAGCAGCCAGGCGTAACAAGAAGTCGATAGAGATGAGAGACTTCGAAGAGTCCGTTGATAAGGTGATGGCCGGGCCTGAGAGGAGAAGCCGCAAAATCAGTCCCAAGGAAAAAGAAGTAATTGCCTATCATGAAGCCGGGCACGCCATTGTTGCCAGAATACTGCCTCACGCCGACCCGGTCCATAAAATTTCCATCGTAGCACGTGGCATGGCGCTGGGTTATACCAAGCAACTCCCCGCGGAGGATCGGTATTTAACAACCCGTTCGCAGCTCAAGGATACCCTGGCGACTTTGCTCGGCGGCCACGCCGCAGAAGATCTTATCTTCAAAGAGAGGACAACCGGAGCCCATAACGATATTGAAAGAGTAACCGCTTATGCCCGCCGGATGGTAATGGACTTCGGGATGAGCGATAAACTCGGCACAAGGACATTCGGAAACAAGCAGGAAATGGTCTTCCTGGGACGGGAGATATCGGAGCAGAGGGACTATAGTGAGCGGTTTGCCCTGGAGATAGATCGTGAAATAAGCAAGCTTATCAGCGATGCTTACAACGTCGCTATGAAGACTCTGACCGAGCACAAAACAGAACTGAAGAAACTGGCTGAGAAGCTAATCTCGGAGGAAACCCTCGAGGGTAAAGAGCTGGAAAAGGTTTTCAGTGATATGGGAATGCCAACACCTGACTATGAAATTGCGAAGAAAAAGATACCCGCACCGGTAAAGCCGGTCGGTGAAGCTGAAAAAGCACCTAAACCCAAGAAGGCACCGGGAGTCCCGCGGCTCGTGCCCAAGCAGACACCGACGGGACCTGATTAAAGACTTCTAGAATATAGCTTATAACTTCTTTAATAGATAACAGTTAAGTCTATGCCTGTTGTCAATTGCTGTAATCCGGTGTATCCGATTATGGATGAAGCTAAATTAGTCCAAATAACCAGTCAGCCCATCTCTCCCGATACGGTGGTCAATCTGGCCGGGACTGCCAGCAGCGGCTGTGTCGTAACCTATGTCGGGTTAATCCGTGAAGAATCGCGCGGCAAGTCTGTCCTCTCGGTGGAATACACTGATTCCGATGGTAAAGCGCAGGATAGACTCCGTGATATCGCCGATGAGATTCGGCAAAAATTCCCGGTGAACAATGTGGCCATCTACCACCGGGTGGGCAAGCTTGACGTGGGAGATATCAATCTCGTGGTGGCAGTCGCTGCCGCCCATCGCGGCGAGGGATTTGCTGCCAGCCAGGCAATTATCGACCTGTTCAAAGAGAAACTACCCACCGCTAAAAAAGAGACCTATCTTGACGGTAGTATCTGGACGGGGGATTAATCTTTAGGCAGTCTATTCTTTCCGCTTGACAACGTATTCGCCCAGCCCGTAGAACGCCTGACGACTCTCGGTTTCCGGGAGTAGGTGCAGGTTCCGGCAGCCGGACTGACTGTATTCTCTGGCTACCTCGTAGCAATCATCGATAATAGATGAATTCAGCACCATATCTATCGCCTGGCTTACGTATTTCTTGTCTCTAGTCTCAAAATGCTTCTTTACGGGATTATCATCGGGATACCGCTCCAGAAGCATTAATGCCGGGAGGGTAAGTGTGCCCTGGAGCAAGTCCGAGCCCACAGGTTTACCCATGGCGGTTTCCGTGCTGGTAAAATCGAGGATATCATCCACTATCTGGAAGGCTATGCCGAGATTATCGCCGTATTCCTTCATTATGGTTATCGATTCCTCGGGTGCCTGGCTGAGGATAGCGCCCGACTGTGTTGAAAGCGAAAACAGCGAGGCTGTTTTTCCGTAGATACGGTGAAAGTAATGGTCGCGGTCCTGGTTAATTATGAAAGCCCCCCGGAACTGGCTTATCTCACCGCTGGATATAGTCCCCAGGGTATGTGAGAAGAGTTTGATAACCCGCGGTGTCTGTGTATCCGAGACGTATTCCCCGGCCCGGGCAAAAAGATAATCACCCATGAGTATGGCAATTTCATCACCCCAGATACTGTTCATCGTTGCCTGGCCGCGGCGCGTCGATGCCTTATCGATGGCGTCGTCATGGACTAGAGTAGCGGTATGCATTAACTCTACGGAGACAGCCATGGGCAGCAGGTAGGTTAAATCGTAGTGATAGAGCTGACCGGATAGCAGCGTCAGCGCCGGGCGGATTCCCTTGCCGGTTTCCTTAACGATATAGCTTAATTGCTCGGAAAGCCAGGGCATATCTATCTGGCTGATTGACCTGAGCGTATTTTTAACCTCGAGCAGGTCTCCCTGGACGGATTTATAAATCTCGTCAAGTTCCAATTCGACTTGTCTCCTCTTGAATAATGCTCTCATCGAGTTTGGTGAAGAGAGGCTTGGGCTCCCGCAGCTTTTGACCTGGTTCGGGCGGATGGGATTCCCAGCCATGCTCCTCTACCTTGCCGTCGAAACCGAGGTATTCGTGCACTTTCTGGGAGCTGAAAGGCAGGAAGGGATAAAAAGCGGTCTTCAGGCACGATATTGCGTAAAGGGCTACGTAAAGAGAGCCGGCGGCTGCCTGCCGGTCCTCTTTAATTACCTTCCAGGGCGACTTTTCATCCAGGTAACGGTTAACTTCACGGGCTGCCGCCATCGTTGAAGTTATTGCCTGCTTGAAATTGCATTTTGAAATATACTCACCTGCCTTTTCGAGACTGGAGTCTATATTATTCATCAGGTATTTATCGGCTTCATCGAGTTCGCCGTGCTCCGGCACTTTCCCGTCAAAGTTCCGGTATACAAAGGTCAGCACCCGGTTCACCAGGTTACCGTAGGCGGCTACAAGCTCATCGTTGTTACGCCGCACGAACTCGCGCCAGGAGAAATCCGTATCGCTGGTTTCAGGCATATTGATGGATAGTATATACCGCAGCGGGTCGGGGTCATAACGTTCCAGGTAGTCGGGCAGCCAGACCGCCCAGTTTCGACTGGTGGATATCTTATTACCCTCGATGGTCAGGAACTCGTTGGCGGGTACGTTATAGGGCAGAGCCAGGCCTTCGTAACCCATCAGCATCGCCGGCCAGATGATGGTGTGGAAGACGATATTGTCCTTGCCGATGAAGTAGTAGCTCTTGACGCCGTCCTCCCAGAACGGACGCCACTTTTCCGCATCACCGGCTATTTCCTTCGCCCACTGTTTGGAAGCGGATAGATAGCCGATAACCGCCTCGAACCAGACGTAAATACGCTTGTTTTCATAGCCTTCGACCGGCATAGACACACCCCAGTCGATGTCCCGGGTGAACGCCCGGTCTATCAGGCCGTCCTCCAGATAGCGGGTGGTAAAATTCAACACGTTCGCCCGCCAGGAAGTCTTCGTTTTTACCCAGTCAAGTATCCTGTCCCTGAAAGCGGGAAGCTTAAAAAAGAACTGTTCCGAATCCTTATATTTGGGTGGCGTTCCACACAGGCGGCAGCGCGCTTCGATTAACTCTGGGGCATCCAGCATTTTGCCGCAGGCTTCGCACTGGTCACCCCGGGCGTTCACCGAGTTGCAGTGCGGGCAGGTGCCCTCGATATAACGGTCCGGCAGGAAGCGCTGGCACTGGGGGCAATATGCCTGCGATACCGTATTTTTGTACAGATAGCCCTTTTCCAGCAACCTCAGGGCAATATCCTGGGCTACTTCGGTATGGTTCTCGGTGCCGGTGGTGGTGTACAGGTCGAAGGAAATCCCCAGCTTCTCCCAGCATTCGAGAAATTCCCGCTGGTAATAATCGGCTATCTCTTGCGGAGTTTTCCCTTCCTGTTCGGCTTTAATCGTCGTCGGTGTGCCGTGCTGGTCGGAACCGGATACCATCAAGACGTCGTTGCCCTTGAGACGGTGGTAACGGGCAAAAATATCCGCGGGCAGATTGGCGCCGGCAATCTGTCCCAGGTGAAGTGAGCCGTTGGCGTAAGGCCAGGCAACTCCGATGAAGATTTTTTCGCTCATGTTCAGTAATTATCAGGGTAAGGCATCTGGCCTAGAAAAAGGTCAGCACCCGCTCACCTTTCTCTTCTTTATAGTGGGCATAGCCCTTTTTCAGGCAGCACTCAACGCAGTAACGCCGGGTCTCGCCCTCTTCGTCCTCTACCCCATCTTTTTCGTCGATAGCCAGGTAACGATTGGGGTAGGGGATGGTATTATGGCATTCGTCACATTTGATTTCGCCTAAAGAAACACAGCCTCGCCGCATTTATTTACTCCTCTCCGCGTTTTTACACGAGCCCCGCTCTCTTTCCCAGACCTTGTCCAGTTTGAGCCAGGCTTTATAAAGCTCTTTCTTTGAAAGCCCCGTTTCCCCGGAAACCACGGCGATGGCTTCTTTGGCTGTGGCACCGCCGAGGTACAGTTCGTGGAGCTGTTTTTCTATGTCTTTGGTTAAAACAGGTTTCTCTTTTTTATCCCTGCCTTCGATAATCAGGGTAAATTCTCCCTTCGGTTTTATAAAATATTTTGTAGCCTCACTTACCGTTCCCCGGAAAATCTCCTCATGGAGCTTGGTAAGCTCACGGCAGACCGCTATTCTCCTATCGCCGAGGACTGTTAGAATATCATCGAGCGCCGCTGGGAGCCGATGCGGCGTTTCCAGGGCAATGATAGTCCCCGTCTCATCGATAACCGATTTCAGAGTCCGCTTTCTTTCGTTGGCTTTGTGTGGCAAGAACCCGATGTATACGAATCTGTCCGTCGGCAGTCCTGATACAGCCAGAGCCGTCGTTACCGCCGAAGGTCCCGGCACAGGGATAACGGGAATACCACGCTGGCTGGCGGCGGCAATCAGTTCGTAACCGGGGTCCGATATGCCCGGCATTCCCGCCTCGGAAACAAGGGCTATATCATTCTTTAGCAGGTAGTCCAGCTTTATCATCTTGTTATGCTCGAAGTAACTCGTCATCGGGGTCTTGATATCGTACCTTAAAAGCAGGCGTTTTGTCTTGCGGGTATCTTCAGCCGCGATGAGCTTTACCTCACCGAGGATGCGCAGCGCTCGCAGTGAAATATCCTCGAGGTTTCCTATCGGGGTGGCGACAACATAGAGAATCGGCATTATTCTTGTCCTTACCTTGATTATTATAAACTCACGAGCCTGAACCTGTCCAGCCTGCACGCAGTTGAGTTTCGTTTAGAAAAGGTGGTGGGAATAGTCGTACGCGGGATTGTCTAGTCGAATTCTGTGTTGAAAATAGCCATGAACAGCAGTATCAAGACACCCACGACGAGAAAGACCGAGAAAGTAATATTACCGATAATCCAGGTGTGGTCGCCTACTATCATGTTGATATTAACTATGAAAAGCCCCACCCCACCAGAGATGAGAAAGACGAGTCCTATTATCATGAACAGGATAAACACTATACTCTACCTGTAATTTAATAAATATTCTTGTGGCAAAATTATATAAAGTATCGGGTCACTTGTCAATGGTATTTTCGTTTCGTGGCATGCCCAAACGCCTTGAAAAAAAATCGTTTCCTTTTTTTGTTGCAATGCTATAAAAATATTTGTTATAATAAATAGCACAGATGTGCAGTGAAAAGGCTACTAACAGATTCAAACAACTCAGGCAGTCCTATGGATTTGATGAAGTAGCCATCGTGCCCGGAGATGTTACCCTCAACCCTGACCAGACTTCTACCGATTTCAGTATTGAAGACTTTACCTTCTCCTTTCCTATTGTTACCTCCGCTATGGACTCCGTCGTAGATGTCGATTTTGCTATCGCTTTCGGTAAACTGGGCGGACTGTCTATTCTCAATCTGGACGGAATTCAGGCGCGTTATGAGAATCCTGCGGAAAAACTTGCTGAAATATCCCGGGCGTCTGACGATGAAGTAACCGCGTTGATGCAGAAAATCTACACCGAGCCGATTAAAGATAACCTCGTCGGTGAAAGAGTAGAAGCTATCAAGAAAGCTGGCGTAATCTGCGCCGTGTCGCTGATACCCGCCAATACCAAGCGACTCGCTCCCATTGTATCCGAGGCTGGCGGCGATATTCTGGTGGTGCAGTCCACGGTTACCAGCGCCCGGCATATCTCCAAGAGTTATCGCGGTCTCATCTTCTCCGAGCTGTCCGAGCAGCTTAAAATGCCTATCGTTGTCGGTAATTGCGTCAGCTATACCGCCTGTCTGGAGCTGATGGAGACGGGAATATCCGGAGTATTCGTCGGTGTCGGTCCCGGTGCCGCCTGCACCAGTCGTGAAGTACTCGGTATCGGCGTACCCCAGATAACCGCTACTATCGACTGCGCTGCTGCTCGCGATACCTATTACGAGGAATCGGGCAGGTACGTACCCATCAT
>Ga0315555_1004002_pt1 | contig 10063 bp, 7 predicted proteins | sample SalMarSW160380MG_FD_202113 | JGI IMG/M metagenome (GOLD analysis project Ga0315555, IMG submission 202113) | Salt marsh sediment microbial communities from the Plum Island Ecosystem LTER, Massachusetts, United States - Salt Marsh Sediment SW1603-80 ...
GAAACACCGCCATAAGGTGCCCAGGACACTTTGGTCACATAGAACTAGCGGTTCCAATCATCCATATCGAGTTCACCAAGATAATCCACAAGCTTCTCCAAGCTACGTGCAGAAACTGCGGGCGCATTCTGCTTCCTGAAAACCGTGTTAAAAAGATTAAGGATATGATTAGGCAGACTCAAAAGTTGGTGGGGGAAGTTCCAAACGACTTTTACAAAAAGATAGTGAAGGAAGCAAAGAAAAAGGATTGTCCTTACTGTGGGGCTCAGCAATCGAAGATAGAGTTTGCGAAACCCACAACTTTTTACGAGATTCTAGAAGAAGGAGCGCAGAGATTAACGCAGAGCATGATCCGAGAAAGACTTGAACGGATACCGGACGAAGACCTTGAATTGTTCGGCTTTAACCCAACAACTGCTCGACCAGAATGGATGATTCTGCAGGTTCTCCCTGTTCCTCCAGTTTACGTGCGTCCCTCAATAACCTTAGAATCAGGCATCCGATCCGAAGACGACTTAACCCACAAACTCGTGGACATCATCCGAATCAATCAACGCCTAAGAGAAAACATGGAGGCAGGCGCCCCGACGCTTATCATCCAAGACTTATCTGAACTGCTGCAGTATCACATTACAACATATTTCAACAACGAGGCTTCAGGAATTCCCCCTGCCCGACACCGTTCAGGAAGAGCCCTCAAAACAATATCACAGCGTCTCAAGGGAAAAGAAGGAAGATTTCGAAGCAACCTCTCCGGAAAGAGAGTGGACTTTTCAGCGCGCACCGTGATTTCACCCGACCCCAACCTCGACATCAACGAGGTCGGCGTTCCTCTAGCCATAGCCATGAGGCTTTCAATGCCTGAAAAGGTTACGGCGTGGAACATAGAAGAGATGCGGAAACTGATAATCAACGGTCCTGAAAAATTCCCCGGCGCCCTATATGTCGTGAGACCTGACGGAAAAAGGGTCAGACTAGAGTTTGTTGTTGAAAGAGACAAAGTTGCCGAATCTTTGGAAACTGGTTTCATTGTAGAACGTCACCTCGGGAACGGCGATGTTGCTATCTTCAACAGGCAACCCTCCCTTCACCGGATGTCCATCATGGCACATTACGTTCGAGTTCTGCCGCATAAGACGTTTCGATTGCACCTGTGTGTTTGTCCTCCCTATAACGCCGACTTTGACGGGGATGAGATGAATCTTCATGTGCCCCAAGGCGAAGAGGCTCAGACTGAGGCGCGGCTTCTGATGCAGGTTCAAGATCAGATTCTTTCACCCAGATTTGGGGGACCTATCATAGGGGCTATTCGAGATTACATAACAGCATCTTATATGTTCACCAGAAAATCCAACGTTCTAACCAAGGAAGAGGTTTGTAGGTTGCTTGTAGCGTCGGGTTACGAGGGACCTATGCCTGAACCCGCTATCAAAGAGCCCACGCCTCTTTGGGGTGGAAAACAGATATTTAGTCTTTTCCTTCCTAAGGACCTGAACTACGTTTTGAAATCAACTGTTTGCCGTAATTGTGCAACCTGTCTAGGTGAGAAGTGTCCTTATGACTCTTATGTGGTTGTTAAAGACGGAGTTCTAAAGTGTGGTCTTATCGACAGACGTTCCATTGGGGCTGAACAATCGGAGAGCCTCCTGCATCGGATAATAAAGGATTATGGATCCCAAGCTGGACGGAAGTTCCTGAACAGCATATGTCAACTTCTGAAAGTCTTCATAAGTATGCGAGGCTTCACTTTCTCCTATGACGAACTTGAACTGTCTGAAGCAGCTAAAAAGAAGATTAAACGAAACATGGGGATAATCGAAAAACGCATAGAAAAATTGATCGAAGATTACCGAAACGACACACTGCCAAGACTCCCCGGTCAAACCCTTAACGAGTCCTTCGAAATCTACGTAATGAACGAACTCGCGGAAGCCAGAGACAAAGCTGGAAAAGTTGCAGACGAGGACTTTGAGCTTGAGAATGCCGGAATAATAATGACGAGAACCGGAGCGCGTGGGTCCAATCTCAACATAGGTCAGATGGCAGCTTCTGTAGGTCAACAGGCTGTAAGAGGAAAAAGGATAATGCGCGGTTACGTCAACCGAGCCTTGCCACACTTCAAAGCTGGAGACCCCGCCCCCAAGGCTCGAGGTTTCGTATATGCATCTTATCAAACTGGTTTAGACCCCATTGAGTATTTCTTCCACGCCATGGGCGGAAGAGAGGGGTTAGTTGACACAGCAGTGAGAACCCAACAGAGCGGTTACATGCAGAGACGCCTCATCAATGCCCTTGAACAGCTTCGAGTCGAGTACGACGGAACTGTGCGGACTTCTACTGGCGACATCATCCAACTTGAGTATGGGGAGGATGGCGTCGACCCGGCTAAGAGCGATCACGGGAAAGCAGTTAACGTCAGCCGTCTGATTGAACAGGTAAAAATCATGGTGGAGGAGAAAAAACCTGCCCCCAAAGAGTACATTCTGGAGCGACTTTTAGAAGTTGAAGAAAAGCTTACTCCGATTCTTGTTAAAGAGTTAAAGTCTGGTTTGGCCAAGGCTAAATTGAGTCGTAAAGGCGTAGACCAAGCCATAAGTTTAACCTTAGAGAATTATAAGAAGTCTCTTGTTGAGCCTGGAGAAGCTGTGGGAATTGTGGCTGCTCAATCTATTGGGGAGCCGGGAACCCAGATGACTCTTCGAACGTTCCACTACGCTGGAGTTAGAGAACAGAACGTAACTCTTGGATTACCTCGACTAATAGAAATAGTGGATGCTAGACGAAGCCCGTCAACGCCTATCATGACCATCTACCTCGACAAGAAGCATAGAAAGAGCAAGGAAAAGGCAACAGAAATCGCCCGCGACATCATCGACACAAGGTTAGGGGACATAGCAGAGACCGAACCTTATGTGGACCCCGAGCTTGAAGTAGTCATTGTCAAGCTTGATTCCAACATGATGGAAGAGCGTGGCGTCAACGCTGAGGAACTACCTAGCCTTTTGAAGCTGTCGAATTATGAGCTGAGTGTTGAAGAAAACCGGTTGATCATCAAACCTAAAAAGCAGGTGAACATGAAGAAGCTGTTGGCAAAGCTGTCATCCGAGCATGTCAAAGGCGCACCTGGCATCCGCAGGGTGCTTGTCACCGAAGAGACTGGAGAGTGGGTTATAAGAACTGACGGTTCCAACCTATCTGCTGTTCTTGACATTGGCGGGATAGACCCAACGCGAACAACTACCAACAATGTTCATGAAATCGCCCAAACCCTCGGCATCGAGGCGGCTAGAAACTCGCTGATTAAAGAAGCCATGGGAGTTCTTGAGGAACAGGGTCTTGATGTTGACATACGTCATATCATGTTGATGGCGGACATCATGACTTCAACGGGTGATGTGAGACAGATAGGGAGACATGGAATCAGCGGGAAGAAATCCAGTGTTCTCGCTAGGGCGGCATTTGAGATAACTGTTCCAAACATAATCGAGGCAGCCATCAGAGGGGAAAGCGATCCTCTGAAGGGAGTAACCGAAAACGTTATAGTTGGGCAATCAATACCCATCGGCACAGGACTAGTGGACCTTTACATGACAACAGCCAATAGAGAGAAGAAAGAATGATAGATGTCAACAAAGCAATAACTACAACTGCGAAAACCGGAAAAATCCAGTTTGGAGCCAACAGCGCCTTAAAAAGCGCTAAAACAAGAAAAGCTAAACTCATAATAGTTGCTTCAAACTGCCCTCAGAGAATCCGAGAAGACATCGAATATTATTGCAAGCTTTCCAAGATTCCGGTGAGTATTTATAAAGGCAATAATTTAGACTTAGGAGCAGTATGCGGAAAACCGTTCGAGGTTTCGGCTCTGAGCATAAGAGAACCTGGAGATTCAAACATCCTTAAGATCGCGGAGGCATAGCATGGCTAGCAGAATAAAATTTACAAGTGTAGAGATGCGCTTCATAGCTCTGTTTCAGAGCATAACTGGCGCAACGGTGAAAGACTGTATTGTTGACAGTGACCTCAACAGAATAATTTTTGTCGTGAAGGAAGGAAGCATCGGGATGGCTATCGGCAAGAGAGGAAAAAACATCCATCTCTTGGAAAAGATGACTGGCAAAAAACATGAAGTCATCGAACACTCTGACAATCCTGCCCAATTCATCAAGAACGCTCTCAAACCCGCCAAAGTAGATGAGGTACGCATAACCGAGCGTATGGACGGAAAAACGATTGCTGTGATTTCAGTGAACCCTAGAGACAAAGGTGTCGCAATCGGAAAAAACGGGAGAAACGCTGAAAGAATCCGGTTTCTGGCAAAAAGATACTTCCAGATACAGAACGTCAGCATAACATAGCACGCTTTTGTAAGCTAAGAAACGTGTTAGTTCTCGTTATTTGATGCTAGTAAGCAATAAAGCAGCAGAAAGTTGAGCAAAGCTTTGGTCAATAAATCTTAACTAAATCACTCAATTACGTATCATTTATTTGGTCAAGAAACCTTTACAAAAACACTTTTACGTTCTACCCACAATAAAACTAAAATGTTATGTTTGACAACACAAAGAAAACCGTGTCAACAATTGCTTTGTTACTGATTCTTTTAGTTACTTTGTTAATAGTCACGGTTCCCTGTGTAATAGCAGCTGCGGATTCTTGGACAACAATGGAGCCGATGCCTACAGCTCGAATTGGCTTTGGGGTTACCGTTGTAGATGGGAAGATATACGCGATTGGTGGTTCGAATGGCAGCAGTTTGCTCGACGTTGTGGAAGAATATGATCCAACTACCGACACATGGACTACAAAGCAGTCGATGCCAACCGCACGGCTCTATCCTGCAATAGCTGTTTACAAGAACAAAATATATGTTATAGGTGGAATTATTGGCGAAAGCGATCCAGATTTCTCGGGATTCACAGGAGCAATCGAAGTTTACGACCCTTTAACGGACACTTGGGAAACTAAGGACCCGATGCACACCGCTAGAGCAGGTTTATGTGCAAATGTTGTGGGCGAAAAAATCTACCTTATAGGTGGCCTACAATACTGGTGGATGTGGCCTTTTCAGCAGTACACCGGTGCAAACGAGGCTTACGATCCCTTAAATGAGTGGTGGTTCATAAAGACGCCGATGCCAACTGTTGCTTACGGGTTCGCGTCTGCAGTGGTCGACAACAAAATCTACGTTATGGGCGGAATTCTAAATGGTCACACGACGAGTATCAATCAAATATACAATCCCGAAACTGACTCATGGAGCTACGGAGAAAATATGTCCACTGCGGTATTCAGTGCAGCTGCGGGTGCAACCACGGGTGTAATGGCGCCAAAGAGAATCTACGTTTTTGGTGGAGAAAACCCGCCTCCCGTTGCTACCAACCTCACTCAGGTGTATGATCTAGAAAATGATGTGTGGACCACTGGCACTCCGATGCCGACACCTCGCACTAATTTAGGAGTTGTTGTCGTAAATGATGAGTTATACGCGATTGGAGGTTACGATGGTGATACCTGCTTAACGGTAAATGAAAAGTATACTCCATTAGGATATATTCCAGAGTTTCCATCATGGATCCTCCTGCCCCTCTTCACTATAGCAACCTTGCTGACCATAATCTGCAAACAGAAACTGCACAAAACACCAAACCAGCAATCATATTAGGAGACTAACCTCAGGTGATTACCTATCTTTTTGTAAATATTTTTTGACAATTATCCACAGATTTTAGCTAAACCGTGTCATTTTAACTAGACTTTATTTAAATTATGTTGGGAACGAGTATGGTCTTTGTTAGACACGAAGGGAGAAAAAATCACGGTTCAACTAGAGAAACTCAAACAGTGAAATGTTACAAGTGTGGAAAAGAAATTGAGATGGGAGAGCTTTTTTTTCTAAAGCTAGTCATTCTAGATATACATGCAAAACAACTGGGTATATCTGTGAGCAATGTTACCAAAGTTTGTTCATCGACATTTAGCAATTTATATTTAATTTGAATTAAATCTCTATTTAAAGGATTTTAAATTTAATTTTGGTAAGTCTTTTAAGCACTATATTTCTAATAATTATGCGGCAAATTCTTTAGGGGTGAGAGCAATGCCTCTGCGAGAAAAGGTCATCGGAGCCGTGACGGCATTTTCAATATTTGCAGGGATCATAATGCTGATCCTAAGTGGCATTTTAGTCTTTTTCCCATTTCACGAAGACCTTTGGAAAATGATGGACCCTTCCTTTAATGACGCTACACCTTGCAACGTAGACCTTGTAGACCCTATTGTACTACCGGGAGACAATGCTCAGCTAATTATGAGAGGTAGTTCTCTAGGTGGTGAATACTATTGCGGAACTGTAATGTTCACTCCAGATGACACTTCACTCGGAGTATGGGAAGGGATTGGCACTAGTGACTATGAAGACACATTCAAGAGAAGCTCATCTACATTGAGTTACAAGGCTACACTATCTATTCCAATACCTAATGATTCTAACCTTGAGGGAAGGACTATAACTGGCACATTCAAAGGAGTCGTTGTATATCCAATGAAGTGGGGAATAGAGTGGAAACTAACCAATGACGTAGAGGAGAGACCAATCTCAATCAGAATCTTCTCTCCTCAAGAAGCAGAGACTTACACGGTGTTAACCGAGCGTTTTGATTCTGCTTGTCTCAACACTTGGCTTTTCATTTTCGTCGGCGGGCTACTCTTTCTTGGTATTCCGTTTATCATAGCGGCTATAGCGTTAAGAAGAAAAGGAGAAATATAGCGCGCAAAGTGATTTGATAGCCTCCCATTTACCAGTAAAATCTCTCGAGTTTCTCAATAAAAAATAGGGCTTCAAAAACGCTAAGTCGAGACAGCAGTCAACACTTTTTAAAGGCTCATCCAGAAGGCATACCTAAGCAATTGCACGTGCGTAAAACTTAAGGCTGTTTTTGAAGATGAATGCGGCGCTTCTTATTACTAGAGTTTGCAGGGGTCTTTCGCTAGGGTTGAAATTATTAAAACTGCTGTAATTCCCAGCGCTCCAAATATGGCACCCCGGACAAGTGGAGACATCACCCGACGAAATCCCGCAAACTCCCCTTTTTTTAATTCTAAGGTTAAATTTTAACCCCAAACCCAAACATATACGTATTCTCTTACTCATTATCTCATATACATACATACACGTGTCCAAAACTCACACACGCACGCGCACACGCACGCACATATAAAAAATATTTTAATGACTTAACCTGAAAGATAGGCTGTGAAATCTTATGCCATATTATTTTTGTTGTTCCTACCCACTGAGGGCAAATAGTATAGTCGAAAAAGGAAATTGGGGTCGAATGCTTAAGCTAGAAAATGAGGTGCCCCTTGAGACTACATTTGAAAGAATAAGACAACAAGAATTTCCAGATCATCCGAGCCGTTTAGAATGTATGTTTCTTTGTCCGACATTAGAAAGCATTAGGTTTTTTCTTTCACAAACTGGAAGAAAATGGGATTTAATTTATGAGGTCGAGTTAGTAAACACAAATGCCAATATTTTCGAGGCAGATTGGACAATACTCGATAGGGAATTACTAAATACTGAAGAAAGAAGGGAGGAAGCTGCAAGAAGATATTGGAATTCGGAAACTGTAGTAGATGAAAATCGAAAGGAGATTCTTGTTGATTCTGCTATCAGAATTCTACGCCGAATCGACAGAACAACAATATGAATAACACAATCGTGCCGTGTTGATTAATTTGAGTGAAAATTGTGTTCCGTAGAATAGGAACGTAAACGGGGAGACAACATGGTCTTTAAGCAGTTAGGTCGCTGGTTTTATGAGAAAATCGTTAGTATGCTTTTCGTAATCTGCCCTTCCTGTTTTCCTAAGAAAAAGAAAAAAATTGAAGCGAAATTTAATGAATTATTTCAACAACGTTGGTCAGTAATACTCGAAAAGCTAAATCTCATAGATATTATTACTCCAAAAACAGAAGTTGATTTCGCCTCTGGGACTAGAGGTTATTATCTTAAAAAAACAATTTTCTTTAACTCTTATATTTTAGATGGTGATCAAGAACAGCTCGTTCGAACTGTCGACCATGAAATTGCTCATTATATTCAAAATGCTAAAAATTCTTTTTTGAAAAAGAGATGTCCGTTCATTTTAATTCCATCGGGTCTTTTTTGGTTCATAACACATAAAATGGATCGGCAATTAACTAGACGAGCTTTTGAAGAAGGATTTGCATCGTTTGTTGCAAAAATAACCAGTGGCATTATGCATCCTGATGTTGAAAAAGCCATTAAGGAAATTCAACTTAGAAAAAGATGGAGTATCATGAGTTCAAGTGCGCTTTCTTATAGTTTAGGGTTTTTAATTTTTTCAACTATTGCAGAATCCAAATCTGTAGACTATGCAATTTCGGTCGGATTGTCTGATGATTATTCACAGTGGTTGGAAGAAGGAAAAACCGCTTTATCAGAATTGAATGAAGAATTGCCGATATAACAACATTTAGCTTTTAAAAATCAATAAATGGAAGTCTAGGTCTCCAACATCCTTGATTAGTTCTGACATAATCTGCAAACAGAAACTGCACAAAACACCAAACCAGCAATCATATTAGGAGACTAATAACAGTGCTATGTTGAAATCAGTCTTTTTTCTGAAAAACCAAGCAACAAAACTATTTCTTCTTTCTTGAAAGCATCCTATCTAATATGGGTTTTAGTTTCTCGTTTTCTGCTTTGATTTTCTCTGGTCCCAAAGCTTCCAGCTGCTCAGTCATCTCCCTCATGATAGCCGCAAACTTGACTCCTTCCGCCGCTGACACATAGTCAACCCTGAAACGTTCCTTGCTGAGCCCCAACTTCTCCAAAATCCTTCCTAGAACTTTCATCCTACTCTTCATCTTCCGGTTCCCTGAAATGTAGTGACAATCGTAAGGCAGGTGACATGCACCAATCAGAACCATTCCTGCGCCTTGCCTGAAAGCCTCCAAAACAAAATCCCGATCCACCCTACCCGAGCACATAACCCGTATCGCCCGCATGGTAGGAGGATACTCAAAGCGGCTTGTCCCAGCAAGATCAGCACCCGCGTAACAGCACCAGTTGCATAGGAACCCCAGTATCTTACCCTCAGCATTCTCCTCCAACGCAGCTCTGAGCTGAGCTAAAATTTGAGCATCCGTGAAGTGCATCTGAGTTATAGCATCAGCTGGACACTCAGCAACACAGGTTCCGCATCCATGACACATCGCAGCTGTGACCATAGCAGCTTGGTTTTCATCAGCTTTTATGGCGCCGTACGGACACTTTTCCACACAGATGCCACACTTCGCTGTTACGTTTCGACATTTGCTTGGGTCAACATCGGCTATGATGGGTTCTATCTTCCATGTGGGTTGAGAGAGGATTGTGGCGGCTCGTGCAGCGGCTCCGCTTCCCTGAGACACGCTGTATGGAATGTCTTTTGGTCCTTGGCAGGCTCCAGCTAAGAAGATTCCGTCAACGGCTGTGTCTAATGGTTTAAGTTTCGGGTGGCTCTCCATGAAGAAGCCGTCAGCTCCTCTGCTTATACTCAGGATTCTGGCAACTTCATCTGATCCTTTGCTTGGGATCGCTGCGGTGCTCAAAACCACAAGTTCTGCCTCTAGTTCAATGGGTTCTCCAAGCATCATGTCCTCCGAGCGGATGAGAAGATTCTTCGTCTTGGGGTCTTCGTTGATTTGCGATATTCTTCCTCGAATAAAGTTTACTCCCAATTCGCGAGCTCTTCTGTAGAATTCCTCGTAGCCCTTGAAGTTGGTGCGCATGTCAATGTAAAAGATGTAGACCTCAACATCATCACGGTATTTCTCTTTAAGCAAAACAGCGTCCTTCAATGCATACATACAACAGAAACCTGAACAGTATTCAAATTTGTTCACATCCCTTGAACCGACACACTGAATAAAAGCCACAGAATGAGGCTTCTCTCCATCAGAGGCACGCACAACCTTGCCTCCAGTTGGTCCCGCAGCCAAGATCAGCCTCTCAAACTCCATGGCTGTGATAACATTGTCGAATCTGCTG
>Ga0315555_1004007_pt1 | contig 10055 bp, 10 predicted proteins | sample SalMarSW160380MG_FD_202113 | JGI IMG/M metagenome (GOLD analysis project Ga0315555, IMG submission 202113) | Salt marsh sediment microbial communities from the Plum Island Ecosystem LTER, Massachusetts, United States - Salt Marsh Sediment SW1603-80 ...
CGGCCCGGACGGGCGTATCTGGGGCGGCGAGTTTTTAATGGCCGATTACGTACAATATACCCGCGCCGCCCACCTGGAATACCTGCCCCTCCCCGGCGGGGCGCAGGCCATCCGCAGGCCCTACCGTACCGCCATCGGCTACCTGCTGGCCCTGGGTCTGGCGGCAGACATAGAACATAGTTCTATAACTAAGGTCTATGCCGAAGAAATTGATATTATCAAGACCCAGATAGAAAAACGGGTCAATACCCCGCTGACCTCCTCGATGGGGCGGCTCTTCGACGCCGTGGCCGCCCTCACCGGCATCCGGGAGGTCATCGAGTACGAGGCCCAGGCGGCCATCGAGCTGGAGATGCGGGCCTGCGATGCCCCCGGCGAGACCGGCGTCTACCCGTTCGCACTGGCTGAGGAAGATGATGTGAGTATCATCAAAGTGCGTGACCTGCTCGCCGCCGTGATTAGCGACATTAAAAGTAAAACACCTCAAGCCGTCGTCGCCGCCCGCTTCCATAACACCATCGCGGAGATGATTACGGAAGTATGTAAGAAAATATCGTCGCAGACCGGCCTGAAGGCGGTGGCCCTCAGCGGCGGGGTCTTCCAGAACCGCCTGCTTTCAGGGGAGGCCGCCCGCCGGCTTGAGTCCGCCGGTTTGACGGTATATACTCACCGGCAGGTGCCCCCAAACGACGGCGGCATCTCGCTGGGGCAGGTGGTGATAGCCAATTTTATTACCGATAGCATAGCCAATTCCGGGTTAAGAGCGAAAAAGGATAGGTAGGTACAAGCCGCTCATGGTGAGCCTGTCGAACCATGGCGGCAATAAATAAAATGAGCTTTTGGGTCTATATTCTTGAGTGTTCTGATGGCAGTTATTATACCGGGCACCCGGATAATCTGGAAAAACGTCTGGCAGAACATAAGCAAGGTACACTAAAGTGTTATACTTCAAGCCGCCTGCCCGTGAGACTGGTGTTTTGCAGTGAATTCCTAACTAGAGATGACGCTTTCTCTAGAGAAAGGCAAATTAAAGGCTGGTCACGCCAGAAGAAGCAGGCATTAATCAAAGGGGATTGGGACAAACTAATCGCGCTATCGAGAGGGAAAAGGCCTCACCCTTCGACAAGCTCAGGGTGAGCGTAATGAAACTGCCGGTTCTGTAAAGGAGTGAGAACATGAAGAAAAAGAAGCTCGGCGCCCAGCCGATAATCTGGCCCCACCCCACCGTCCTGGTGGGCGCCCATGTCGATGGCAGGCCGGATTTTGCCGCCGTGGCCTGGACGGGCGTGGCCGCCGGGAACCCCCCGGCCGTCACCATCGGCCTGCAGCCCCACCGCTACAGCCTCAAGGGCATCTACCAGAACCGCACCTTCTCCGTCAACATCCCCTCGGTAGACCTGGTGCGCGAAACGGACTACTGCGGGCTGGTCTCCGGCGCCGATGCCGACAAGGTAAAAGACTGCAAGTTCAAGGTCTTTTACGGCGCGACGCCGACCGCCCCGCTCATCGAGCAGTGCCCCGTCAACCTGGAATGCGAGGTGCTGCATATCCTCAACCTGGGCAGCCACCACCTCGTCGTCGGCAGGGTCGTCGAGGTGCATTTCTCCGAGGACTGCCTCAGCGACGGCAAGCCGGATATCGATAAAGTCCGGCCGTTCGCCTTCGTCCCCGGCAAGTACCATCGTATCGGCGAGGCCTTCGCCGACGCCTTCAAGGTCGGCCGGGAGATTAAGCCGAAGAAGGCTGTAAAATAATAGAGCGTCAAGCCGCTCATGGTGAGCCTGTCGAATCATAGCGGCATGCACTCACCCTTCGACAACCTCAGGATGAGCGTATTAGAGAGGTAAAGAATTATGTGTCTTGCCGTACCGGCTCTCATCAAGCAGATTGACGGCCAGCAGGCCGAGGTGGATATCGACGGCGTCAGCCGCGAGGTGAGCCTGCAGCTCACTCCGGAGGCGAAAGTCGGCGACTATGTGCTGCTGCACACCGGCTACGCCATCTCTATCATCGACGCCGCCGAGGCCGCGGAAACTTTGAAATTGTTGAAAGAACTGGGAGAAGCCTCATGATAGTGCTGGCAGGATGTTCTGGTAAGAAAGCACGTGATTATTCTGGCATATCTATTCCCACCCGCGCCGCCCTCGTGTCAGCCGCGGCTTATCCCGAAAATTCCCATTCTAAAGGGGTGTTTGAGGGGCGTTAGCCCCTCTTTCAAACACTCCCCCTCTCCTTCCCCCTGCCTCGTAAGGAGAGGGGGATACAGGGGGAGAGGTCTACAGATAGTGAGGCAAGAATTTGAAATTCTCTAAGGAGTTCCGCGACCCGGAGCTGGGCAAAAGGCTCCTGGAGCGGATTCACCGCCGCTCCCGCAGGCCCGCACGGCTCATGGAGTTCTGCGGCGGCCACACCGTGGCCATCTTCCGCCACGGCCTGCGCCAGCTCCTGCCGGATAATATAAAAATGCTCTCCGGCCCCGGCTGCCCCGTCTGCGTCACTGCCGCCGCCGACCTGGATAAGGCCATCGCCCTGGCCGGCACCCCCGGCGTCATCGTAGCCAGCTTCGGGGACATGATTCGGGTACCGGGCAGCCGCTCCAGCCTGGCGGCGGCCAAGGCCGAGGGCGCCGACGTGCGCATCGTCTACTCGGCGCAGGACGCCCTGGCCATTGCCCGCGATAACCCGGGCAGGAAGGTCGTCTTCATCGGCATCGGCTTCGAGACGACGGCCCCCACCATCGCCGCCTCGGTCTTGCAGGCGGAGGCCGAGGGCCTGAAAAACTACTACGTGCTGTCTTTACATAAAGTATGCCCGCCTATCATGCGGGCCATCCTCGACCTGGGCGAAGTAAAGCTCGACGGCATCGTCTGCCCCGGCCACGTCAGCGCCGTGATCGGCTCGCGGCCGTACGAGTTCCTCGCCAGCGACTACGGCATCGCCGGGGCGGTGGCCGGCTTCGAGCCGCTGGATATCCTGCTGGCGGTGGATATGCTCGTGGAGCAAATCGAGAGCGAGAAGCCGGAGATTACCATCGCCTACCGCCGCAGCGTGCGCCCGGAGGGCAACCCGGCGGCAATTAAGCTCATGGACCAGGTCTTCGAGACCGCCGACGCTTCGTGGCGCGGCATCGGGCGCGTGGCGGGAAGCGGCCTGAGCCTCCGGCCCGAGTACGAGAAATACGATGCCGAAAATAATTTTAACATCGAGCCCGGCCCGGCCGTGGAGCCGGCGGGCTGTATCTGCGGGGCCATCCTGCGGGGCGTGAGCACGCCCCCGGAGTGCAAGCTCTTCCGGCGGGTCTGCACGCCGCAGAACCCGGTCGGGCCGTGCATGGTGTCGTCCGAGGGCAGCTGCGCGACCTATTATCAGTACGGGGACGACAGGGGTGTCTAAGAGGGGCGCAGCCCCTCTTCTAAAAACCCTCCCCCTCTCCTTGACAGGAGAGGGGGACACAGGGGGTAAGGTAGATAATTAATGGAAGATAAAATCTTACTGGCCCACGGCAGCGGCGGCAAGCTCAGCCAGGACTTGATAAAGAGCTTCCTGCCCGACCTGGCCAATCCCATTTTAGAAAAGCTGGATGATGCCGCCGTCTTCGAGGTCAGCGGGCGGCTGGCCTTCACCACCGATAGCTATACCGTCAACCCCATCTTCTTCCCCGGCGGGGACATCGGCAAGCTGGCCGTCTGCGGCACGGTGAACGACCTGGCCATGAGCGGCGCCCGCCCGCTCTACCTGAGCCTGGCCTTCATCATCGAAGAGGGGCTGCCCGTAGCCGACCTGAAAAAGGTGCTCGCCTCCATTAAGAAGGCCGCCGCCGAGGCCGGGGTAAAAATTGTCACCGGCGATACCAAGGTGGTCGACCAGGGCAGCGCCGATAAGCTCTTCATCAATACCGCCGGCGTGGGGGCCGTGCCGGAGGGCGTAAACATCTCCGCCTCGAATGCCCGCCCCGGCGATAAAATTATCCTCAGCGGCACCATCGGCGACCACGGCATCGCCGTGCTCAGCCGGCGCGAGGGGCTCACCTTCCGCACCCCCGTCCCCAGCGACTGCGCCCCCCTGGGTAAGCTGGTGGCCGATATGCTCAAAGTATCCGCTAATATACACGCCCTGCGCGACCCGACGCGCGGCGGACTGGCCACGACCCTTAACGACTTCGCCGAGCAGTCTGGTGTCGGCATAATCATCGAGGAAGATAAGGTGCCCGTGGCGCCGGCGGTGGCCGCCGCCGGCGAGCTGCTCGGCCTCGACCCGCTCTATATCGCCAACGAGGGCAAGCTGGCCGCCGCCGTGACGGCCAGTGACGCCGATAAGATACTGGCCGCCATGAAGCGAAATAAATACGGCGGCAACGCCGTCATTATCGGCGAGGTGATCGCCGAGCACCCCGGCCGGGTGGTCATGCGGACGGCGATGGGGGCCAGCCGCATCGTGGACGTGCCCGTCGGCGAGCTGCTGCCGCGGATATGCTAGAGGGAAATCATGAATCCTGAAATGCCCCATAACCAGACCCCGCCCCGTGTCGTCGTCGTCGGCGTGGGCAACCTGCTCATGAAGGACGAGGGCATCGGCATCCACGCCGTCAAGGCCCTCCAGGAGATTAAGCTGCCCCCGGACGTGCGGCTCATCGACGGGGGGACGTCGCCGGACATCATCGCCTATACCCGCGCCGGCGACAAGCTCATCATCGTCGATGCCGCTAAAGCCGGCGGCGAGCCGGGGGCGATTTACCGCTTCCGCCCCGAAGACCTGGCCGACGAGCGCGCCGACCTTACCTCGGCCCACCAGCTGGGGGTGCTGCCCAACCTGCGCCTCATGGAGATGTCCCGGGCCCTGCCGGATGAGGTGGTCATCATCGGCGTGGAGCCCGCCGAGATAGACTGGGGGACGGAGCCAAGTGAGTTGCTCAAGCGGCGGCTGCCGGAAATCGTCGAGGTAGTCCTCAAGGAAATTGGGGCGGGCTGAGACGGCCTTCATGGACAAGAATGCCCGGCGCTAGTATAATATTAGTTTAAGCCCGTTTAAGGATATTAATGCGCGGCGAGGAGGTATCGCTGATGTTCGGTCGTGGATTCGGAGTCTGGGAAATCGTTCTCATTCTGGTAATAATACTTATCATCTTCGGTGTCGGCAAGCTGCCCCAGGTCGGCAACGCCATCGGCAAAGGGCTGCGCTCCTTCCGCCGGGGGCAGTCCGGCGAGGCCGAAGAGGAAGAGGAAAAACCCGCCAAGCCCAAGCCCAGGGCTAAGAAGAAGACCACCAGGAAGAAGGCCGCCTAGCGCCGGGCGGGCCGTCCCCTGACCCCCGTTTTTGTGAATATCGTGTCGCCGCAGGTGAGGGATGGGATTTTCAGGTATAGGTATCTGGGAGATAGTACTCATCATTGTCGTTACCCTGATTGTGCTGGGGCCGGGCAAAATACCGGAGATTGCCCGCAAGCTGGGCCAGGCCGTGCGCGCCATCCGCAAGGCCAGCGCCGACCTCACCACGGCCGTCTCCCGTGAGATGAACGCCACCGAGGACAAGAGCGACGCCTCCTCCCCGAAAGAGCCCGGTAAAACCGCCCCTCCACAGGGAGTGAAAAACCCCCCGTTAAAGCTGGGTAAAGACAGGCCGGATACCCCCCGCCCCCCGCAACCACCCCAGAACCCGGGAGAGGCCCCGCCGACGAAATGAGTGAAGGCGAATCCAAACTCACCCTGTTCGGCCACTTCCGCGAGCTGCGCCGGCGCCTTATCTGGAGCGCTATCGCCGTCGCCATCGGCTTCATCATCTGTTTCATCTTTTACGACTGGATATTCTATATCCTGCGGTATCCGGCCGCCGGTATAGATTTTACGGCCATCGAGATGACTGAGCGCATGAGCTCCATCATGCTGGTCAGCTTCGTCGGCGGCATCATCCTGGCCATGCCCCTCCTCGTCTACCAGGGCATCATGTTCGTGGCGCCGGCCCTCACCCCCCGCGAGAAGCGGCTGGTCTACCTCATCATTCCCTGGGTATCCCTCATGTTTCTCGGCGGGGTGGTCTTCGGCTACTTCATGCTGGCCCCCTGGACTATCTGGTTTCTTTATAACTTCGGGAGCAACATCGCCGAGATGCTCCCCCGCATCAGCAACTACATCGGCTTCCTCACCAAGCTGCTCCTGCTGACGGGTCTGGTCTTCGAGATGCCCGTTATCTCCACCTTCCTGGCCCGCCTCGGTGTCCTCAAGCCGCAGTGGCTCTCCGGCAAGCGCTCCATCGCCATCATCCTGGCCTTTATCGTCGCCGCGGCCATTACCCCGCCCGACCCCATCACCCAGTGCCTGCTGGCCATACCGCTCATCATCCTCTACGAGATGAGCATCATCCTGGCCAAGGTGGCCTACCGCCGCAAGCAGCAGGCCGCCGCCGCGCCCGAAGAGGCGTAGAGTCTTCTTGCTGGGGCCGGAGCAAGTGCGATATACTTGAGGCGATAGGGGGAGCGGATGAGTCCCGGTGGGCTTCGCGGACTTCAAATCCGTTGGGGGGCATGAAGAGTGTCTTCGGTGGGTTCGACTCCCATGCGCTCCCGCCAGCCATTTGCGGCAAGGAGTTTACCAGAGGGGCTTGCCTTTTCCTTTTCAAGCGGTTAAGATAGATATTCGGAGAACGGAGCGCGGTTTACCGCGCCGGGGAGGTGCCAGGGGTATGGCCGTAAGGACGATAACCAGGCCGAGAGATGCCGTCACCCACGAGGAGATGGATAAATATCACGAGGACGTGACCGGCACCCTCCGCCTTTTATCCAAGTTTGCCTTTATCCGCCGCTATCTGGACCGGACGCGCTGGCGGCCGAGGTCACGGCCGAGGCCCCAGCCCCGGCGCTACTACGAGGAGCCGGAGACCGTCCTGCCGACCACCAACCTCTGGATAGGCATGCCGGTGGGCCTGTGGGTGGCGGCCATCCTCATCTTCGGTGTGGCCGATAGCCTGACGGCCGTCATGGCCGCCGGGGAGGCCGGCGCCTATATCTGGGGTCTGGTGGTGATGAAGACGCTGGTGCTGGGGGTGCTTTTCTTCATCTCCTATTATTTCCTCTGGAAGCACGGCTGGCTGATACCGCTTGCCCTCTGCGTGGTGGGGACTTACCTGACGCTGGCTAACCTCATTACCTATTTCAGCGCCACGGCTTAGCCCGGAGTTTCCTGCCCCACCCCCCTTTTAGTTATCTATTCCCACCCGGCCGCCCTCTGTCATCCGCGGCTTATCCCTTAGTTTCCACCCTCTAGGGGCGGGTATAGTCGTTTCTTCTAGTAAATACGTATGTAACTAAGTTATAGATATAGTGAGCAATGTATGTTTTGTCTAATTGACAAACCCAGGCACAAGTGTTAACAATCAAATGAGGTCAAAAAAGGAGCCAAAGCAGCATGCTGGAGGCGTGCCCGGCGCGCCCCGGTATATGTATGTCTCCAATAACTATCAGGAGGTAGGAGTATGAGGTTGCGAATGAACAAGGTACGCTGGATAGTATTGCTCTGCCTGATTCCGGTAATCGGGCTGGCCAGCGGCCTGGCCCTGACCAACGGGACGGGCGGCGCGGGAGTGGCCGCCATAACCGCCCCCGCATCGGTGACGGTTAGCCCGGTGGAGGCCTATAACCCGGTGAAGACACAGCATACCCTCACGGCCACGGTAAAGACCGCCGGAGGCAGTCCCGCCGCGGATACTGAGGTGCAGTGGATACTGCCCTTTTTCCCCCAGATGGTAGGCGCCATCGTTGATGCCAGTAACGCCTCCGAGGTCACCAATACCCGCGCCGTGGCCCGGACGGACGCCAACGGCGAGGCGACGATGACGATTACCGCCACGCGCCCCGGCGATACCGATATTATCGTCTATGTCCCCGGCATCGCCGATACCACCAAACACAAGGTCTTCGCCACCAAGCACTGGGAAGATATCCAGGTGACCTGGCCGGCGGACGCCGTCAACAAGGTCGGCACCGAACATACCTTCGAGGTGACCGTAACCCAGGTGGACGGCACGCCGCTGCCCGGCATCGACGTCAGCTGGACGATTGTGGACGATGACCCCAACGCCAAGATAAAGTCGTCCGGCACCAATACCGAGCGGAACACCACCGATGCCAGCGGCAACGCCTCGGTCACACTGCAGCAGGTAACCGCCGCGGGCGGCGATAACTCCGTCCGCATCGACGTGCTGGGTACTACCGGCTCCGTAATGTTCAGCCATGAGGCCGTCAAGACCTGGCAGGCCCCGGACCTGGAGATTACCAAGACCGGCCCCGACCGCGAGGAGCTGGGCAAGACGGTTGAGTACAGCATCATCGTCGAGAATACCGGCCAGGAAGCGGCCACCTCACTGGTGATTACCGATACCATACCGGCCGGCTTCTCCTACCTGAGCTCGACGCCTGTCGGCACCAGGAGCGGCAGCACCGTTACCTGGAACACGGCCACCCTGGCGGCGGGCCGGAGCTACCGGATTACCGTCCGGTTCACCGCAGACAGAGTGGGCACCTGGACCAACATCGTCCGGGTAAACAGCGCTGAGGGCATCAGCGATGACTCCCGTGCTACCACCGTCATCTACGGTGAGGCCGTCCTCGGTATCACCAAGACCGGCCCCGCCGAGGTAACCGAGGGCGATAACGCCCAGTACACCATCACGGTAAGGAACAACGGCACCATCGCCGCCGATAATACCGTGGTAACCGACCTTATCCCGGGTTGCATGATTTACAGCTCCTCCAGCCCGGCGGCCGCTGTCTCCGGTGGCGTGGCCACCTGGAATGTCGGCGACCTGGCCCCCGGCGCCAGCCGGACCTTCACCATCACCCTCACGGCGGATGTCGTGGGCGACTGCACCAACACGGCGCAGGCCGTCGCCGATAACGCCAGCAGGGTGGAGGCCTCCGTGGTGACCCGGATAATCAAGAAGCTCGTGCCCGATGTCTCCATCACCAAGACCGGGCCGGCCACCATCTACCTGCATACCAGCGGCACGTTCACCATCAACGTGGCGAACACCGGCGAGACCGAGCTGACCAACGTGGTCGTCACCGACACGCTACCGGCCAACCTGACCTACCAGTCCTCCAGCCCGGCGGCTGCCGTCAGCGGCAAGACGCTGACCTGGACGTTCGCCTCGCTGGCCGTCGGCCAGACGCGCCAGATTACGGTGGTCTGTCAGGGTAACACCATCGGCAGCTTCACCAACCCCGTCAGCGTCACCACTACCGAGGGTGTCTCCGCTACGGCCTCGGCCGCGGGCGCCGTGGTGGGTGAGCCCGGCATGACCATGCAGATAACCGATACCTTCGACCCCGTGGTCGTCGGCGGACAGACCACCTACCAGGTGACCCTGAAGAACCAGGGCGAGATAGCTTTGCACAACCTGAAGCTGGTAGTCAACTTGCCGGCCAATGTTACCTACATCTCCGCCGGCGGGCCGATGACCTACAGCGTCTCCGGCAATCAGGTAACCTTCAACGGCTCCTCCACGATTAACGTCGGGCAAACCATGCAGTTCACTGTCGGGGTCCGCGCCGTCACCGCCGGGGCAGCCGTCTGCACGGCGACGATAACCTTCGACGAGTTCGCCCTGCCGGTAAGTTCTGAGGAAGGCACCACCATCTACTCGCCGTAACCCTCCGGGCTTGTTAGAGCCGGATACAACGCGGGCGGGCAGCCTCAGGGCTGCCCGCCCGTTCTACTTGGGCAATGGTAATCTGATGCGCTGAACTATAAAGAAGTTATAGAACTAAGTTATAGAACTGAGTTCTAGTTTGGTACCCGGTCGTCTGGCGGCTGTTGTTTTCCGGGAAGTGGGGGAGGGTCTCAGAGTGTGGTGTTATCCGTGGTAAGTCCTGCGGGGGGCGTCTCCGGCGGGGGGACCTCGCCGGCGGCTACGGAGTGATAGTAGGCCGCCTGAGCGCGGTATTCCTCGGCCTGCGCCTGGAACTCTTCCGGCGGCGTCAGCGCGGCGTCGAGGGCGGAGTTTCCGGTGGGATTGGCGGCCTCGGCCCAGGCGTCGTAGTATTCGGCCAGGCCTTCGTAGATGGC
>Ga0315555_1004008_pt1 | contig 10053 bp, 6 predicted proteins | sample SalMarSW160380MG_FD_202113 | JGI IMG/M metagenome (GOLD analysis project Ga0315555, IMG submission 202113) | Salt marsh sediment microbial communities from the Plum Island Ecosystem LTER, Massachusetts, United States - Salt Marsh Sediment SW1603-80 ...
AAATTGTACTTGTGCACGATGTTCGGGAGAAGGGATATGCCAGGCTTTTCAATTGGTTGGATGAGGATGAAGATTGGAGACTCATGGCTTTCGATGATGTTTCAAACCTTTATATGAGAAAGGGAACAAAATTTAATAAGCTTATAGAACAATATGGCTTTCGTTACCTAAGGCCATCCGATATCTCCATGGATTACGCCAAGGATAAGAAGGGTGATGTGAGATATCTCAAGGCTCTCGAGAGGGAGCTGGAAGAGGCCTGTCGAAGGTTCCCTGACGGATTCTACCCCTTTTACTACCTTGGCGTTTACCATCAGATCTATGGGACAAGAGAACATCTTCAAGAGGCCGAGAAAGCCATGCGTATTGCGGTAATGAACCGTCCGGATTTACCCCGGGGTCATTATGAGCTAGGCTTTATCCTCATGAAGTTGGAGCGATATGATGAAGCAGTAGAGGCCCTCAAGAAGTCCATAAGGCTTAGCGACCGTCTCCCCGTCGATGCCTATTACTACTTAGGTACGTCGTTATTTAAGAAAGGTGAAATACGAGAAGCCATAAAGTTTTTGGAAAAGTATAGAGAAAAGGCAAGGTTCGAAACAAAGGTTGCAGCGTATCAATTACTTGGCATAGCTTATCTACAGAAGTATAAATTTCGAAAGGCCATAAGCTGCTTTGAACGCGTGAGATATCTCGAAAAACCTCATTGGGAGACCTTCACTAATATGGGTGTTGCATACTTTGGCTTGGATAAGTTGGAGAAGGCTAGAGAGTCTTTCGAACGGGCCATGGAGATGAGGCCTAATGAGTTAAAGGTAGTTTATAATCTGGCTGTCGTATATGAAAAGTTGGGGTTTATGGAAAAGGCAAAAAGGCTTTTTGAAGTAGCCTCTCGGTTTAAGCCCCAAACTCCAGAAGAAAAGAACTGGGTGCAAAAGGCAAGGGAAAAAGCAAAGTGAAAAAGACACTTGCAGTTTCGATTCTATGTCTAATTTCTTTTGCGCTGGGATGGATTTTTCATTATACAATGGTGAAGCCTCCCTTGAAGACAAAAGCAATGCAGCGTTGGGAGTTGAGAAAGACTCTGAATTTAGTAAGGGAAAAAGTTTTTGATATGGCCATTATAGAAGAAAAGGATATGGGGAGTTATACGAGAAGGCTTCTCCGCTATCGCTGGCAGGAATTTTCACTTGAGGCCTATCTTCTTATACCGAACCAGCAAAAAGGGAAAGTTGCGCCCATTCTAGCAATTCATGGCCATCACACAACAAAAGAGGATGTGATTGGCTTCAGACGTTCTCGCTTCGGTGTTGATTTTGGACTGAGGTTAGTGGAGAGTGGATTTTGTGTTCTTGCTCCTGACATCCCATTTTCGGAAGATATGAGAATTGAAGACCATATTGCACTGAACTTGATCATGGCAGGCACAAACCTTACTGGGATACGTGTTTCTTATCTCACGGCCCTTTGCGATTACCTCTCTTCCCTTCCCTTCATAGATCAAGAGCGCTTGGGTTGTGTCGGTTGGTCCATGGGAGGTGCCCTTGCTATGTACCTTTCAGCATTAGATAAAAGGGTGAAGGTTGTGGGGATAAGTTGCTATTTTGGTACGTATAAGGATATCTTTATGAGGAGGCGGCATACCACCGATAACTATATTCCGGGGATATTGAGCTTTGGCGAGATGGCCGATGTAGCCTGCCTTATCGCTCCCAGGCCTCTGTTGCTTGAAGGTGGGGAACAAGATCCAGAGTTTCCACGAGAGGCTTTTATAAAAGGGATAGAAGGCCTCAAGAAATGTTATAAAGGGCATGAGGAGCATCTCACCTGGCAGTTAATCCCAGGCGGTCATAGATTTGAGGGGAAGGGATTGGAGGAGTGGTTTAAACAGTGGCTTTAAAAGAGTCGTTTAAAGCATGGAACGAGGTGATGGTAAAGAAGTATCACAAGAAGACTTCGATATGCTACTGTTGGCTAACATGTTATTTTAACTAATTATATTATGATGGATAATTATCAGGAGAGTAGACAATTTTCTTTATTTATGTGCCTTCTCTTCGTCGCATCAGCATCACTTCTTATTCTACATCATGAGATGTGGCGAGATGAGATACAAGCATGGCTTTTGATAAGAGACGCAAGTTCTTTTAGGGAAGTTCTTGGTCATCTGAAGAACGAACTCCATCCTTTCCTCTGGTATGCTTTAGTCTATCCACTAAAGTTCCTCGTGCAAAGCCCAGAGACAATGAAACCCCTACATCTTTTCATAGGGTGTACAACGGTTTACATATTTTGTAGGTATGCTCCCTTTTCACGCCTTAATAAGTTGTTTTTCGTATTCGGATACTTTCCATTTTTTGAATATGGTATAATCGCCAGGAACTATTCATTGGTCCTGCTCCTCTCTGTTCTGCTGGCATCAATGTATGCATCAGAGCGGGCGAGCCCTACTATTATTAGCAAAACAAGATTATATGGGATAACTGCGGGTCTTTTTCTTATCTGTCAAACCCACCTTTATGGGATTATAGTAGGAGGTATTTTTTCTATTTTGATAGCGTGGGATGTAATCTTGAAGGGTGAACGTAGAAAACTGTTTGCCCTTTTGGGCTTTTTAGGTGGTGTGACCATTTTCCTTGTTCAGATATTTCCACCGACCAACTATTACACTCCATCTTTCGGTTGGGATCATAAAGTTTTGAGAATGCAACTTGCTTTACTAAGCGTATGGAGAGGATTTTTCCCTTTTCCTGCACCATTCTTACATTTCTGGAATAGCAACATTTTGGATATTAGTCGGTTTCTTTATTACTTACAACATCTCCTGGCATTCTTCGCTCTCCTTGGTTCAATCGCATTTGTTCTGACTTTAAGAGAGCTACGATCTGCTGTTTTTTATTGCGTCGGTGCTTTTTCAATTCTGAGTGCGATCTATGTTACCGGCATGTTGGGAATCAGATTTCCTGGATTTATATTTATCATTTTTATATTAGCTCTTTGGATAGGATATAGCTTAAAAGGTAGTGTGTGTAGGAGCAAGGTGATTTCCGTGTTGTTGCTCATCCATGTAGCTGCAACGTCTGTAGCCTACTACTACGACATGAAGTACCCATTTTCAGCTGCCAAACAGGCAGCCGGATTTATCACGAACTTGCGCTTGCGTAACCCCGTTATAGTGGGTTATGTGGATGCCACTACAATGTCGTTGGCGGGATACCTTAATACTCAAATCTATTATCCACAAGCCGATCGATTTGGGTCGTTTCTCACCTGGGATGAGACGCGCTTAGTAGTACTCAGCACGTGCGAAATAATCCGGAAAGCAGGGGAGGTGAGAACTAAAACAAAAAGACCTGTACTTGTTGTGTTGAGCTATATGCCGAAAGAAAACGAGTGTAGATACACTTCAGGTTTTTCTTTTACTTTATTAGGATGGTTTCCGACTTCAATAGTTGCAACTGAGGTATATTCGATTTGGCTTATACAATGATGAAATATTGAGTGAAACCATGAATTCTAAAAAAAGGGAGGGCATTTTAAAAGAGGATGAGAGGTTTGTAAGAGAGTGGGTTCAAAAGGGAAATCCTATTCCCAAAATAGGGATTTTTGTAGTTACGTATAATGCTGTTAACGCGCTTGCGCAAACCCTGAAACGTATTCCTTCCATTATTTTTGATATTATTGAAGAAATATTTGTGTTTGATGATGCCAGTAGGGACGACACATATCTCCTCGCCGAAGGCTTTAAGAAGGTTTACGGTATAGATAAGATGACCATTCGACTCCACACTCGCAATTTAGGCTATGGTGGCAACCAAAAAACTGGTTATCTGTATGCTATTGAGAGGGGTTTAGATTATGTAATATTACTCCATGGTGACGGGCAGTATGCCCCTGAAGCGCTCCCGGATCTCATTAGACCTGCATTAGAACAGAAAGCAGAAGCTGTTTTTGGATCTAGAATGCTCATTGCAGGGGAAGCGAGAAGAGGAGGAATGCCTCTCTATAAATTTATAGGGAATAAAATTCTTTCTGCATATCAAAATCTCATGTTGGATGCGACCCTCAGTGAGTTTCATTCAGGCTATAGACTCTACAGCATTAAGCTACTAAAGCGAATCCCCTTCACTGTCAATAGCGACGATTTTCACTTTGATACAGAGATAATCGCTCAAATTCATGAACTGGGGGAGAGAATACACGAGGTTCCCATTCCCACCTACTATGGAGATGAAGTTAGCTATGTAAGGGCGATAAAATATTCATGGAACATATTTAGGACAATGTTAGATTATAAATTGCACCAATGGGGGTTGAAAGAGGACATAAGGTTTAAAATTGCCGATAAAGCTCCTGTATATCAGCTCAAAAGTCATCCTTTGTCCAGCCATATGCAGATAATAGGTTTAGTTCCCTATGAAAGAAAGGTTTTAGATATTGGGTGCGCTAAAGGCATTTTATTACCTTCTTTGTTACAAAAAAGATGTGAAGTCTTCTTCGGGATTGACGTTTTGGCGCCAATAAGTGTCGATGAGGGATTTTCTGCGTATCATCAGCTTGATTTAGTGAAAAAGCAACGTATTCCATATCAAGATGAGAGCTTTGATGTGATAATCTTGGCGGATTTCATTGAACATGTCATAAATCTAGATCCCATACTCAGTGAACTAAAAAGACTGTTGAAATCAGATGGGATTATTATCGTTTCAACAGGTAATATTGCTTTATGGCTTTATAGAATGCTTCTTCTCTTTGGTAATTTTCCATATGGTAGGAGAGGAATCTTGGATGAAACTCATGTCCACCTTTATACTTTGTCTACTCTTTTTCAACTTATGCATCGAGCTGGATTCAGAATTTTGAAAAGCAAGGCAACACCCATACCTTTTGAATTAGTCTTAAATAATCGATTCGGCAGAAGCCTGACGTATCTTTATTATGGCTTAGCAAGGATTTGGAAACGGTTATTTGCATATCAGTTTATTTTACTATGTGAGAAGGATGATTCTACGGACATAGCGAAGAATTAGAAAAATGAAACACTAAATCTGTTATTTTATGTGGTCAAGTATCACTGCATATTGGACGTTGGCGAAATGGCCGATGTGGCATGCCTTATAGCCGCAAGACCTCTGTAGTTTGAACATAAGAAAAATGATCCATAATTTTCTAAAGAGGCTGTTATGATAAGGAATAGAAACCCTCAAAAAACGTTATTAAGAGCATGAAGAGTATTTCACGTGGCAGTTTATAGAAGGCGGTCATAGATTTGAGGGGAAGAGATTGGAGGAGTGGTTTAAACAGTGGCTTTAAAAAAATCCTTTAGGGAATGGAATGAAGTAATGGTAAAAAAGTATAATCCAGGGGACTATATCTTTCACTCGAACTTTTTGGTGAGATTCGTGGAGTTAAAAAGATTCAGAAAGATTAGAGATCTTCTTCAGTTGAGCAATAATGACGACTTTTTAGATATAGGCTGTGGAAGTGGATACCTGCTAAATCAAGCGGTCTGCAAACGAGGAGTCGGGGTGGACATATCTGAGTTGATGGTTAAGACTGCCAGGGAAAATTGCAAAAATAACGGAAAAAAATTTATAGTTCAGTCAGATATTGAAAACCTTCCCTTTAAAAATAAATGCTTCAATAAAATAGTTTCTACAGAAGTAATAGAGCATATCCTGCGTCCCATGGTATTGTTAGAAGAAATAGTGCGTATTTCACGGAATGATGCGGTAATTGTCATCACTATTCCCAATGAGAAACGCATTAATTGGATAAAGGACATACTCTTTTCATTAGGAGTTCATAAACTCTTATTCAGGAAAAGCTATCGTCCCTCAAAAAGGATGGAGGATGAATGGCACCTTCATACGTTTGATATTAAAGAATTCAAAGAATTAATTGCAGGGAAGTTCATTATTCAAAAAATAGTCCCGATTCCTACAGTATTTTTCCCATTGCGCTATATTTTTAGTTTAACGAGGGTTTTCTAACAGGTTATTTCAAAGATATCTTCAAGATTACATGAGGAATCTATCAGATAACCGCTCTTCAGGAGGTTCAAAGTGAACATTGTTACGGATAGCGATGAGGGTTTGATCAAGAGGGCTGCCAAGGACATCGTTGATTCGCACAAGACCATTGCCTTGACCGGTGCGGGGGTTTCGGTGGAGAGCGGCATCCCCGATTTCCGCAGCGCCGAGGGACTGTGGAGCAAGTATGATCCAGAGGAGTATGCCCACATCAACTCCTTTCGATCGAATCCCGAAAAGATCTGGCAGATGATCAAGGAGATGATGGAATTGGTCCTGGGTGCCGAGCCCAATCCCGCCCATAGCGCATTGGCGGAACTGGAGCAGATGGGCCTGTTGAGCTCGGTCATTACTCAGAATGTCGATGGCCTCCATCAACGGGGAGGGAGCAAAGAGGTCATCGAGTTTCACGGCTCCAACCAATGGCTGGTGTGTCTTCAATGTGCGTATCGGCAAGAGGCAGCTTCGCTTTCCTTCGAGGCAATCCCACCGCGATGTCCGCAGTGTAGCTCCATATTGAAGCCGGACGTCGTCTTTTTTGGGGAACCCATACCCTGGGAGGCCCAAACCAGGGCCTTTGAGGAAGCGGGTACCTGTGAGCTGGTTTTGGCCATAGGGACCTCGGCAGTGGTCTATCCTGCCGCAGGCATACCAACCACAGCAAAGCAAAGCGGGGCCAAAATAGTCGAGATAAATATGGAACCAACCCCCCTGACGGGTTTCGTATCCGATTATATCATCCAAGGGTCTGCCGGCACCATACTCCCCAGGATCGTGGAGGAGGTCAGAAAACACATTTCTTGACAATATCCAATCCCTTAGCGCGTTGACGGTAAAAAGACCTGGTTGTGCCACCCCAGCCAGGGGGTATTGCAAACGGCGAGTTAAGATGCTATACTTAACTCCAATCCCATGAAAAAGCTATCATTTCAGAATCTTTTCCTTCCCTAACCTATTCCCTGACAAGGAAAAAGTCGATATATGAGCAGACAGAAGAGAGTGTTTTACTTATAGTTATGAGGAGCGTTAGGGATAAAGGCTGATGGGGCGAATGGTTAAGGAAGGGCATTGACGACGGATGAACTTACAGTTTGAAGATATAGAAGAGGCGAAGGCCCTCTTTGGTCCCCACAATGACCACCTGAAGGCCATTGAGAGAAACCTCGAGGTTAAGGTCCATACTAACGGTGGAAATGTCATTATTGAGGGGGACGAGCTGGATGTTGAGCTAGCCGGCAGGTTATTGAAGGAAATGCACACACTCGTGAAGCGGGGATATCCTATCTATGGCAGTGACATCGATTTCGCCATCCGTATCCTTTCGGGAGATCGTTCAATTAATCTGGAACATATCTTTCTCGATACGGTCTATATCTCGTCCCAAAAAAAGGTTATTACCCCCAAGAGCGTCGTACAGAAAGAATATATCGATACTATCAGAAAATATGATATGGTAATCGGCATCGGTCCGGCGGGCACGGGAAAGACCTATCTGGCCATGGCCATGGCCCTTTCCTCCTTGATGAAAAAGGCGGTGAAGCGTATTGTATTGGCGCGTCCCGCTGTGGAGGCAGGGGAAAAATTAGGTTTTCTGCCGGGGGATCTCTATGAGAAGGTCAACCCTTATCTGAGGCCCCTCTACGACGCCCTCCATGACATGTTGGAATTCGATCAGGCATCGAAATTGGTGGAGCGGGGCATCATCGAAGTAGCTCCCCTGGCCTTCATGCGGGGCAGGACGCTGAACGATTCTTTTGTCATCTTGGATGAGGCGCAAAATACCAAGCCGGAGCAGATGAAGATGTTTCTTACCAGGATGGGTTTTGGCTCCAAGGTGGTGGTCACCGGTGATATCACCCAGGTTGATCTGCCTGAGGGGAAGCAATCAGGCTTGATCCAGGTTCGGGATGTACTCAAAAAGATACAAGGGATAAAATTCATTTATTTTAGTGAAAAGGACGTCATCAGACACCCCTTGGTCCAGGATATCATCAAGGCCTATGAGGAGGCCGAGCAGCAAGGCAGATCAACGGAGTCGTGACACCATGGAGAAAACAGACCAGGAAAAAGGGAGGAGGAGATTCCCCTCCTTTTTGCGATTATGGGGAAATATAAAGGAAGGGCCCCTTGGGCGAATCTTCAAGAATCCCCCTGTGCAGCGATGGTTTTTATTGATCTGTGCTTCTTTGTCTATTGCTGTCTTACTGTCGCCAACCCTGCAAGAAGTTCTCCCTCGCTATCGGGTAGGAGATGTTGCCAGGAAAGATATTAGGACAGACCGGGATTTTCTGGTAAAAGACAAGGAGGCTACCGAGAAAAAGATGGAGGACGCGGCGCGTAAAGTCCTCCCCGTCTATGATTATGCTCCCACTGTCCTGCCGGAGATTGAAGGAATTATCGACGCCGTTTTCTCGGTGATGAGGAGACGCGAAGCCGGAGAGGTGCAGCGGGCGGAAGTGGAACAAATCCTCGGTTTTGAACTTGCCCCTCGTGAATTTCGGGCTTTAAAAGCCCATCGCTTCGATGAAAAGATAATACAGCGTTTCGAAAGTCTCCTTGCTTCCCTCATGAAGGAGGGTATCGTGAGCAACAAGGAGCTCCTCGTGCAAGAAGAGGGGATTATAGTGAGGAATATCCAAACAGGGGAGGAGGTGATCAGGAGGGATCTCAACTCCCTTTTCGATTACCAGGAGGCCAAAGAGGCGATTACCACGGACCTTGAAGCCCCCCAGGCACAGGATATCTCAAGCGATCTCAGAGGGGTAATGGCGAAGATAATCAATAGTCTCATTGCTCCTAATCTCACTTTCAATAGGCAGGAGACCAATAGGAGGAAGGAGGTGGAGCGCGCGCTGGTAAAACCCGTCTACTTCCCTGTTGAGAAGGGGGAGCTTCTATTAAGAAAGGGAGAGAGGGTGACAGAGGGAGATCTCCTCAAACTTGAGGCCTTCCGTGAAGAGCGACGCGCGGGCAGAACCCTGGTAATGATCATAGGGTTTGTTTTATTGGCATGTTTTTTTATTGCCGCCTTTTTCATTTTTTCCACGCAAAATATCAGGAAGGTGTCTCCCACCAATAAAGACATACTCTTTTTTATTCTTGTATTGATCTCCTCTTTGGGAATGGCGAGGATTTCGGTCGTCGTCGCCGAGGGCCTTGCCGGCGCCGTGCCGGGGATTCCCCTCAACGCGTATTATTACTTCTTCCCGGTGGCAGCCGGGGCCATGTTGATCAGAATCGTCCTCAATTCCGAAGTCGCCTTAGTATATTCCATCTTTGCCAGCTTCCTAACGGGTATCCTATTGAGGGAGGGGATCTTTTTGCCTACCTTCTATCTTATCGGAAGTATCGTAGGGGCACACAGCGTGGCCCGCTGTGATCAGAGATCTCAGTTGATTAAGGGGGGGCTTATGGTCGGTTTGACCAACCTCCTGATTATCTCCTTTCAGGGAATGATCACCGCCAGGATCTTTGAGGTGGAAATCCTGTTTGGCCTGCTGATGGGATTGGTGGGGGGTATTGTCGGCGGAATAGTTGTAGTGGGGATAGCCCCGGTTGTGGAATCGTTATTCGGTTATACGACGGATATCAAGTTATTGGAGTTGGCCAATCTAGACCAACCCATCTTGAAGGAGATGCTCCTGAAGGCCCCGGGGACCTATCATCATAGTATGATCGTCGGAAATCTGGTGGAGACAGGGGCCAAGGCCATCAACGTCAATCCTTTGCTGGCGAGGGTGAGCGCCTACTATCATGACATCGGTAAGATCAAAAAACCTCAATACTTCATTGAGAATCAAATGAGGGGGTATAATCGACACGACAAACTCACCCCCAGCATGAGCAGTTTAATCCTTGTTTCCCACGTGAAGGATGGGGTGGAATTGGCAAAAGGGCACAAATTGGGGAGCAAGATCATTGATATTCTCAGACAACACCACGGTACGAGGCTCATCAACTTTTTTTATCAAAAGGCCAAAGAGCAGGAGAATCCGGGGGTTCAGGAGGTCGACGAGAGGGA
>Ga0315555_1004009_pt1 | contig 10052 bp, 9 predicted proteins | sample SalMarSW160380MG_FD_202113 | JGI IMG/M metagenome (GOLD analysis project Ga0315555, IMG submission 202113) | Salt marsh sediment microbial communities from the Plum Island Ecosystem LTER, Massachusetts, United States - Salt Marsh Sediment SW1603-80 ...
ATAGGGATCCTACGACCGGCAAGACTGATTGCACCCTCTGCCATGAGACTAAGGACGGCAAAGGGGAACCAACCATAGCGCAATGCCTCAAGTGCCATGTCAAGGATTATGAAAAAAGAGGTTCTCTATTCGACGAAGAGCATGATGTCCATATCGCGGTGGGAATGCGGTGTCATGACTGTCACGCGAGGCTTTCGGATCCCCATAGCGACCACCAGTTCGCAAAGGGATATGCTATTGACACCACCGAAGACACCATGAAAGGAACCCTCTCGTGCCTGACATGCCATGAGGAAAGGCCTCACGGCAAGGTCGATGAGGGCGATATCCTGGATAGCAAACATGTCAACAAGATTGCCTGTGTCACGTGCCATACCGGACCAAGGCCCGGAAAGGCCATAGAGAGCAGAAGTTGGAATGAATTTACCGAAGATGGAAAACCGCTCACGAAAATGAGGGCGCCCGGATGGATCCCTGAACATAAATGGTACGCGGGGAAAAAGCTCGGTCATCTGCCTATCTTAGGACCAACGGACCTTATGGCCAAGATATACCCCTTCAATGTGGTGGAGGCAACGTGGTTTATCGAAACCAGCGGCTCAGCACTCGACGATGTTATCATTGTCCCAGAGGTCAAGGCAGCGGATGCAAACAATGATAGGGTAACCACGGTGGAGGAAATGCGAAAATACCAGAAGGGAAAATACAGTGATGCCACCCTGGTGACCAGGGAATTCAACTTTAGTATAAGCCATTCAATTGTTCCCAGTGAGAAAGCCTTCAATTGCTTTGATTGCCATGGAAAAAACGCCTATGTCCTCAACTGGGAAGAGCTTGGCTATGGTACAGACCCACTGGAGTAGAGGGTCTTTGTTAACGCCTCACAATCCGGATGCCCTCCCTCGTGCAGAGCGGAGGGCATCTTTGCATGAAAATTGAGGAAAATTTGGTGAGTTGCTGGAAAACAGGTTTTCCGTTGTTAAGAAAATGCTATTATCTTCCGATAAACTAAAACAAGGCAAAGGGCTCACCATGCTCATCTCAAAAAACCGACAAAAGAAATACCAAACCTCGCCCGCTCCTATCCGATAACGGCCAAAAGACCGGGCGGCCAACAAACATCCAACAGAGGAGATTCTATGGGCATGAAAGAAGGACTCGGCGAGGCCCTGAAAGGGGCGGCCAGGATACTGCCGGGGATCGGCTCCTATCAGGACAAGGAATCGATCAGGGAGAGCGATAAAAAATTTAGAGAATCCCTCAGTTCGCAGGTATCTGACCACGTGAAAACCATTGAGAGATTGAAGACCAGCATCGCCCGGGGAGGATCGTTCTTGTTTCTAAAAGATCTCGATGACCTTGCCCGAAAGATGGATACGCTCTCCCGGAGGCTTGAGTTTGCCTCGAGGGGATACGCTCCGGTATTCGACTCGGACCGGGTAGGCGAGGATGCCCTCCAAAGGCTCTTTGACTTTGACAGATCCCTCAAGAATGACATCGATCAGGTTGACCCGCTGGTAGCAAAGATATCGAAGAAGGCGAAGGAAGTCGACCTCGAACTCCTCAAGGAGCTCGATGAGGCCCTTTTGGGGATAGAACAACGGATTGACGAGCGGGAACGCCTTTTGAAACTGTAGCATTCAGCGGGCAGCTATCCGCTCAAGGAGGCGCGTATGGTCTTTATGGAAGTGTTGGAATGGTTTGATGAAACCGGGCAAGAGATGGTCCATAAGATCCCCGAAAAGGGATCTGCTGACATCAAACTCGGTGCCCAGTTGATCGTCAGGGAAAATCAGGCTGCCGTGTTCTTCAGGGATGGCAAGGGACTCGACCTCTTGGGTCCGGGAAGACACACCCTCTCAACCCTCAACCTTCCCATTGTGACCAGGGTCCTGAGCCTACCCTTTGGCTTTAAGAGCCCATTTCGCGCCGAGGTCTACTTCACCAACCTCAAGAGCTTTGTGAATGTGAAGTGGGGCACTACCGAGCCCGTGGCGTTCAGGGACAACGAGCTGGGCTTGGTGAGGCTAAGGGCCTTCGGCGTCTATGCTATGAGGATCGTCCAGCCGCTTCTGTTTATCAACACCCTGGTAGGTACCCAGGGGGCCTACAATACCGAACAGCTCGGAGATTACCTCAGGGAGATCATCGTATCGAGGTTTAACGACATGGTCGGCGAGATCCTCGACACGATCCTCAACCTGCCGAAATACTACGACGAGCTAGGTGTAGCGCTCAAGGCCCGGGTTCAAGAGGATTTCGGGAGATTCGGGATCCTGCTTGAGGATTGTTTCATTAACTCCATCACCCCGCCGGTCGAGGTTCAGAAGATGATCGATGAAAAAAGCGGCATGGGTGCTGTAGGCGATCTGGATAGGTTCATGAAATACAAGGCGGCCAAGGCCATGGGCGATGCAGCCAGCCAGCCGGGCGAAGGCGGCTCCGCCGGTACTGGTATGGGTCTAGGGCTGGGCGCAGGGCTTGGCATGATGATGCCCGGCATCCTTCAGCAATCCATGCAGGCAACGACCCAAGGCCAGGTCCAAAAGATCGAGTGTCCAAAATGCCATTCCCAGATAGACGCGGCCTCCCGATATTGCCCCCAGTGCGGGCATCAGATTATTATCGAGAATACGTGCCCACACTGCGGCAAGAATGTGCCTGCCAAGGCGACATTCTGTATGTTCTGCGGGGCAAAGCTGGAAAAGATCAAGGCAACATGTCCCCACTGCGGAGCCGAGATTCTTCCCGGGTCTATCTTCTGCAACAACTGCGGGAAGAAGATCAACTAGTCTTTTCATACTGTTGACTCGAACCTTGCTCGCGGAGGGATTTCCTTTCTCAGAGGAGCGCATTGATACAACAAGCAACAAGCAACCAGTAACGAACACCGATCTCTATGGACATTGCCGTTACCTGTCCCCAATGTGGCGCGGAGGTTGTCCTCGCAGAAGAGGACACCGTATTCAAGTGCCTCTACTGTGGATCTATCCTCAAGCCCACCGGTCGAAATCAGGTACAATCATTTTTTATCGCACCCCGAGAAAACACCCGGAAGGTGGGGAATGCCTTGATCCGTGCCCTGCGAGGCAAGGATGTGACGGGAGCGGAGATCGTAGAGCACCACCTCGTGTATGCACCCTACTGGCGCGTGAGCGGCATGTTCTTTCAGTGGATCTTTGGGAGAAAGCATTTTTCGGCCTCATACGGAACGAGCGCGTGGGAAACTCTCAAAGAGCTCAAGGCTCGACCGTGGTTTCATACCTTCCCGGCCTTTGACTCATCGAAATGGGGTCCCCCCTCTATCGGACTGAGGGCGCAAACAGTGAAGATCTGGCCCTTTAACAAGCAGAAGATGGGGGAAGACTTCCTTTTGGCAAGGCAAACCGTCTCCTTCAAGGAGGCAACCAACCTGGTCCGGCAATCCATAGAAAGGATACGAAGCGGCAGCGACATAGAGATCGAAATGGCCAAATCCGAGCTGGTAGGGGAGCGCTACTCGCTTCTTTTCTTTCCCTTTTACTGTTTCACCCTCGCGCGTAATTCTCAGAAATCCGTTTTCCTTGTGGATGCCCTTTCCCACAAGGTCATCAAGGGCACCGTTGATATGGATGAGCTCAAAGACAATCCGGCGTCAGATAAGATCCCTTACAGGCCGCTGAAATTCCTACCCTTTCGGTGCCCCAACTGCGGGTGGGAGTTTCCGTTCACGCCGCACGCCACGATTCACGTGTGCAGGGTCTGTGGCCAGGCATGGAAGGAACGGGGCGGAGAGTACGTGCCGGTGCCCTATAGCATCGCTGAAAAGGACGACTCCACCCCGGGTTGGAAATATTTGCCATTCTGGCGCTTGACCGCGGTCATCAATGCTGGAGATGCTCAATACAAGACGCTCAAGGAGTTTTTCAAGCTTTTCCCCCTCCCGCGTGTCATGGACGGAGATGCGCTCGAGAAAAGGGATATCTATTTTTACGTGCCCGCCTTCAGGATAAAAGATGTGAGGGCCGTTGATAAATTTTCAGCCCAGCTGACCCGCATACAACCTCAATTTACCGAAACTGCCCCCCTCACACATGAACAAAGCGAACTCTACGATGTTTGCCTGAGCATGAGAGATGCAAAGGAAATGGCCCATGTGCTCCTTTACTCCATGACAAAGAGGGATCACAAAGCAACCAAGGATATCGTGCGGAAGGCAGAGTTGCAGGTGACCCATGCTCTGTTATTGTGGCTTCCCTTTCTGGAGAAGGGGATCTACCTGAGGGAATCGCAAACTGATTTCGCACTTCAAAAAAACGCCATAGACCTGGATTAGATCACCGTCATTGGGCCCTATCTTCCCAAGCCGACATCCTTTCCCTTTGCCCCATGACATTTTGTTGCCCTGTGTCTTGTGCCGTGAGCCCTGCGCCTCAGGCCCAACCTGCTTGAGCAGGGTTATTTATCCCCTCCCCTTTTGTTCTTTCATTCCTGTGATGCTTTGAGCTATTCAGCAGAACCTGCCCAGGTACATTGGCATTGATTGTATGTAACCGGGGTCAACTACGTCACGGAATTCCTTTATTCTTTTCGGGGCAGCGTAATGATGCAACATAACTCAAACGGATTCCTTACTCTTTTTTTTGCTTCTTATCCCGCTTTGCCTTCTTCTTTTCTTTTATTGATTTGACCGCCTTCTTTTTAGCATCTTTCTTGGTATCCCTTGATTTTGCCATTACTATCCTCCTTCATATGGTAAGAGAGATTCGTTTTTTCTGTAAACAAGGATACCATGGTGCTTCCAGTGAGGTCAACCAGAGATAAGTACCTGAAAGGTCAATTAATGTATGAACGACCATCATTTTGCCTTGCTAGGTTAGGTTGTCAGGCGAATACTTGACTCTCCCTTTCATGGGCGCTCCTTTTACGAGAAAAATTAACGTATTTATCAATTGACTTCTCACTTTGACGTCCCATTTTTGATTGAATTCTCTGGTATCCTGATATACAGGCTTCGGGTTTCAGTACGGTCGGCAGTAGGTTCAGGGCTTGCCCATTAGTTTTTTATCCGCCGGTTGTGTGGCGGAGTGGCGACCCTTACCCCAAATTCCCATTTTCCCCGTTGCCCAATGAGACGTGGTTGCCTTGTGCCTTACGCCATGAGCCCTAGGCCATTCTTGCTCCAATCATTGTCTGTGACTCCGACAACGCATCTCATTTCGTATTTCCTTGAACGCTTTCTGACTCACCAGGAGCCAAACACTGCCTCGACGCTCTCTGCATTTTTGTTTATTTTCAAATGGGCATCACCAATGTATTATAGCCCAGTGCCCAGCGGGGATCGCTACCCCTTAACCCATAGAGGACTTGACTTCTTCTGCTAACAATCTAAAAGCCTCACCTCCCACTCCATGCCTCTTTTAACCGGCGCGTTCCCAGCGTCCCCCTTTTAGAAAAGCCCAAAACGAAGTATAATAGAAAGGAACGAGAACTGACCATTTGGGGAATGGCTTAAAGGTTATAAACGAAATCAATAACGTAAGGGAGGTAATGATATGACGGTACATACGATTTTCCACAGCATCCAGGTCTTTTTTGATACCCGTCTGTTTACGATTGGCACTACTGACGTGACCCTGTCGGCGATTTTTGTGTTTTTGTCCATACTCCTGATAATCGTTGTTTTCTCGCGTCTTTTCGCGCGCAAGCTCGTTGATAGAATCCTCATTCGGCTACAGATTGAAGAGGGGACACGGTATACATTCAGGAGGGTTATCGAATTAGTTTTTATCCTGATCGGGGTTATCATCGCATTTCAATCTATCGGCATCAACCTGAGCGGCCTTGCCGTTATATTCGGCCTTCTGTCAGTTGGTATCGGTTTTGGTTTACAGAATATCACCTCGAACTTCGTTGCCGGTTTGATTCTCTTGTTTGAGCGGCCCATCAAGGTTGGCGATCGGGTCACCGTCGGAGGTATGGAGGGCGATGTTGTCGAGATAAATATCCGATCCACCACTATCAGATCGCTGAACAATATCGATATCATCGTACCGAACTCTGAATTCGTTTCTTCACAGGTCGTAAACTGGTCGCACGGAGACCGCAAGATCAGATTGGATATAGAGGTAGGCGTGTCATACAATTCGGATTTGGAAACCGTTTTACGATCCCTCAAGGAAGTGGCCTTGGAAAATCAGGAAATCCTCCGGGACCCGGAGCCGGATGTCCATTTGAGGGAATTCGGAGACTCATCCTGGAATATGAAATTACGGGTATGGATCGATAACCCAAAACGCCATCCGGTTGTCCGTTCGGATATCAATTGTGCCATTGTACGAAAGTTCCGGGAAAATGGTGTTGAAATCCCATTCCCCCAGACAGATCTGCACCTGCGCTCGCCGCTCCCGATGCCGCTTTCCGTCAGTCAGGGGATCGAGCATAAAGCAGCGTAAGGGTCAAGCTTACGGGTACGTGTGTGGAAAACCCTTCATTTCATATTTCCTGGAACGATTACCGACCTGAGAAACCTCAAAAGGGGACTTGACCTCTTCTCTTCAAGGATGTCGCCTTTCACTATGTATTACGGTAATCTGATCGTTCAGTGTCCAGAAGTCATACAGATACCCCAGGCCCACAATCCCGCCCGTTAGCACGTAAATAATCCCTGTAAACCACTTGCCCATATACATTCGGTGAACGCCAAGCAATCCCAGGAACGTAAGCAAAATCCATGCGACTGTGTAATTGATGGGACCTGTACGGAACCTGAGATCCGCCTGCCTATCGAGTGAAGGAATGAGAAACAGATCAATGAGCCACCCAACCCCGAGAAGTCCGAGAGTAAAGAAATAGATGGTTCCCGAGATCGGCTTGCCAAAATAGAAACGATGAGATCCTGTAAAACCAAAGAGCCAAAGAAGGTAGCCTATAGACTTGCGGTGCGTATCGTTCGTGTACACCATAAGATACCTCACGATTGAAGGGAACTATGTAGGAAGATGACGAGGTCACAGCCTTCAATAAGCTATCATTTCTTACTATACCTCCTTTCATCTATTGAGACCGGCAACGAAGTTTTTAAGGCCCCCCTTTCAAGACCTCGCCGCCCTCTCATGCACTAAGAGTCAAGAGCAGAGTTGATCCTTTTGCCATTGATCATCTCAACGGCTTAAAAAGATACTCAAGCCCGTTTATCTTCACTTCATACAAGATCTTCAGCATCCGGCCCAGTTCCCCTTCCGGAAAGCCTTTGTTCGCAAACCATAGGACATAGGGCTCGGGAAGATCGATGAGCAGACGCCCCTTATATCTCCCAAAGGGCATTCGTGTCCTGGCAAGTTTCAATAGCACTGCAGGATCTGGTATTGCGTCTTCCATTAAATATCCTTAATTTTGCCCAATTAGATTTGGTTGCCTTGCGCCTTAAGCCCTGCGCCTCAGGCCAAGCCTGCTTTAGCAGGGCTACCTACGCCCTCCCCTCTTGTTCGTTCATTGCCTTTATGCTTTGAGGTATTCGGCGTAGCCTGCCCCGTTACATTGTCATTGATTTTATGTAACCGGGGTCGTCGTCGTCTCAGAGTTCCCTGGATTTTTCTTTATCGACCAATGGATGTCCTCTATCCACGGCTTTCCCTCAGTTGAGATACCAGATAGACGCATTGAGAACCGTTGCAAAACACACCCAGATGGAATAGGGAATGAAGAGATACAAAGCTCTGCGCGAGTAACGAGACTGAACAAGCAGCAAGCAAGCTATGACTATAAGCAATGCGATTATGACCAATAATGCCGCTAACGGCGATTTCAGGGAAAAGAATGCCGGTGTCCAGATAAAGTTGAGGAGATGATGCATTGCCACGAGGCTCCACATCCTCCATCCAAAACGACCCATGCCATGGTAAAGGAAATAGAATGACAGCCCGATCATGAGATACAGAATTGACCACACCGGGCCAAAAACCCATTCCGGCGGATTGAATACCGGCTTATTCAAAGACGCATACCACGTGCCAATATCGGTAAACAACCCACCCAAGGCGGGGAGATAACCGAGAATAAGAAAGAGGACTATCTTGAGCACGTTCATGATCTAACCGCCGACAAAGCCCTTCATTTTGTGTCCGAAGTAACGCTAAGCAATTTCTGTATGGACACCACTTTCATAGAGGCATGGAGTTCTTTAAGGAAGTCCCGCTTCACATAATTGACAGGTAGCTGTAATTTTTTGCACTCCTGCCTTCAAACATGGCAAGCCTTCTAGACGATAGCAGCTAAAAAACCATTATGAGAAGAGGCTTCATTGATACGCAAAAAAAGGTGTCGCACTACCACGCTAAGCAGCTTTCACTCTATACCAGTAGCTCTTTCAAAAAGCTCCGTCAATTCAGGAGAAAGAAGGAGCTCTTTTCCCCGTATCATAATCATAAAACACGGAGTAGAGGGCGCCGGCGAAATACCGCCTCATGACATCTTCAAAAAATATGTTATACTGTTTTGAGAAAAACTTCAATAACCACGAGATTGACGTTCTTAGAGGTAGGTCTCGGAAATCACGAGTTATGTATAAATGGAGCTAGAGGATGGCAATACTACCGTGTAGAGCGTATGCAGGGAGAGAAATCGAAAAGTGTGCGGAAAGGCGTGATAATAGGTATTGGAAGTGTGATGAATGGGCAGATGGCCGGCACTATAAATGTCCTAGCTGGCAACCCGGCAAATTTGTGTGCTATGCTCTTTTTTGGACTGTGAAGTGGTTCGGCAAGGCTTGGTCCTGGTCTGTTCACAAGGCGTGCGTTTCCTGGAAATACACCAAGATTGTACGGTGTGTTCTGTATGTAAGCTCATATGTGCTGCCAAGATTGTTTGGAAAGATACTTGCATTTCATACTCCGGCCATTCCAAGCCCCACGAGCCCCTTTGCACCTGCAATTGCATATGGAAGGTATAGTAACGATGAGGGCAATGAGACAGAGAGGCCCATCATCATGTGCTGGACTGAGACAGAGGATCCCCCAGTGGGGTCTTCTGGACTGAGACTGAGGTTTGAACAACTCCGACATTATTCCTCTCCTTTCCATACCGTACTCCCTCAATTTACCACCAAGTCCGTTGATGCCGAGGTGTCACATCGAGGACCTGCATTGACCTTCTTCAATAACGTATTCTTCTTGGCCTGGACAGGAAAGGATTCGGAGCACCGATTACATATGATGCAATCTTCTGATGGCGGAGATACGTGGCGAAACAAGGTGACGCTCAACGCATCCTCCCTATCTGGGCCCGCACTGGCAGTGTTCAATAGCCGTATCCATCTCGCCTGGAAAAGTAAACCACGACAGGGCTCATACCTGAATATTATGTCAAGTGCCGATGGAATTACGTGGGAAAATGAAACCAGGGTGGTGGGAAGGGCAGAATCAGGTCCTGCACTGGCAACTTTCGGCTCCTTGCTTTTCATTGCCTGGAATGACAAAGATGACTATAGGGTCAATATCATGTTCAGCCGGGATGGTCTCTCTTTCGAGAATCGGGTCGCGCTACAGGAGACAACTGATGCAAATCCTGCGCTGTGCACCTATGGGAGGCATCTCTACCTGGCCTGGAAAGAGAAAGGCCGTGAAGATCTCATAAGACTGATGCGCAGCCCGGATGGAAATCACTGGGAAACGTTCTCGGTGACATTCCTTCCAGACAAGCCCTTGAATACCGGTCAACCGGCCCTGGCCTCTTGCCCTGAGGGCCTCATTATTGGTTGGGCCAATCCAAAACTCCATATTGCAGGAAGGAAGTAATGGATCGAAATTCAAATGTTCAAAACAACCAAAAGCTGATTGGATCTGCGTAAACGATTTTCAGTTTATACTATAACCATGCTGTCACCTATCCTTCAATCTGAGGGTATTGCCAGATAGCCCAACATCTTGCCCTATTGAGTCAATCATCTTTTATTAGCCATCAGGATTCACACTTATTTTCATGTTACGCCACTGCAGATCTGTTCATTTCTTTACTTTCAGCAATAGTCACAGTATTATTTGTGGATCCCCATGAAATTTTCTCTGAAATAGCCA
>Ga0315555_1004013_pt1 | contig 10044 bp, 4 predicted proteins | sample SalMarSW160380MG_FD_202113 | JGI IMG/M metagenome (GOLD analysis project Ga0315555, IMG submission 202113) | Salt marsh sediment microbial communities from the Plum Island Ecosystem LTER, Massachusetts, United States - Salt Marsh Sediment SW1603-80 ...
CGGGTTTCGGCTCGCCGAGGACGTTCGTCGCCATGTTCCAGTACGTAACGTTGCGCCAGTCGTTGCGCCAGTCCTCTCCGGTGAAGGGGTAGTCCTTGATCGTTCGATCGGCGTACTTCACCTGGTAGAGTGCGACCTTCCCGCCGCCCTCGTCGGCCGGCGCGGTCCAGCTGAGCTCCACCTTGCCCTCGCCGAGCGCCTTCGCCGCGAGATCGGCGACCGGCGTGGGTCCCTGCTCGTCCTTCCGTGGATTTGCGCACACCCCGCTCGTCAGGGCGCAGGGCGAGACCCAGTCGCCCTTGGTGTTCCATTCGATGCTCGCGTATCCCTGGACCTCGTTGTCGGGCGCCTTGGGGAGCGTCCAGTAGTCCCGGTTGCGTCCCTGGACCAGGACCTCCATCGCCATGTCGCGGAACTGCTTGCCGCCGCCGAGAACGTACGTGTACGCGATCGCATCCGGCCACCACCTGGTGTACCAGCCGTTCATCGCGACCTTCTCGCGCGGCTCCGCCCACTTGCCGCCCTTCCAGATGGGGACGTATCCGGGAATGGGGAAGTCCACGTAGAAGTAGTAGTACATCTGCTTGAGGTGCTTGTCGTATGCCCAGTTGAGACCGAACTGCGCCTCCGCGATCGCGTAGTCCTTCGCGTCCTCCGCCGCGAGCTGCGCCGCCGGATCGTCCACCTTGGACAGCAGGACCGCCGCCATGTAGTTGCCCCGCGCTTCCATGGCCTCCGGCCAGGTGCCGACACAGCGCGGGTGCCAGTCCCCGTACTTTGGGTGGCGGCACATCCCGTTGCCAGCCTTCGTGCCGTCGACGATCTCGGTGCCTTCCTTTTCCAGCAGCGCGATCGCGTCCGGACTGCCTCCCTTTGCCTTCTTGTACTCCTTGAGCTTGTCCTTTGTCTTCGTGGACATGATAACGTGATTGGTGAATCCTCGCGGGTCGCGGCAGACGTAGGGCACGGTCTTGGTGGCGACGTTGACGCAGTGGATCAGCGCGTCCTGCCATTCCTTGGTCCGCGCTATCTCATACGCCCGCGCGACGATGACGTATTCCCGCGCGAAGGAGCGCGAGCCCCACCAGCTGAACATCGCGCCCGGCTTCGTCTTCGAATATGACCCGTAGTCGGCGTTCGCGGTCTCGGCCCCTTCGAACCCCGCCTCGAGCGCGTCTATGTTACCGGTGAGGAGCCCGTAGTTGAAGACGCCGCTGTAGGCGTGACAGCCGCACCACCTGCCGCCCACCCATTTGCCTATGTTCCTGCCGCCTTCCTTGCCCTTGATGTAATCGTCGGTGCGCCAGTAGTAGCGGGAGCGGTAGAAGCGTGACCACGCGGCGGCGCGGTCGAGGAAGCCGCGCTGTCCGGTTTGGACGTATCGTACGGTGAGACCCCGCATCTGGTCCGCCTCGCTCGTGGCGTGGGTGTCGAGCCAGCCTTTGTATAACTCGGGGTACGGCTTCTCGTTCGGCATCTTCTTGGGATTGCCCGTCGCCCCCCCGAGCTTGTAGTTCTTGTACGCTTGCGTCTCGTCCTCGAGCGATCCGAAGCCCCAGCCGACGCCGAAGCTGTCGTACCTGGCGATATGCGAGCACGCCGCCAGCGCGTGAAGCGGCTCGCGCAGCGCCTCCGGGGTCTGCGCCTTGCTGAACACCAGGTCGATCTCGGTCGTCTTGTGGGCGCCCTCCGGGAGGCCGACCTCGCCGCTGTCCCCCATGCCCATCTGGACGACCAGCTCTCCCTCCTCCGCGGCGGCCTTGTGAGTGGGCGTCCCGGGCCCGCCGTGGCGGATGAAGACGAGCACGTCGGCCGCGCCGGTGAACGATACCCACCCCCACGCGGCTGCATCCTTGGCGCGTTTCTTGGGAGCTTCACCTTTCCCTCCCGCGTCGAGGGTCCCCGCAACGCCCAGGTGCAGCTTGGGAGCGCCCACCTTTATGTTCTTCACTCCCTTGCCGCCGTTCCTCAGGTTATGGTCGAGATGAATCGTCGACTCGCCGGCGTTCAGCGTTATCGCCATCGCCCAGGTCGGAGTCTTCTGGTCGCCGTACGTGCCCTTCATGTAGATCGTGGTGCGGACCGGGCCCTTGTATCTGTACTCGAAGTGGGTGAGCGTGCAGGGTCCGCCCTTGCCGTTCGCGGTGAGTGCCGCCTTCGCCGCCTTGAAGACCTCCTTGCCCTTGTACGTCACCGACTCGAAGCCGTTGAAGTTTCCCTTGTCGATGGTGAACGACACGATGCCGTTCGAGACCTCGACGGTGTCGCCGGACTCCTTGATGACCACCGGGTTCTTCGGCTTCGCGCTTCCCTTCTTGTCCTTGAGGACGTAGGAGAGCTTTTTGTTTCCTTCCGTGGTGACGGGGAAGCTCACGAGCGCCCAGTTCATGGAGCCGTCCGGAAACTTCGTGATGGGGGAGACCTGAACCGGGACCTCCTTATCGCTCTCGAAGAGGCTGAACGCTTCCGGGTCCTTGTGTGCGCCCTTCGGAAGCGGGATGCCGCCGGAGACCACCTCGTCCGTGCGCGCGGCACCGACCGGCTCTTCCACCGAGATCGGTACCTCGAGTGCGAGAGCCACGGCCGACAGCAGGAAAACCAGAGAAACGCTCAGAAGTACAGAAGACCGCATAGGAGAACCCCTTTCTTCAGAGACGTACACACACGTTCGAATCTCATACGGATTGACGAAACGTCAGGCATCGAGACCTGACGCCGTTACTTCACCTCGACCTTACAGGCGTTGGAAACCGCGCTCCAGTTCGGCTCGCCGTCCTCGCTCCGCACGGTGAAGTACAGCGTCTTGCCGGCCGGGAGGCCTTCCAGCGTCATCTTCTCCTTGGCGCCGGCCTTGCCCGGTTTCGGTTCGCCGAGAACGTTCTTTGCCATATTCCAGTAGGTGACCGTGCCCTTCTCCTTGATGTAGTCGATGTCCAGGAAGTCCTTGATGGGCTGTTCCGCCCACTTCACCCAGTAGCGGGAGACCGTGCCGCCGCCCTCGTCGGCGGGCGCGGTCCACGACAGCTCTACCTTGCCTCCGCCGGATGACTTCCCGGCGAGATCGGCAACGGCCTTCGGAGGCTTGGCGTCCTTGCGCGGGTGTGCGCCCACGCCGATGGCGAGCGCGGTCGGGCTTATCCAGTCGCCTTTGGTGTTGGTCGAGATCCAAGCGTACTTCGGCGCCTCACCTTTGGTGAGCCTGGTGGGCTGCACGTACACGCGGCCCATGCCCGCCCAGTATATATCGTACATCGTCTTCTTGAACCGTTCGTCGCCGGTCAGGAGATACCCCTGCGCCATCGTGTTGGGCCACCACTTGGTATACCAGCTGTCAGTCTTGAACTTCTGGCCCGGTTCGCCCTGCCAGATCGGCACGTAGTCCGGGATCGGATAGTCGATCATGATGTAATAGTAGACCGCTCCCTGTTCCCTGCTGTAGGCGTACTTCTCGCCGAAGCAGGCGATGGAGATCGCCATGTCCTTCACGTCCTCGGCCACGAGCTGCGCGGCGGGGTCGGGATCGTCCTTGAGCGCCTCCCAGGTCTGGTAGTTCGCCCACGACAGCATCGCCGCCGGCCACGTGCCGGCGCACTTCGGCAGATACTCTCCGTACACCGGATGCTTCACCAGCTTGCCGGACACGTCGATCTTCTGCTCCTCGATCATCTTCGGCACCGCGGGGCTGTGCTTGGATTTGCCCTTGGCGTTTCCCACAGACGACATCGAGCGGCCGTACGTGAACCCGCGTTGATCGCGCATAGGAGTCTTGAGGGCCATCTGTGCGAAGTGCATAATCGCGCTCTTCCACTGCTCGTCCCGCGCCACATCGTACGCACGCGCGACGATACAATAGCATCTCGAGAAGGCACGGCAGCCGTAGGAGCTGTAGCTCGCGCCGGGCTTCTTGCCCGAGTACTGGCCGAACCAGCCGGTGTTGCCGAATTCGGCGCCGTCGAAGGCCGCCTCGAGCGCGTCGATATCGCCGGTGAGCAGGGCGTAGTTGAAAAGCCCCGACACGTAGAAGTGGCACCCTTCCGTGCAGCACCGGCCCTTGCCCCATTTGGACGTCTTGTATGTCATGTCCTTGCCGTAGATCAGGTCGTCCGACCGGTACAGGAAGTACGTCTGCCAGTAGCGGGCCCAGGCGTGCGCCCGGTCCAGGAAGCCGCGCTGGCCGGTACGGACGTAGCCGACCGTCAGCCCGCGCATCTGGTCGCATTCGCTGGTGCCGTGCGCGTCGAACCACGACTTGTAGATGTTGGGATTCGGCTTCTCGTGCGGGAACTTCTTGGGGTTGTCGAAGCCGGTCCAGCCGGCGTTCTTGTAGGCCGCGGTCTCGTCTTCGAGCGACCCGAATCCGCGTCCGACGCCCATGCCGTCGTGTTCCGAATACCACGCCGACGGGGCGACCGCGTGCAGCGGCTCGCAGAGCGCCTCGGGTGTCGCGGTTTTGCCGAAGACGATGTCTATTTCGGACAGCTTGTGCGCGCCGTAATTTATCTCGAAATCTCCGGCGCCCATTCCCATGTGCACCGCAAGCTCGCCGTCGGCCACCTCCGCCTTGTGGAGCGGCTTTCCCGGACCGCCGCAGCGAATGAATACCAGCACGTCGGCGGCGCCGGAGAATGCCTGGCATCCCCACGCGGGGCTGCCCTTCCCACCGGCGGCTCCCTCCTTGTGTTCGCCCGCCTCGAGGGTGCCGGCAACTCCCAGGCACAGCTTCGCGCCCTTCACCTGGACCTTGCCCGCGCCCTTCCCTCCGTTTCTCAGGTTGTGGTCGATGTGAATCGCGGACTCGTCCGCGTTCAGGGTGACAGCCATCGCCCATGTCGGGGCCTTCTGATCGCCGTAGGTTCCCTTCATATAGATGGTGGTGCGGACCGGGCCCTTGTAGCGATACTCGAAGTGGGTCGGCTTGCCGCCTCCCTGATCGTTCGCGGCGAGTCCCGCCTTGGCGGCCTTGAAGACCTCCTTGCCCTTGTACGTGACGGATTCGAAGCCGTTGAAGTTGCCCTTATTGATCTTGAAGGAGACGATGCCGTTCGAGACCTCGACGACGTCGCCCGATTCCTTGACGACCACCGGGTTCTTCGGCTTCGCTTTTCCGACGCTGTCGTCCTTCAGCGTGTAGGTCTTCTTCGACTTGGCGTCCGCCTTCACCGGGAAGCTTACCAGCACCCAGTGGAGCGACCCGTCCGGGTACTTCACGATGGGTGAAAGCTGAACCGGCACCTCAGTGCCGCCGTCGAACAGGCTGAATGCGGCCGGGTCCTTGTACGTTCCCTGCGGGAGGGGGATGCCTCCCGAAACCGTCTCGACGGCGCGCGCGGCGCCTATCGGCTCCTCGACGGTGAGCGTCACCTCGAGCGCCGACGCGGACAGGGCCATACCCATTGCAAAAGCCAGGGACAGACAAATAACGGAACGCATGACGGGACCTCCTCTCCAACACGTCCGGATTGAAAGAACCAATTGCTCCTGTCTGGAACGCCTATTGTACCTCAGGCGGAGGTCATTGCAAGGGAATGACGCCGGGAGAATCCTTGACAACGGCCGGGCGCGGAGATATGACACCGGCATCCGGCAAATCCAATTCATGCAGGAGGATGCGTAATGGCTTCTTTCCCGTTCCTGGTGATACGGCTGTGGCCGTCCCAGCACGAGAGCGACGAGGTATTCGATCCGATCCTCGATGCGCTGGTCCGCTATCGGCCCGCCTGCGACGAGGTCTGGTTCGCGACGGAGCACGCCTTCCCGACGCTCGAGGAGCACCGGGTATCCGCGGAACGTATGGCGCGCGCCGCGGAGAAGACGCGGGCGGCGGGTATCCTTCCCGGCATCCAGATCGCCAACACGCTCGGACACAGCGACCGGCCGATGTACTCGTCCGAGGGCGGCACGTATCCCGGCATCGTCGGGCACGACGGCACGATCGCGAAGTCGTGCTGGTGTCCCCGGTCGCCCGGCCTGCATGAATACGTGCGCGAAATGATGAAGGCGTACGCCGCGTGGCAGCCGTCCTCGGTGTGGATAGACGACGATCTTCGGATGCAGAACCATTCGCCGGTGAGGTACGGGTGCTTCTGCGAGGCCTGTCTCTCCGCGTTTTCGAAGGAAACGGATCGAACCTGGGACAGGGAGACGCTCGTCGAGGCGCTGAACGCGCCGGAGGACGGCAGCGTGCGCACCGCTTGGGTGAAATTCGGCGGCGCGGGCCTCGCGGCGCTCGCGGGCGCGATTGCCGAAACGGTGCACGAAGTCGCGCCGGAGTGCCGGATGGCGTTTCAGCACTGCGGCCTGGAGTGGAATATATATGGAGGAACGGACTGGACGGGCGTGTTCCAGGCCATGCATCGGGTCACGGGTGCGCCCGTGGGGAGCCGACCCGGCCACGGGTTCTACGCGGACCACCGTCCGCGGGAGGTGCTTGAGAAGGGGTTCGTGATAGGCCGGCAGGCGGCGCACGTGCCGGACTGCGTGGACGCGATCACCGCGGAGGTGGAGAACTATCCTCACGTCGCACTGGGCAAGACGCCGCACGGCACCGTGATGGAGTCGTCACTGGACCTTGCGCTTGGCTGCAACAGTCTTTCGTACGCGATCATCTGCTGGGGGTACGAGTCGATGGCCTGGTACGAGAACATGCTGGAGAGGATCGCGGCGTACCGTCCGTTCTGGGAGGAGTACGTCGCGGCGAATGAGGATACCGCCCCGGGAGGGCTCGAGATCGCGTTCGGTGCGAACCACGCGCGGCGTTCGATGCGTTCCGGCGAACAGCCGTTCGCGTGGGCCCACGTGAACTTCAACGAGATATACCAGCTCGCCTGCATCGGCCTGCCTCTCTGTGTCGGACCCCAGGGGGCGTGCGGCAGCGTGCTCCACGCCAGAGCGGTGCCGGGACTCTCCGATGAGGAACTGGAGAAGGTGCTTTCCGGGGGCGTCCTGATGGACGGCGCCGCCGCGCTTCTCGTTCAGGAGCGGGGGATGGGGAACCTGCTCGGCATGGAAGTGAAGGAGTGGGACCGGCAGGACTGCGTCGAACGCTTTTCGGACAACCCCGTCAATGGAAGCGCCAGGGGACATTCCTGGGCGGTGACCCTCAGGGCCGTGCGACCGTTTATCATCGACGGCGTCCGGTCCGGCGGCCACGTGCTGGGCCGGTACGAGGACCGTCACGGCGACAAGGCGGGCATCGCGAGCGCCGCGGCCGAGAACGAACGAAGGGGTCGCGTCGCCGTCCTCGGTTACGACGCGTGGGAGCACGTCGCCAGCGCCGCGCTGCGAACCCGGCTCCTGGGTGCGGCGGACTGGGTCTCGGGCGGAACGCTGCCAGCGATCGTTCAGGAGCCGGCGCAGGTGGTTGCCGTGCCTCGGGTTACACCGGACGGCGCGCTTCGAAGTATCTTCCTTTTAAACGCTTCGATCGACGCGTCACCCGTCCTCACGCTCCGCCTTCGTGGGGTGTCGGGAAAGAACGCCGGCTGGCTGACGCCCGATCAGGCGGAGGCGGTGGTGGGTCTCAAGATGGGTCCGGATGAAGCCGTCGGCCGGATACCGTCTATGCCGCCCTGGTCGGTCGGCGTATTGATCATGCGGTAGGGGCGGCTACTTCTGCCCCTTGTTCCTGTCGAAGGCGTCTTCCCACATCGTCTCATGGATGCGGGAGGTGCCGGCTCCTGTGAACTTCCACCCGTACACCCCGCCGACGCTGTTGGTGGTGTGCCACTTGGTGGAGTCTATTCTCGTGTCCTTCCACATAGAGTCGTCCACGTGACCGTCCAGGTGGACCACGTTGAATCGGAACTCACCGGCCAGTGTCTGCCTCGCGCCGAAGTGACTCGGGCACCGCTCCTGGCCTCCGGACGTGTACGGCGGAACGTCGGAGGCAAGCCACACGGACCCCGGGTGAGACGTGGTGGGGTACGTGTTGTTCGTTGTCCAGCGGTGAGGAGACTCGATGGCGCCGGCACTGCCGGGGCTTGCCCGATTGCCGGTGGGGGTGAGCTTCGTGACGAGCACGTCCGTCTGTGTATTATTCTCGAGCCACTTATCACAGCCGGTACTCAAGAGAAACACCGTGTAACCGAAGTCGGCCTGGCTGCGAGTCATGTAGTCTCGATCTATCTCGTTGCCCATCCATCTGGTCGTGGCATACTGCCAGTCTCGTACCTTTACGATCGGGCACCACAGGATCTCTACCGGGAGATACTTCCCGGGCAGCCTCGGCTCACCGATGTACTTGTTGTTTTCGTTCCATCCCGCCCCCTGGGTCACTCCGTACCAGTCGATGTGGAGGACCTTCGTGTGATAGAGCTGTTTCACGAGCTCACGGGCCCCCTCGTTTCTCATGAGGGGCGGCAGCTCGCTCATCACGCGGAGCTCGTCGCTTATCGCTCCCCACTTGCTGCACCGCCAGTATGCCTCGGGCAGCCGGCCCCGGTTGTCGCCGCAGTAGATAGTCAGCCCGATGCCGATCTGTCGCAGGTTGTTCTTGCAGGTGGTGAAGTACGCGTACTCCCGTGCGCGTGACAGGCCGGGCAGCAGGAACGAGGCGAGCAGGGCGATGATCGATACGACCACCAGCAGCTCGACCAGCGTGAACGCGTTTCTTTCCCGCGTTACCCGCCTATTTCTTTCCATCCTTCTTCTTCGCCTTCTTCTTGCCCATGCCCCGCCCGTGCACCTGGATGTAGCAGCCGTAGCTGCGGAGTTTCTTTCCGGTGTCCCGGTCGGTGCTCCTATCGTAGGAGACCTGAAGGCGGGTCTCCTCGCTTTCGTATTTCAGCAGGTCCTTCAGGTGCGAGAGAACGGAATCGACGAACGCCCGCGACCCGGTGATGCGTATGCCGTCCTCGGCGAACGTGGTGCCCTTGTGCGTATACGGGATGGGCTTCAGTCGGAGCTTCTGGTCCTTGCGCAGCCCCTTCCAGTACTTCACGAACTTGTCCTTCTTCATCGCGTCCTCCCTATGGTCCGGAAATCGGCGCCACCGCCTCCTCGTGATAATTCAATTGTAGCACCGTCAGGCGCTCGCCCCAATCGTCCATCACGAGGTAATTATCCGTTCCCGAGACGAATCTCACCAGGTTCAACGCGATATTATCGCCCCCGACGGGAATGCGGCTCTTCGCGCCGTTTCCGCTGTCGAAGTTACCGTATTTCCCGATATGCATTATCAGGTTGCCGTTGGCGTCCAGGACGCCTATCGAATGCCTGTACGTTTCCGGCACGAACGATCGCTTGTGCCAGTCGAGGTACGGCCTGGACGACGGGCAGCTGCAGCCGGAGGCTATCATCAAAGGCGACATGCCCGCATAGATCCACTCCGCGCCCTCGATCCAGGCCTGGCCCTTGTATCCCCGCGAGCCGGCGATATCCGTCCGACTCTCAGGGAGCGGATCGAGGGGAATTTTCGCCTCCTTGAGCAGTACCCTCACCTTCTCGGGCTTCACCTTGGCGTAGATTCCCGTTCGGGGCCGGGCGTTTCCCGGCACGCCCGCTCCGGGTGACGGGCGGGGCTTCGTGCCGTAGTTCCCTCCCCGATTATCCAGGAACGGCTTTCCTTCGACCAGCTTGGTACTCGTCTGTCCGAAGTAGACGAACCCGTCCTCGTCCATCTGCACTCCCCCGATAGAGTGCGGCGCGATGGCGGCGCACTCGGCACGAAGCTCCCCGGATGATTCGTAGGTCCACACGGTCGCTCCGGAGATGGGAAGACCCGGGCGGCGCTTGATGGAGTAGACGATTTCGCCTTCCTTCTCCTTCTCCATCACGTATTTCATGAACTGTGAATACCGGTACTCCGGCGCAGCGTTGCCGCTTCCCCTGATGCCCGTTTTCAGCGCTTGAAACTGCCGTCCCATGTCCGCCAGCTCCCAGCCCTTCTCCAACATTTTCGGCACGTAGTAGATATTACTCTGGACGGCCATCTCACCGCGCATGTTCACGCCGAACCCGTCCTGGAAGAACTTGGCGCCCGGCTGGTCCTTCACCGGAAGGATACCGATCCACCGATGCCCCTTCTCCTCCTTCTTGGCCTTGGGG
>Ga0315555_1004014_pt1 | contig 10044 bp, 8 predicted proteins | sample SalMarSW160380MG_FD_202113 | JGI IMG/M metagenome (GOLD analysis project Ga0315555, IMG submission 202113) | Salt marsh sediment microbial communities from the Plum Island Ecosystem LTER, Massachusetts, United States - Salt Marsh Sediment SW1603-80 ...
TGACACAGAGGGCTTTTGAGCTTTTCCCCGTACCTTTGCTGGCAGCTCCGTTTCAGGAGGGGCTGGTTCCTCGGAAGCCCTTCCCTTCTCAGAGGGGGGGACGATATAGATATGCGGGTGTTTATCAACGGAGGTGATTACCCGATTGAATGAATACCCCTTTTTCCCCTGTTCCACTCGGTTTTCCACCTTTCTCAGTCAAGAGGAGGGAAATCAGCACTCATGACGACATATCACGCTCAGACCGGTTGTATCCTGAAAGCCGACCAGGAGGATTATCAAGAAGCTCTCTGTGGAGGATCTGGATCGCATGGAACTTGCGGCACCACAGGGTCCACCACACCCCTTATTCTAAGAGACTACTCGTGATAGTGTCAACATATTTTCGCCGGTACATGGCGGAATGGTGATTTCTTCCGGACAAGCAATCCTCTGATAAAAGTCCTTTGCTATTGATGCTTGAAATGGTATACTTCGTACTCTTTGAGGGGCGGACGATTGACACAATACATGAGGAGCATATCGGCACTGGGGAAGAAGTGACCTTCCTATGGATACGGTAATTTCTTCCGTGCAGATGCCCAGCAATCCATGATTCCGTTCAAATCCCTTCTGGAAACCTACGGTTATTGGGCTGTTTTAGTCGGCACTTTTACCGAGGGTGAGACCATCTTGGTATTGGGGGGCTTCGCCGCACAGCGCGGCTATCTAGTCCTGCCCGGGGTAATCCTGGCTGCGTTTATTGGCAGCCTCTGCGGGGACCAGCTCTTCTTTTATCTCGGACGCAGGCATACGCAATGGGTTCTGGACAGATTTCCCTTGTGGAAGGCCCATATTGAAAAGGCTCATCGGCTCCTGGAACGATTCCGAACCCCGGTGATCCTTGGATTCCGGTTTATGTACGGATTGCGTACGATTATACCCTTTTTAATTGGTATGAGTTCGGTGTCGACAAGGACGTTCATCATCTTGGATGTCATTGCCGCCTTTGTGTGGGCTGTCGCCGTCGGGACAGGAGGATACTTCTTCGGCCACATACTGGAGGCCTTGCTCGGTGATATTAAACACTATGAATTACTTATTCTCGGGGCAATGGCTATCATCGGCCTGTTGCTGTGGGCGTTACACCGTTATAATTCTAGGAAAAGGAAAGCCGCTCGGCTCGAATCATCGCCTGGTTCCTAGACGGTGCGAAAAGGATAAGGATGCGCTTGGCGCAGAGGATCCCGCGCCGTTGTGAGTGCCGGGAACGGCTCTCGCGCATTACTCGCCTTTATGCTCTCAGACATTGCGTCCACGCGGCGTCTTGAGGGCGAGTCCTTCCATCAACTCCGTTTGAATCTCCTGGATCTCCAAGAGTCGCTGCCACTGATGCCTCAGGAGGTGGTCCATTTTTTCGTGCAGATGGCGGATCTCTAATTCCGCCTTGAGGTTTATCAGATAGTCGTGTTGGGATTGCAATCGGTCCTTGTCCTCCTGGCGGTTTTGACTCATCATGATGATGGGGGCCTGAATAGCAGCGAGGCACGAGAGGACCAGGTTAAGAAGAATGAAAGGGTAAGGGTCGAAAGGTTTCAAAATGAGTACGATGGAGTTGACAACGATCCATACCAGGAGCACGGCAGCAAAGATGGAGATGAAACGCCAGCTTCCGCCAAATTCAGCAATCTTATCAGCCATACGTTGCCCGAGTGTCAGCTGCCCCTCAAATTCGACGTTGATGTTCTTGGACAGGATATCTTGCTCTCTGAGGCTTTGCATAACCTGTTCTTCCAACGTCGACAGCTCGCCCTTATCCGCCTCAAGGATGTTGCGAACATATTCCGTTCTGAAGTGATTCAGGTCATCGAGACAGATAAAACCGCTGGGAGACCAATCGGGATACTGTGTGCGAATGAGCTCAACGACGGAATCGCGGACAAAGGTTCCTGGGAGCACCTCGCTGAGCGCCTTTTGTTGTTTGCAAATCTGGCAAACGACTGTTTTATGTGAATTTTTTGCCATCGTATCCTCCTTATCCATGGTATATGCTTCAACCTCTCTAGAATCTGTCGATATAATCTCACGTTTGCTAGCTTAGCAGAAACCGTTTTGGTGTCAAATAAAAATCATGGGGTATGGCTGGCTCAGGGGAATCACGTGATTTCTTGCCGATTTCTCAAGTTCTTGAAACCTAGGATCACAATTTTTTATCGCTCCGCCCTTTTCAAAACGTTTTAATATGGGTACAATATTCAAACTGTGGTCAAGGAGCGCGATATGATAACAAGGGCATTGTTAGTTCTGGGGTTACTTCTCTTTTTCTTTGTCGGTCCCGGCACGAGCTCAAAGGCCCAAGATGCCCAGGCCATCGTGCAGGCCAGTTTTGATTATTGGCGGGGCAAGGCCTCTGTCGCCACGGTGGAGATGGTCATACATCGCCCGGATTGGGAGCGACCCATGACCATCAATGCCTGGACCAAGGGTAAATCTGACAGTATCTTTTTTATCACGGCGCCTCCTAAAGACAAGGGCAACGGCACCCTCAAGAGGGGCAAGGAGATGTGGATTTACAATCCCAAGGTCAACCGGGTGATCAAGATCCCCCCCTCCATGATGTCCCAGGCCTGGATGGGCTCGGACTTCTCCAATGACGATCTGGCCAAGTCCGACAGCATCCTCGATGATTACACGCACACCCTCATGGCAACTGAGACCCATGAGGGGAAAACGGTGTACGTGATCAAATTGATGCCGAAACCCGATGCGCCGGTAGTATGGGGCATGCAGCGGCTCAAGATCAGGGAGGATCATATCCTATTGCAGGAGGAGTTCTACGATGAGGACCTCACCCTGGTCAAGGCCATGACCGGGTCTCAGATCCAGATGATGGGGGGGAGGCTCTTTCCCAAGGTATGGAGGATGCAGAAGGCCGACGTCAAAGACGAATATACCGAGTTGACCTACCAGGAGCTCGAATTTAGGGATGACCTGCCCGATAACCTCTTTACCCTTTCCAACTTGCAGAACCCGAGGCGATAGACGTTATGTCCATTGACCTCACAATGGCGTGGCGGAATATTTGGCGGCATCCGAGGCGGGCCCTCTTGACGATAGCCGCCATCGCCTTTGCCACCGTGCTGCTGGTCTTTATGTTGTCGTGGCAGTTTGGCTCCTATGACACGATGATCAACGCCGCTGTAAGGCTTCACACCGGACACCTGCAGGTGCAGGCCAGGGGATACCATGAACAGCAGGATATGCACCTCGTGGTATCCGATCCGACGGCGGTCAACCGCATTCTCGAAGGCATTCCAGAAGTGACCGCTCATACCGCCCGAGCCACCGCTTTCTCCCTCGTCTCATCCAAAGAGCGGACCTATGGAGTTGCCGTGAGGGGGATTGATCCGGTAAGGGAGACGCAGGTGACTACCCTTAAACAATTGATCCGCGAGGGACACTATCTCACCGAAGGAGATACCAATGCAGCCTTGGTGGGGGGGCTCCTGGCCAAGAATTTGCGCGTAGGGGTTGGTGATGAGGTGGTCCTCCTGGGTCAGGGGCGCGACGGCTCTATTGCCGCCACTGTGGTTCAGGTAAGGGGGATCTTCAGTTACGGCCAGGATGAACTTGATCGCAACGTTATCTATATACCCCTTCCCTATTTTCAGGAGGTCTATAGCATGAGGGGGGCTGTCCACGAGGTGGTTGCCCTCTGTGTATCCCTGGAGGCAGTACCGCGGGTAAAACGCGCCGTTGCAGCCGGTCTCAAGACGATAGACGAAGAGAACACACTGGTGGTCTTGGACTGGATGGAGCTCATGCCCGGTCTCATCCAGAGCATCGAGATGGACTTGGTCAGCGGGCTCATCTTCTATGTCATTTTAATCATCGTGGTGGCCTTCAGCATCTTAAACACCTTCCTCATGGTCATCTTTGAGCGGACAAAGGAGTTCGGCGTTTTTATGGCCCTGGGTACGACACCAGGACGGTTGACCAGGCTGCTGCTGCTTGAATCGACGACCATGACCCTGTTGGGCACCATCATCGGTATCCTTGCGGGAAGCCTGGTTACCTGGTACTTCCAGGTGCATGGGATCGTTATCTCCGGCACCTCGGAGATGTTGCGACAGTACGGGTTGCCTGAGCGGATGTATCCTCAGCTTTCAGCCCTCTCCGTCGTTGTCGGAGCGGGTCTGGTGCTGGTTATCACGCTGATGACCGCCCTCTATCCGGCCCTGAAGGTCCGGCGCCTGCGTCCGGTGGAGGCGATGAGGGCGGTGTAGTGTGTATCAGTAATCAGTGATCAGTAATTGGGGATCAGTAATCAGGTCAACAGTCAATTCTTAATGGCACCACGAGGAATTGCTTTATGTTCTTCCAATTAGGATGGCGAAATATATGGCGGAATCGCCGGCGGACCCTGGTCATCCTGACCGCAGTCGTCATCGGGGTCTGGAGCATGATTTTCTTGGGAGCACTGATGCGGGGGATCGCCGACCAGTTTGTCCGTAACGGCATCGCTACCCTCACCGGACACATCCAGGTCCATCACCAGGGATACCGAAGCGATCCGGCCGTCCAAAACAGCATAGAACATCCTGCAACGGTGAAGGCCGCCCTTACCGCAGTTCTGCCCCCCGACGCCCGGTGGGCCCCCCGGGTGAGGGTCAGCGCCGTTGCGAGCAATGCCCGCCACTCCACCGGTGTCACCATGGTGGGTATCGACCCCCCCCGAGAGGCGGCCATCTCGTTCATCGGGGGGGCAATTACGGAGGGGCGTTACCTGAGGGATGAGGATGTATATGGCATCCTTGTAGGCAAGGCCCTGCTCAAAAAATTTGAGACCCACGTGGGCTACAAGCTGGTCCTTATGTCACAGGATACCGAAGGGGAAATAGCCTCACGGGCCTTCCGCATCGTCGGGGTCTACCGGGCCGAGATGGAGACCACCGAGCGGCAGTTCGTCTTCGTGACCATGTCCGCGGCCCAGCAGATGCTGAAATTACACACCGGCATCTCAGAGGTTGCCATCCTCCTTGCCGTACCTGGGGAGGCACGCCAGGTGGCCGACACCCTGCGGGCCGAGCTCCCCGCAGACGAGTATGAAGTCAATACCTGGCAAGAGCTCCTCCCCATGGTCACCGCCATCATGAAGATATACGACTGGTTTATCTACTTGTGGTTCTTAGTCGTTTTCATCGCCATGGGGTTCGGCATCGTGAACACCACGTTGATGGCCGTGTTCGAACGGATCAAGGAGTTCGGCTTGCTCAAGGCCCTCGGCATGAAGCCGTCGTGGATCGTCAGAGGGGTCCTCATCGAATCATTTTGTCTCCTGATACTCGGCATGGCTATCGGCAACGTCGCGGGCTTTGTGAGCGTCCTCGCCCTTTCCGGGACCGGCATCGATCTCTCTGCGCTTGCCGCGGGGATGGAATATTGGGGTATGTCCAGGGTGATCTACCCCCATATCCTGGGCACAGACGTTATGATGGCCAACCTCGTGGTGTTCATCTTGGGACTGGTGGTGAGTCTGTATCCGGCCGTCAAGGCGGCCCGTTTCACCCCGGTCGAGGCCCTGGCACATACGTGACGTGAACATCTTTGAACTGGCAACTGAAAGTTTAATACCGAGGAGCTTTGCGAGGAGATACCGATGGCTATTGTGAAATGTACCAACGTCAAAAAGACCTACCGACAGAACACGGTGGCAGTCAAGGCGCTCAACGGCGTGAGCCTCTCTATTAAAAAAGGGGAATTTACCGCCATAGCCGGGCCCTCGGGCTCGGGGAAGACCACCCTGTTGAACATCATCGGCGGGTTGGACTCCGCAGATTCCGGACGCGTCGTGGTGGATGGGAACGTCCTCAACACCATGCGTCAATCGCAACTGGCCCAATTGCGCCTGTATGACGTCGGATTTGTATTTCAGGCCTACAACCTCATTCCGGTCCTGTCGGCGCAAGAAAACGTCGAGTTCGTCATGCTCCTGCAGGGCGTGCCGCCCGCCGAGCGCAGGGAGCGGGCCAGGGCCATCTTGGACGAAGTGGACCTAAGGGGGATGTACAACCGTCGTCCTGCTGAACTCTCCGGCGGGCAACAGCAGCGGGTGGCTGTGGCCCGGTCCATTGTATCCGATCCCTCCATTGTCCTGGCGGACGAGCCCACCGCCAACCTCGATTCAAAGACCGGTGCCAGTCTCCTGGAGATCATGGAGGCGATGAACAAAAAAAAGCAGGTCACCTTTATCTTCTCCACCCACGACAAGATGGTCATGGACTACGCCCGACGGCTCATCTACCTGAGAGACGGCCGCATTGTGGAAGACAAGGTCCGGAAGGGATAAAAACAGGGCTATTCGCAGTCGGCCTTCAACGGTCAACCCATGACACAAGCCGCAGCCACTACGTTTTTTAACAAGACCTTCATAGCTCTTGGATTACTGCTTGCAGGCGTTTCACCCATCCTCATCCCCCCGAGTTACGCATGGGCATCATCCGATGACCCGTATCAATCCGCACCCGCACCCTCCACAACGCAAACAGAACCCTGGTACCAGAAGATCGAGTGGGAGTGGAGCGGATACCTCAAGGCGCGGGGGGGTATCTCATGGGCCGACGAAGAGTCCTTCTTCGGGCCCGTGGGGACCGGTCCGTATTACGACGGCTCCGCCGAGGCCCGACTCAAGGGCAAGATCTACTTCGGGGAGTGGGGCTATTTCGAGGCCCATCATGAGACCATCCTCTCAGGGGGGGACACCCGGCGTAAACTGAAAGAGTTGCAACGCCTCTACCCCTCCCTCTTCACCACAGGCCTCATAATCGCCGGTCCCCTGAACGACGACCGCCGCCTGATGGACCTGACCTGGACCATCCACGAGGACGACCAGTATATCCTCTACCAGCGGTTCGACCGGCTCTCCCTGACCCTCCTGCCGACATGGGGTGCCGTCACCATCGGCAGGCAGGCGGTGACGTGGGGAAACGGCCTGATCTTTAACCCCATGGATCTGTTTAACCCCTTTGCGCCGACGGACATCGAGCGGGATTACAAGGTCGGCGACGACATGGCCTCGGTCTACGTCAACCTGGGTACCAGGGGCAACGTTCAGTTTCTCTATGTGCCGAGGAGAAACCCGCTCAGGGACACCGTGCAGTGGAACGATTCCTCGCTGGCCGGAAAGGTTCACTTCGCCTGGGGCACGACAGAGTTTGACATCATGGCTGCCAAGCACTACGAAGATGCGGTGTTCGGTATCGGCAGTACGGGATATCTAGGGGGCGCGGCCTGGCGCATTGATGGGATATGGACCATTCTCAACGATACGAGGGGTAAAGACTACTACTTCTCCCTCGTAGCCAATATGGATTACTCCTGGGTGTGGTGGGGCAAGAACTTTTATGGATTCGTGGAGTTCTTCTACAGCGGCATAGGGGAAGACAACTATACCGAGGCCTTGCTCGATCAGGATGTTGTCGAACGCGTGGACCGGGGCGAACTGTTTGCCTTAGGGAGGACGTATCTGAGCGGCCACCTCAGGGTGGAACTGCACCCCCTGCTCAACTGCTACCTGACGGTGATCAACAACCTGGCAGATCCCTCAGGTGTCGTGCAACCCCGGATTGTGTGGGATGTTTTGCAGGATGTCCAGGTCACCGTGGGGGGGAATGTATATTACGGCCGCAAAGGCACGGAATACGGTGGGTTCAGGATACCTGAAACCCCCTTTCTTGCGAGGGGGCGGGACAGCGTCTTTCTCTGGGCCACCTACTATTTTTGAGGCCTTTGCGTTGCCGACTATAGTTCAAATCGCCCGGGGAATCTTTTGTAGCTATAAACCTCTCCGGCCTTTCGCTTTGTGCGGCGCGCTGATCGGTTGGGTAGACACGAGAGACGATGACGAAGAGTAATTATGCGACGCCCCACAGAGCGTTATGGTAGTACGGTTTGATCCCACCTCTTGGATAATGTCGCTGCGCGAAACTCCAATTGTACCAGGTAGTTCTGTTGCAGGATGGGCCGGTATCTGTTATTCTTATGTTTAGAGTTAAATCCTCTAGTTGTAGGACTTGTAGCACCATATAAGGCATATTTATTGCAAGATTTATTGTAATGTTTATTGATGGTATCATTGCTGCAATAGGGTATGGGCAGGTCATGACAGTAACGAATCAGCAATTCGGCTGGAGGAGCAGCTTGCGCCGCTGATTGCCAGGAGGTGAAAACGTGAAACGTTACACTCTTATCGTATCGCTTTTGGTGACCATGATGACCCTTGTGCCGGTTTCATACGTTTTTTCAGCTGACCGGTCAGACCTACAAACAGTGGTGGGAGGCAACACTGCCTTTGCCCTCGAGCTCTACCAGGAGCTGTGCGGTGCCGAGGGCAATCTGTTCCTATCACCCTACAGTATATCCGCCGCCTTGGCCATGACCTATGGGGGCGCCCGGGGAGTTACTGCCCAGCAGATGGCCGAGACCCTCCACTTTTCCCTGGATCAGAAACAGCTCCACCCGACTTTCGCCCAGCTTAGAACCCACTTGCGTGCCGTCCAGAAAAAGGGGAAAGTCCGCTTGTACATTGCAAACTCCCTGTGGCCGCATCAGGGCTATCCTTTTCTCAAGGAGTACCTGGCATTGACGAAGCGATACTATGGGGCCACAATCACCCCCGTTGACTACAGGAACGCCTGTGAGGCCGCGCGCGCACAGATCAACGGATGGGTCGAGAAGGAGACCGAGGAGAAGATCAAGGAACTGATCCAACCCGGCATACTCACACCCCTTACCCGGCTCGTCCTGGTCAATGCGATCTATTTCAAGGGGAATTGGGCGAGACAGTTCGAGAAATCCCTGACACAAAACGCCCCCTTTTATCTGACACCGGAGAAGACGATACCAGCGCCGTTCATGACTCAAGAACACGCGTTTCGATACGGGGAAGCCGAGGGGCTGCAGGTCCTGGAACTCCCGTATGAGGGGGATGGTCTGTCCATGCTGATCCTCCTGCCGAAGCGAGCCGACGGTCTGGCTGAGGTTGAAAAGGCCCTGACACCCGAGAACCTCAAACAGTGGACCACGAACCTGAGGGAACAGAAGCTCGAGGTCTTCGTGCCTACATTTAAGACAACCTCAGAGTTCAGATTGGAACAGACGCTGATGTCAATGGGCATGCGCGACGCCTTTAACCAGATCACGGCCAATTTCTCCGGCATGGACGGCACCACCTTATTATATATCGGCGCCGCCATTCACAAGGCAGTTGTTGAGGTGAATGAAGAGGGGACCGAGGCTGCCGCAGCAACAGGGATTGTTATGCGCGCAAAGGCGATACCAGCACTACCTGTGACGTTTCGTGCAGACCATCCCTTTATCTTCCTCATCCGCCACAACGAGACCGGGAGCATCCTGTTTATGGGAAGGGTCGTTGATCCGACGCGCTGAGGTGAAGAATATCAGGATGACACCGTGCCGCTGATGAGACAGAAACCGGAGGAGACGAATGTTTGGTGATCCTGCACAAAGGATCAAGAGAGAGATAATGTTTCGCAACTTCCTGCGGAGGTTTGGCATCGTCAAGGCGATATTCATGGCCACCCTTTGCGCCATGCTTTTTTCCTTTTTATTGTATTGGCTCATTGGCACTCTGTTAGATGCATTTGTGCCTGTTGGTATCCTCTCCTCCCTCCTCGTTCCTGCCCTTGTGTCTCCGCCCATTGTGTATGCCCTGTTGCGGCTTACGCAAAAACTCGGCCTGGCGGAGAAGGAATTGTTGGACGCCTATAACAGTTTAGAACAACAGGTAAGGACGCGCACGACTGAGCTTTCTGTAGCGAATAGACGGTTGCAGGATGAAATTGCCAAGCGCACCCGGACAGAAAAGAGGCTCAAGAAGGGCGTTGAGAGATTGCAAAAGAGCCTGGAGAAAACGATCATTGCCATCGCTGCGGTAACCGAGATACGGGATCCCTTTACCGCGGGTCATCAAAAGCGGGTATCGAAGCTTGCCTGTGCCATTGCCGAGGAAATGGGTCTTCCCAAGAGTAAGCATGAGAGGCTTCG